>ENA-UOTZ01001557-UOTZ01001557.1-compost-metagenome-genome-assembly--contig:-NODE-1557-length-15142-cov-4.374643_pt1 | contig 15142 bp, 6 predicted proteins | sample MGYA00238144_ERZ746983 | MGnify/ENA primary metagenome ERZ746983 (study PRJEB28759, sample SAMN06268863) | compost metagenome | isolation source: single cell | place: USA: California, Emeryville, Joint...
ATGAAGCCATTGAGGTCGCAAATGTGTACATGCAATCGATTTCGGATAATATCAACAAATCTCGCACTGAAAACCTCGCTGATTTGGAGTTTTTCCATCATAACTTCCTTAATTACACAACATTATTGGATGAAGTCAGCCATACCCTATTCAGTCAATTGTTCACCAATTTCGATATGATGAGTATTTTCCTAGAAGGCATATTTATTGCTGGAATCTTGCTACCTTTGGTCTTGGTCGTTATTTTCTGCTTGATCTATGATAGATTCGAAAAACAAGAAGAAGCCATCATTTCAGTGTTTGCTAAAATTCCTAACGCTTCAATCCTTCCTGAAATCAACCGGCTATCAAATTATAAGGTCTTCTTTACAGAGGCTTTAGTAAATACACACGAATACCAAATAAGGGAGCGTATGGACAAGATTTTTGCCACTCAGATTCAATTTTCAAAGGATAAGAAATCCAAACGATTACAATCCTCTAAAAAGTTCCAAAAAAGCTCCACAAATCGCTTTGCATTGACTATTATTTCACTAATGTACGCGTTCGTTTACTCTGTGATCTTCATTCCTTTGTTCACTCTCCAAAACTCTAGAACAACAGGGATGCTAACACTCTTATCGGAAAAGAAGAATTTCGCAGACTCCTACAAAACCTTTGCAAAAGTGCAGAGCGTTTGGATGCAGACTCTGAGCTATGCATCTTCGAAAGGGCTAAGTGATACATTAGCATGGATGAATCAGACAGCTTCAGCTTATTCGTCAGCAAATGACTACCAAAATATCCTGAGCGATCTCTTCTTAGGCTCATCAGCGATTTGGACAGGTGATTATATCTCCAACGAGTTAAAGGTAGTGCTCGACGTCCTGACTAACGGCGATCTTTGCTCTCTGGCTCCAAATTCAACGTTAGTTGCGGAGCAATGCACAACAGTATTCCATGGTATCACAGCACGAGGGTTACTTGGGAGTTACAAGAAGTACCTTGAAACAACAGAAACGTTTCACAACATGCTCAGTTCTAATTTTACAAGGGCTACGCTTTTGAAGATAACTCGATCTGAAACATTCATGAGTGATTGGACGTTATGGTCTGTCGTATATTCACTTTTTGATCCAGTACTTACGGCTTTCGATCAGAACTTGCTAGAGATCAGCAATGCCTCTAGTCAGACAATGAAAGTGTTTATTAGTGTTGGGATAATACTCTATGTGTTTCTTTACTTCGCGACTTGGATACCGATTTTGACTTGGATTCAAAACAGATACAGAATCTCAAGGAAGCTGTTTACGATATTACCATCGACTATTTTGATGAAGAACGCTTACATCAAGAACCTCTTCAAAAAGCTTTAAAATTGTTGTATATCGTCGTTATGCTTGTAACACAAGTTTATTTTTTCAACTTATTTGTTGTTAATATTCTGCTTATCTTTAATGTTGTTATAACCAGATTTATTTGCCGGTTAGCTTTCAGTACAGTTATTCTACAAGCTCTGTGTTTTATTTACACCGAGAAATAATCAATTATAACATCTGTAATATTCCATGTTGAACCCGAAAAGGCTGTCCAGATTAATTGTCCATTCAAATGTTGATAATCAATTTAGAGGCAATTGAAACCGTGAGTGACGACAAAATAAGTTGTACTGAGACAGTCTAAAGAATATCCGCAATTTTCAGGATTAGACCCTCAAAATTTGCTCGATTAGGTACTGAGGATAATTGATAATGGTCTAAGCTAGAGAAAAATAATTATCATTAGTGAATTTAAATTTGAGAAACTCAGCCTCATTCTCGAAAAATACATTCCATTGTTCTTATAGATTCTATCCTCTATTTGCAGGTACTGTTTTCAATGCTTCTTCTGACCTAATAGAATTACTCCCAAACTTCCTGAATATTGTGCTCTTTGAATGTTATGGTGAAGAATATTCGGGATACCGAAAATTCTGTCAAAATTTTCGATTTATTTTGTCAAAAAAAAATCTGCTGAGGCCTGCTGCACCTTACTACTGGTTAGTGCAATCGATAGTTTTCTCGTGTGAGAATCCATGTTAAAATATCTTTAGTTCGTCATTTGGGCAGCTTCATTTCATTTGAATGTGTTTAATAAAAATATAGTAATTGGTGGCTTAGCCTTTCTCCGATCTGGCTCCCAAACTAGGTTGCATTTTACTCCCTCAGTTTGCTGTCCCTTTCGCATGCTTTTATGAGGGGTTGCGATTCGATTCGCAGCTGTGTATCTAGGATTTGAGAAATCAGAGAGGTGTTTTGTGACTACTGTCCATATTTTTGAGCTTCAATGCGCATTGATGGCCATCGTCTCTCAAATAATTTTATTTTTTCCAATTGGTTGTATCGGCCGAACTGGGCAGGGTATAGCCAGAGAGGTGGTTGTTGGGAGTTGTATAATTATATCTTTAGCTGCATTCAGTGCTAGCTAGATCATGTTAGAGTTACTGAACAGCTAAACCCTTCATCGAAAGCCATCTTCTCCATTCAAGAATTACGATGATGGTGATATATCCTTTGGGGGGTCATGGGATATTATTTCATGGAAGGATTCGGTGAAATCGGATCCTAAAGTTCTGGAGGGCTCATTTACATTACATTTATCAGCTCGCAGAAGAGAGTTTGTCTGGGGCGGTCTTCAAGTTAAAAAAAAACTTTTATTGGTTTTTAGACATAATGTATTCCTTCATTTTCAAACCCATGTTTTTTCACTCTCTCTATCTCTATTTTACTTTTTGCATTAGGAGTGAGCAAAAAAAGGAAGTTTAAACAGTTTCCAGAGAATCTCATTCATAGCATTGGTAGAAGCTTTCCTCATAAAGGCCACAAAATTAAGCTGTATTTCGTTTTCGGAATCAGGGTTCTCCTAATATGATGCAGAGTTTTCTTTTTATGATGATAAAATCTGTTGGATTGGAAATAAAGTGACGTGCCTAATTGAGAGAATATATGTTGCACTTATCTCTTTCTTTTGTTTGCGGAATTTCAATAAAACTTTATCATGACTCTAATGAGCTAGAGATATCCTTGTCGAAAGGCTTCTTCAATGATAACTCATGAAGTGAAACTCAACAAAAACAGCTAATAGCTCGATTGTTGCTGAGAAAATTCGTTTATCAAGCCTCAATACATTCATTCATGCAAATAGTGTGGCGCCAACGAAAATATTCCATCTAACTACCAGATATATTGTTCCTTTTAATGAAAATTTCAGGTATGAGAGACAACTGAAATTTATGGTTTAAAGGTCACAATCGCCCTATTCTGTGCTTTATATAGCAATTGCGAAAGCAAAATTCGAATAGTGAAGAAATAACGATTTGATGCTCTACTCCTACAAGAGAAACTTTTTTGATCCATCTCCTTTTTTATCAGATCGAAATGGTTTGTTGCTGCAACAAATTTCTTTGATTTTTGCATACTAAAATCTTTTCTGGGTCTCCTATTTCAGAGACAAGGGAGACCGCTGCCAAGCCTGAAGGTAATTGAAAGATTTGTATTCATATGACCTTACACTTCTCAGAAATCTGCTGAATCTCACGATCCGAGCTACAATGAGAAAGCAATCACCGAATGAATGCCAGAAATGTGATGGAGTAGGTCAAGCCTCAGGGAATTTAATTCCAATCGGAAACCAGCTATGAGCCCATTTTAGAATGTTTAGCAACAACTAACTAATTATTTTATTTGATATGTACCTCTGCATAGATTCTCACAGATTCTCATTTAAAGACGTATGAAACTGAACCAGAAGAACGAATAATGACTTTAGATATATTTAAATGTATGTTTGATCGCGCTCTGAGCGAATATGGCATTAATGCATATAGTTTTGCGATCAAAAAACCTTTTTGGCATTCATTTAAATGCAAATAAAGAGTTTATGGTCTCTGTAGTGAGTTAACACTCAAAAATCTTGATAGTGGACGAATCGAGGATAGGAAAGAGACAAAGTTTCGAGAGGTAATACAAGATTGCGTTTAATTTGCGATGACAAATGCTAAAGTTGAGAAGAACGTAAATTGTGGTCGTTGAGGACCCTTGTCTTTGAGAATTAACGAAAAAGATTCAAAAAGCGGTGCTAATTGTTCCAACGGATTGAGAGAATAAAACCACGAAGAGTCAATAATCTATGAATTATCAGACATGCGATGAGTTAAGAGGCCCACTCACGTATGAGCACAAATGAAACAACCACCCTTCTAAATAAATATCTAAAAAAACGCATTTGATTCCATTCCCAGAGGGGAAATTTTTTTTTTAAGGCTGATACGAGTTCACAAGCAGATTCGGTTTGACCCCCAAAAAGAGCCTTGATTGAGCCCTTCGATAAATAAAGTTTTAATAGAATTAATCAACCTTGATCACTGACAATATCCTGTCAACCCCTATATAGCCAGTAATTATCATAAATGATCCTTTTTTGACGTCCTGTAAGTTAAATCTTATTTTTCCAAGACGGCCAGTGAAATGCACTGACAAGATTTGAAAAACTGGAATAAGTGTAGAATCTATAAAAATTACAAAAATTACCAAAAGGTATTCTATAATGTTCGTTTAAGTTTTCACTTGAGACCTTGCAGATGCAACGTCTGTTCGTTGAACTTCCATTTCGAAAAGAGTACCATACTTAACGCATAAAATAAACTTAGAAAAATGTGTATTCTGATAAAATTGAGCAACAATGCATTTGAATGCTCAAGTTCCAACTTTGGATTAGTCCCTTCCTTGGACGTAAACAAAGCCAAGTAGTAGTTATTTTAAGTTTCCCTATTCATATCAAAATGCCTACCCTCTTTCTACTGAACTTTATACTCAAAGATAATTAATCGGATACAATGTGTTTTGAAAGAACCAACATTTCAAATTTCAGAAATAATGTGTGATCGATGAACTAGTTAACACATGGGTCTCCGAGTTTAAGTGCGAAGATTTTCTAAAGGACGATGTGGCTGCCCATAATAATTTGGGATTGAGTTCGTTCCTCCTTTGGATCTGCAACATAGCAACTGAAAATATTTAAACATGAGATAAAATTAAAAAAAACCCTTAGAACGTTAATAAAGCGAGTACAAATAATTATTAGAACAATGTTCTGGAAACCCCGATAAGTTTATTGTTCTAAATGTATTCTTATTGAGGACGAGTCTCGAAAACTCAAATACAAGATGCTTCGCATCATAACAAACGACTCCTAGCTGTCGAGGCTCATTAACTCAAATATGAAATAATAAAATGGGTATCTAATTTTATAGAAAAAAATGGTGACGAAACAACAACAAAAAAAAGACACCCGACATTATTTCATAGCAAATGTTTAGTTCGATGTGAAAATATCTTTGTAAATCATACTATGAGAATACCTAAGTTGTTTTTCTATTTTATGTTTGGCGACGACGCGACTTCGGATGAGAATGGAGTTCAACAAGATAAAATTCCTCCATTGTAATAAACAATAAGTTCGTGAGAAATTAATTGTATTGGTTTTGATTTGTTCTATTAATAACATTTAATGAAATTGTTCGCATAACTTTTTTATATCTGTTATTGATATTTCTTCATTGAAGATTCCACTCGGATCTTTGATATTCTCATAAGATTCTACTATCTCAGCATATTCACGCTTGTTCCACTATGAACTGTTAGCAATGATTAAAGTGATGATAAAACATTGCAAGTTTTTTTCATGGATTGTTCTAGAACCATTGCAATAAATAATTAACAGCCCATACTTTAAAAAAGTTGATCGCGTGACTGACTAACTTTATATGATATGGCAGCTCTTCAATAAACTAACTTAAAAACATATCATAATAATCAGGGTTTTTACCAGCTCAAAAAGAATTAAGGTATCATTCTCGAGCAATTATTGAAACCTATCAATTTCATCAATTCAGCGCGAAATTGTTCTCGCGCTGCAAAAGTTGGCTATTTAAGGCAGCTAACCACAGAAGATATAAACAATTTTCAAATATTGTGCTCTTCACAGGCAAGATGAAAAATAAGGTTTTGCGCAGATTCGCCTTAGAATTCAACAAAGCACGCCAAACGGCTATCGATGATTCCCACAGTCGCCTAGCCGCGATCGCCTACCTCCTCGTATATCATTTGGAAATCTTATCCATCCTAAATCATGAGGGTTGCAGAACAGGCAAGGGCTTCAATCAATACACGCGCATAGTCACGAATCATTTCCATATTCAAACTCTTTCGGATATATTCCATATCCCTCTCAAGGTGATTAATGTTGTTGCTTTTGGATTTATTGTGCTCGCCGTGGCCTCCCTCCTGAGAGAAGTCTATTCAATTACTCGATGCCAGCGTCAAAAAAATCTCTACGAACCTTCAACAGTCTTTACATTCGTAGTAAAACATGGAAGCTACATATCAAGATACCTCCTACTTGTCCCAGTGCTTCAGACAGCCTTCCACATAATTATGCAAAATAAAGTCCAAGCCGCAGGCATATGGGAACTGATTTCTGCGATCATTGCCTTCTCCAACATCGTACTGATTCTGCTTCTGAATTTAATAAGCGAATTCTTTTCCTTCCCGCTTGCTTTCGGGGATCAGAGTCTCATCCCAAGGTCTCACTTTGGACTGACTATTTTCGAATCGACGTTTATTGTAGCCAGCACTGCTGTGAGTTCAGCTCATATAATCGAGTTCAAATATGCTCAAACTGCTTCCTACTTGTTGCTGATACTTTTCGCTTCAGAGGGTATCTGGCTGCTTAGCCACGTTAGATACTACCGCTCTCATTTACATAAAAGTTGTCTCCTATTCAACGCTGTAGGAACCATGTACTGTGTGTCTTACATCGTCAAGGTCCTGAATCTCGAAGGGTCGACCTTCACTGAGCTTCCTCTATTGCTACTCTCTCCATTGATCTATACGATAACTTTCTCTCTTTTTCAGCAAAGGCTGAAGCAAGCATTCGAAAGACCAATCAAAACTGGTTCTTTAGCTAAAGGGCGCATCTCAGCATTGGAGCTCTTAGCTTTCTATGCCCATTTCGAGTCACAGGACGATGCGGCTTTCTTGGATACTGTCTATTCGATTCTTTCTTCAAAAGATATGCTACTCATGCATTCTTCATTAAATTTAAATGACCAAAGCTTATTCGGGCAAGGAGGTGCTGTCTCGGAAGAAACACAGCCTCGTCTAGTGTCGTTAATCCTACAAGATAAAGCCCGAAAAACTGTTCTGGACTTCATCGATGCTGTCTTCAACCTCAAGCTGAATGATTATACCTACCAGCAATCCTTCTCAATGGAAGACATCTTGGTATACATTTCATTTCTCTCGAGTGTGAATTTTCAGGAAGTTCAAGCATTGAAACTAATCGCCCTCACAAATCATAAACTCAAAAAAGAAGAGGCAAAGCTCTCATTTATTCAATACTGCCAGCTCCAATCATTTGAGGAGTCTCTGGAGATGACTATCAGCGCAAGAAGGACGAATCAAACGCTGTCAATCAGCGACGTATTACAAGCTGTCAGACAGTCATTAACAACGAAGAAATGCATGAGAGAATATCTTGATTCAAAACTGAAGTTCCTGGGAGCCCTTCTCGAGCCAAAACTAAAAATGAAAATGCTGTCCAAGGAAGGCCGAAAGCTTCTCGAAGATGAAAAAGAAGCATTAGCTCAAATCGCGAAAGGCACAGAGAGCTTCGAAAGTCGCCATATTGCGAGAATTTTCATTTTAGACGTTCTTGAGAACAATGATGCTCTTAATTTCAACTACAAGTATCCTTTTGTTTTGAAATTGCAAAAGTCTCTTGAATTAGAACTGAGCCACAGGCCAATTTCGCAGCTTGATTTCAAACTAACGATCAACAGTCTCGAAAGCACCTCCGACCATCGAATTGATATATTTGTTCGCTCCAATGGCCACCAAGAAGAGGGAGATCTCAAAGCAATCAACGAGAAATTCTTGGTGTCACTTGGATATTCTCTCGAAGACCGTGATGGCTTCAATTTCAATAAAATAATGCCTGGGTATTTCCCAACTTCCATGGCTGCTTTTACGAAAGGACAACATGAGTCAATCGGAATCTTCTTCGCGCGAGAGAAACAGAGCCATTTGAGGTCCTTTGAGACATTCCGAGTTTACGAAGTGATGAATAGTGACGTCTTTGAAGTCTATTATATGCGACGAGATCAAGGGTCGATTTCAAGATATATCCTTCTCAAGGAGAATGGAGACATTATCGGAGTCAGTGGTATTCTTGGCAAAGCGTTTGAAGATACTGGCGTGTTGGCAGCAATAAATAACCTCGAAGGACGAAGTATAGATGACATATTGATCACTGATCATTCTATGAGTATACTGAGTCACTATGATGAGAAGACTGAGGAGAGAGACCATTTAGGCTACATCATCCCTGTAACCGAAAGGAGTACGAAAGACTGGATGACTGGAAACAAAGTCAAGGCTCGAGATATTCGATTAGAAGTCTTTTATCGCATAGCTCGGCTCATCAGAGACGATGGTGTCGAGTATTTCATGGTCACTATAAATATCACGCGAGGGCTGACAGAAATTAAAACAGCAGATAGTGTCCAGAAACCGTACCTGACGGATATGAAAGCTTCCACCCAAACCTCAGGGGGGAATGTCGAGAATATGACTGTTGATCCAAGTGTGAATCTTCTTCCAAATCAAGTGCTTCGATTAACACAGTCCAAAGATCCATTTAATGATATTATGGAAAATAATTTGGAAAGAGAAAATGTTAAGTCTCCCCAGATTCCAGCGAAGTTTTTGGAGCTTGATCTCGATGGTGATAATGGCAAGGAAAATGAACCTAGCCCTTCAGCAAGAAATTTTCAAGTACTTTCTGCAGATAAACCGATTATTATGTCAAATACAAAAATTGATGAGGCGTCCAAGTCTGCAAAAAATGCGATGGATAAAATCCACCAACTCGAGTCGTCGTCTGTTCATTCCTCAAGAAGCTCTTCCCAAGCCCAGAAAATGAAAGAGCTGCGAGGCTCGTTGACTAATGTTAAGCTTCCTCTCGTCCTCAAGGTATTGCATGTCTTTGGGCTCTTTGTCACGTTCTCGTTAACCACGCTAATTGTTGCTGACTATGTGATTATCAATCAGAAATATGCTGATCTGGCTACTTTTTCTGACCTAGCAACATATCCATCAACACTGTTAAGCATGATGAGTAAATTTCATGCTTATTCAGAGCTCGTCTCAAGCTCCAACAACAATATCATCAATGACAGTCTATATACTCCAGAGTTTAGCTCTCAATGGATACCGCTGATAAGATCTTCTATTAAAGACGCGTTTAGAGACTTTTTGACGACTTACATGAACAAAGCCATTAATTTGGGTCCAGAAGAGGTGTTTCCTGGATTCAGTAGCAGCTCCTTCTATATGGATCTCTATACTGGAGATAAAGCATGGGACCGCAGGGTTGGACTCCATGAAGCCATTGAGGTCGCAAATGTGTACATGCAATCGATTTCGGATAATATCAACAAATCTCGCACTGAAAACCTCACAAAATTGGAATTCTTCCGTCAGAACTTCCTTAACTACACAGCATTATTGGACGAAGTCAGCCATACCCTGTTCAGTCAACTGTTCACCAATTTCGAAATGATGAGTATTTTCCTAGAGGGCGTATTCATCGCTGGGATCTTACTGCCTTTGGCTCTGGCCGCTATTTTCATCTTCATCTATGATAGATTCGAAAAACAAGAAGAAGCCATCATCTCAGTGTTTGCTAAAATCCCTAACGCTTCCATCCTTCCTGAAATCGACCGGCTATCAAATTATAAAGTCTTCTTTACCGAAGCGCTTGTAAATACGTTCGAATACCAAATGAGAGAGCGTATGGACAAGGTATTTGCATCTCAGGTTCAATTTTCAAAGGATAAGAAATCCCAACGATCGCACTCTTCGAAAACCTTCAAGAAAAACTCTTCAAATCGCTTTGTGGTGGCTGTAATATTGTTTTTGTACGCGTTCATTTACTCTGTGATTTTCATTCCTTTGTTCACTCTCCAAAACTCTCGAACAGCAGGGATGCTAGCACTCTTGTCAGAAAAGAAGAATTTCGCTGACTCCTACAAAAGCTTTGCCAAAGTGCAGAGTGTTTGGATGCAGACTCTGAGCTATGCATCTTCTAAAGACGACATTACTACGTCCGCATGGATGAATCAGACAGCTTCTGTGTATGTGGCAGCAAATGACTATCAAAATATCTTAAATAATCTCTTCTTAAGCTCCTCGCCAATTTGGAGAGGCGATTACGTCTCCGATGAGTTAAAGGTGGTTTTGGACGTCCTGACTAACGGCGATATCTGCACTCTAACTCCCAATTCAACGTCAGTTGCCGAGCAATGCCAAACAGTATTCCATGGTGTCACATCACGAGGGTTACTTGGAAGCTACAAGAAATACATTGAGACAACAGAAGCATTTCACAATATGCTCCGCTCTAATTTTACATCAGGCACGCTCCTAAATATCACTCGTTCTGAGACATTCATGAATGATTGGACGTTATGGTCTGTCGTATATTCAATTTTTAATCCAGTGCTGGACACTTTCGACCAGAGCTTGCAAGAGATCAGCAGTGACTCTAGTCAGACAATGAAAGTGTTTATTAGTGCTGGTATAATATTCTATATGGTCCTTTATTTCGCGACTTGGATGCCGATTTTGACTTGGATTCAAAACAGATACAGAATCTCAAGGAAGCTGTTTACGATATTACCATCGACTATTTTGATGAAGAACGCTTACATCAAGAACCTCTTCAAAAAGCTTTAAAATTGTTGTATATCGTCGTTATGCTTGTAACACAAGTTTATTTTTTCTACTTATTTGTTGTTAATATTCTGCCTACCTTTCATGTTATTATCAAGCTTATTTGATCTTTTAACTTTCAGTACAGATATCCTATAACATCGTCTCTATGTTTCTGTCTACATTGTGAATAACCAATTATTCACATCTAAAATTTCTCGTGCTGAATCCTCTTAATGATAAGAAACTTTTGTTCCTTGATAGATTGCTAAGTCTACACGCTAAAAACCCTGTAATTACAACAGATTCAATTATTCTGATGTCTTCTATTATGACTACTGAAATACAAAGTAAAGATGTAAAAACTGGTTGAAACTTTGAAAAAAGTTTGCACTATGCAAGTAGTAGATACTTTGGGCCACGTCAGAACCCTTCAATATTAATTAAAGAAGTGAGTACTTATCCAAGCGACTTCTTGCTAAAATTCTTAGAGGTTGTTATGAAATATGAGATGGCCACCCAGAGTAATACTAAAGTCTTTCTGCTGCAAATCTGTTCTGTCATTCAACAATTCATTTCTTCTTTTGAGAGCGAATCCGATATCAGAATCGGATATACCTTTAAATAAAGCACTCTTAATGGCTCTTTCTTCATAGCAATCTATTGAAGCTTTATCCTCCTTCGGCGTTGTTGAGAGCTTCAGGGATGTTTTAGCCTCTTGATCTGCATTGTCAATTGCTGCTTCGTTCATTGCAGCGCGGATTAATTTGTGATTTGATCTTTTCTCTGAGCAAATTTAGTTTTTACAACCTAAATATAAAACAAGGGTATTTTCTTTAATTTCAGTTGAATTTTAACATTTCCATGCGTTAATGAAGACTCACATACTAATCTCACGAATAGTCTGGCAGCATCTTCTATTTCTAAATAATGTATGTCGTCATGGATGATTCATACCTTGCCAGTTTCACCTCATCCTCTTCCGAAAGCACTACAAATTAGCAATGGTCTTCAAAATGAGAAAAGAAAAGAAAAAACTTGCGCTTTTCAAAGGAAACCTTTTCCTTTCTCTCTAACCTTTTGCTATATAAACCACTGTAGACTTGCTTAATCACCATGCGCATTTCTTTTTCAATAATTTAACTTTGCATTTAAAATTTTAACAGTTACTGATGTTTTTAAAGCAATTTAGCACGCATCATATAAACTCATTAAGCTTTTGTAAAATTAATTTACAATTAACAAACAAAAATAAAATGCTTCGCTTTTTCAAGGCAGCAAGCAAACTCGCAAAACCTACTAATCTCTACTCTTCCAGTAGTAGGTCATTCTGTTCTCACGGAGACCAGGATCAGCCTGAGTACTGCGCTTTCTTCAACCACACCAAGCACGCTGAATACGATTTTCTAAGCAATTTCCATGAGCATCCAGTGCGATCTCCCTTTGGCACTCTAAAATGCTCAGAAGCGCTTTATCAATACCTCAAATTCGATCACCTTGGAGACAGGGGCCTCAAGGACCAGTTCCTGAAAGCCAATGGCCAAGTTGCTTATAACCTGTCCCGCAAACTTGCTAAGCTGAATCTCATCGATCCAAACTGGGATCGCGAAAAGTCAATGAAAGAAGCTCTCAATTACAAGTTCGAAGACCAAGTCATGAAAAAAAAACTGCTTTCCACAGGAAGCGCTTACCTCGTTGAAAATGCACCAAATGGACATGATCCATTCTGGTCGGACAACGGAAATGGAACTGGACTCAATATGTTGGGGAAATTCCTAATGGAACTGCGACAGGAATTGGGAGGAACCGGCGTTGTGCCGATGCCTGAAATTCTGAACCTGTTCTACAAGCAAAAATGCGATGCTTGTAGCAACAGCATACATTTCACTAATAAAAAAATGTTCTACAATTACTGCGATCGTCATATGACCCAGGACATAAAGCTTGGAAACTTCAACATTTCAATTAACCTCAGCGCCATCCCAGAAGGAACAGGAAAATTCCTTTATTTTGAAATGAATGATAACGACGGTTTGGTGAAAGAAGGAGCGAGGCTTGTTGCTGAATATATCCATAGTTTGGGACTCCAAAACCCGTTCTTCGTGGCCCCAGGCGATAGTACGGTCGCCATGGCTCACAGGCTGAGGGTTGACCACAAGATTGATGGTGTTGTGCTTTCGAGACAAAAAAAGGCGAAGGATTTCGATACATATAGCGTGGACTATTGTGCGGTTACTTCGAAAGAGAAGAAAACCCTGTATCTTGACAAGCTTCAGGCGCAAAATATGAAAGGAAAGGATATTGTTATCATTGACAACGTCAGCACGACCGGAGAGACCATCCGTGCCGTATATGAGCTCCTCCTTCAGGCCCATGTTGGTACTGACAGTATTAAAGAAGCTGTTGTACTGTTTACTGAAGGGAATGACGCGGACCACATTCCAATTTCTGAAAGCCTCAACCTGAAACTAACTCGCTTCACGCATCTCCCTACTTTCCCTTCTGATCCTTCAATAGATAAGAGCCGATACCATCTTTTCTCTGCTGCAACGATCCCGACAATTTACGGAATGCAGACCCTTGCTGTCTACCAGGACCGCACGGGAAACAACGCGAGAGACGCAATCGCGTTCTTCAACTTACTTCCCCTTGAGAACAAAACCGAAAACGTCGTTGTTAGAGTCCATGACGCTTGCATCACTAGCGAGGTGTTCGGAAGCTTGAAATGCGATTGCGAGCTGCAACTGACTCAAGCCAAGAAGTATGTTTCACAGCATGGAGGTATGATCATTTACCTCAATCAGGAGGGTCGAGGCATCGGGCTTGCCAATAAAATCGCTGCATATAATCTTCAACAAACACGAGGATTAGACACTGTGATGGCAAACCGTGCCTTGGGGCTCCCTGATGATATCCGTCGTTATGAAGCAGTTAAAGATATTTTGAAAGAAATGGGAATTCGCAGCATTAAACTTATGACGAATAACCCAAGAAAAGTCGATTGCCTTCAGAAGCTGGGAATCACGGTCAATGGTACCGTTCCTTGTATTGTAGACCCTCAGTCAGAAGCTATGAAGAATTATATGAAGACGAAAGCTACAGACATGGGACATATGATTCCAATGGATGTATTCGGACATGATGCCGCGCAAAAGTAATGAGAGACGAATCAACTCTTTGAGATAGTTTTATATGAAGTTCATAATTTTATATCCATAAAGATTAAAGCTGAATAATGATTATGGGTGATATGACTATTTGCGGATTTATTGCACATATGAGTAATACATAGTCATTCTTCTGATAAGATATGAAAAGGAAAAAATATAAAAGAAATCAAAAGCTACAATTCTTGATCGCACATCTCAGGCTGCTGATTGTTGGGTAATAATAATTGAATTTAATTCTTTATCTGTCACCATTAGAAGACGATTGACAGAACAATAATGAAAAAATAAACTTCATGATTTATTTTGAAATGAGAATCAGGTATCAAGAGTCAAATTGCCCGTTCTAAATAAAGCAGGCCGAATTGACTGCATCTGTTCAATAAATTTTGATTAAACAAAGTAAAGGAATGCAAATTGACCTTTTCCGACCATAAAACCAAAAGAATCTTCCGTGAATAGCACGCTTTCACTCATAAAATCCAAGATTTTCACGCTTCCGTCATAAGAGCAAGTCACTAATTTGCTGCCATCTCGACTAAACCTGACAGATTTGATCGGTACTATTTTTCAAATTTAAACTCAATGATTCTCCGTTAGAAAACATTCGTATACAGGAATGGTTCTGGTCTATTATTTTCACTGCCTTTCCATCCCGCTTGTCGTAGATTTCCACTTTATAAGGAAATCCTCCAGCACAAGCAATAAAATTTCCGAACGGACTCCAATCTATCCAAGCTGAATCTTTTGGAAAATTATTATTTTGTTACAATACTAATAATTCGAACCACTGCATACCTTCCATCACGAAGTCCGGAGAAAAATCGTGGATAATGCTATTCATTTCTGTATCAAGCAGCGATAAGCCTTTTTGATCATGTCGAACAGCGATTATTGGGTCTCTAGCTAATGGACTCCACCTGCAAATATTTCTTCCACCTATTGGCAACTCTTCTAAACAGAGAAAAGAGCATCGTATTACCAAAACGAGAGTCCTTTCCGAATTGTCTTTGAAGAAGCGTCATATTATTAGTCATGTCGTTTATTAATAACACACCATCCTTAGCGTAGATGCCTAGCCTGTTTCCAGATGTCTCGAAGTTCATACTGGTAATTTCCGCTATGTTATAGTTAGATTATCAGAGACACTGCGAATAAATCCTCGTACCTGAATGCCATTTTTGA
>ENA-UOTZ01001558-UOTZ01001558.1-compost-metagenome-genome-assembly--contig:-NODE-1558-length-15138-cov-4.442600_pt1 | contig 15138 bp, 7 predicted proteins | sample MGYA00238144_ERZ746983 | MGnify/ENA primary metagenome ERZ746983 (study PRJEB28759, sample SAMN06268863) | compost metagenome | isolation source: single cell | place: USA: California, Emeryville, Joint...
ATGAGAATTGATTCAGTCGACATTATAATATTATTAATGAGTCCATCTTTTAGTTTCTATAAGATACAAAGGCAGGAGTTAAGGAATGAATATTTAGTTGTAAGTTAGCTTCATCATGCCCCCTGGCTTGATCTTGTTTAAATGATATTCCCTAGCTTTCTCGGGTCTCTTAAATCCTCTAAATCCTCTGTGCCGAAAAAAGGAATTTAAATAGCATTCATTCTATGAGCTCTAGGCTTCAAAATACACTCTTTTAGTCATGTATTATTTCTTTCAAAGATCTCATGCAAATTACGATGCCGATATACAATTTCCGTTTACTCTGTACATCTCTCTCCAATGCTGAACCTGTGATTAAACACAAAGATAAATTATCAGTTTCTCTTTAGGGATTACTAAAATTGTCTTGCATGTTCTATTATGCTCATTTGAACAAATTCATCTAGCTTAAAGACAATTAAATGTGTAAATTTTTAATAACATAGTGCTCTCAGAATGCTTCTAAGCCTTAATAGGAATTAATTGGAAAGCTTGTGTTAATATGTTCCGAGGGATAGATAAAACCTGACCGATTCGATCCGATTTTGTGGCATTCGCAGAGCTAGCCAACTATAAGAAAATTCTTCTGTGGCTTCAGCAGAAAGTTTCAGAAAAATTGATAATTCTCCATTTGATAGTTCGAACCTTATAACAATAATTCTAAGACTCTGGAGCTTCAGCACAACTAGATCAAGGCTTTAAAAACAGTGCGAAACTTCCCGACTGCAGTTCAACCCTCCATTCATCTTCATACATGTTAAGATAACAAACGGATTACATTAACTTTACCTCAGTTTTTCATCACATCCTGTTTAATTTATATATGAACTACCAAAGCTATGTGACTTTTAAGTTTACCTTCAGGGATACTATATTTCTCAAGCAATTACAACAAACTGCTGGCATCAAGATAAAATTAGTGCCTTTCTGCGAGAAACCTGATACGATCGCCTTGATGAGATATCAACTCCAGAGAGTAGTTTCCGTAGGGTTGTATTCTTCAGGCATATTGCATTGTAACTTTTTAGGCTTCGTTTTTATAATTCTTCGAATAAGTTAGAAGTTGCTGGTATTCACTTAATATGTGCTTATTTAATTCGATTTTTCTTTATAAAGTACCTAATAATCAAGTTTATTGTGCACATGAATAACTCGATCCATAATGGAAACGGCTGGATTTACTAGAATTACTTAATTTTTCTGTGATTTCTTCGAAAAAAGCTGAGAGTACTGCTACCTCTCCAAATTTCAATCTGTTTCCCAATAAAGACATGACTTGCTCGGCTAATTTAGCAACTTTTGGTACCTCAGGATAGCTGGGAGATTTTCAAATAATGAATTTTGTTCTATATATTAAAAAGATGAAAAATATCGAGACTCAATAAGTTGCACGTATTCCCATGGCTATTTTACTTTAAAAAAAAACAAAAAAAACATGGTCAAATATGGTTTTCATATCTACCTGGTCTAATTTATTAAGAATACTTTCTCAACAGTTCTTGTAGAGTGTCTCGTGAGATTGGCTTTTGAATTATATCATCCATTTTAGAATTTCTGAAATTTTCTATATTCATTTCTTTATATTCTCCTGTCAGACCTATAACTGGAATTAGTGGCTTTTCCAGAATTCTGAGGAGATTTTTTATCTGAAGCGATGTCTCCCAACCATCCATCCCGCTCATACGGCAGTCTAAAAGCACAAGGTTTATGGTTCTTCCTTCGTTAAATACTACTGAATTGAGGTGCTGCAGTCCCTCCTCACCAGAACGAGCTTTTACAACCTTTGCTCCGAGACTCTCAAGCATATCTCCAAGACAACCAAGATTGAAATCATCATCATCGATACAAAGGACCAGCGGTTTAGCCTGCAAAATATTCATACCTGAACATGCAGACAAGGGGCTTAGTATTTGATCAAGAGCGGCCCCTTTATATCGTAAGAAGCCTTCTAGCATCGATGCTTTTATTGGTTTCGATAGATAAAAGAGGGCTGCTATAGGCTCCTTTTCACATTGCTCCTTATCTTTCAGATTTGGATGTCCTGTTATGAATCCAATTCTCACTTTTCTGCTTCTATTTTGTTGCTTTTCTAACTCTCGAATCATTGAAGCAGCTTGGATGCCATCAACTCGTGGCATAGAGATATCGGTGATGATAGTTTCATAATATCCTTCAGGCTTTTCCATAAAGAGGTCAATCAAATTCTGGCCATCATAGGCTGTTTCGATGACTGTATAACCGAATTCCTTAATAATTTGTAAATGAAACTCGAGGTTGAATGGATCATCATCAGCAACCAGAATTCTCCTAGCAGTATCGGTTGCTTTGTTCACATTCACTTTTAATTTTCTTGGAGAGTCTTTAGGGCGAGGACGAGGAATACGAACTTGATCAGCTTGGATAATCGCTGTGAAGCATGTGCCTATGTTTGGCTTGCTAAACACCTTAATGCCTCCACCCATAAGCTCACAAAGAGTTTTTGTGATCCAAAGGCCAAGTCCAGAGCCAATCTGCCTCTGAGAGCCTTCAGCATGTGTCTGAGAGAATTTTTTGAACAGTTTTAGAAGCTCTTCTTCTTTCATCCCACAGCCAGTGTCAGTGATCTCTAATTTTAGGAACCCCTTCTGTGAATCCAATCGTTCAGCTGAATCGCTTCTCTTCTCTTCAAGTGAGTGAATCTCTCTTCTGAACTGAGTACAAAGTTGAATATCACTACCTATAGGATTCTCAGGAAACTCTGATAATGAAGAAGCGTTGGTTTCTTCTTCGCTATTAAGAAGCCGATATCCTAAACCTGTTGTTGGATAATAATCAGATTCTTGAAGCGTTTCTTTCTTCATATATCTGACCACCAGAGATATCTCACCAGCGTTTGTAAACTTCACAGCATTTGTTAGCAAGTTTAATACTATTTGAGTGAGTCTCTGAGTGTCAAACTTCAGAACTTTTGGTAAATTTTGAGGAATGTAAAATACAGGAGTGAGTGCTTTCTTCTTCCTGACTAGCATATCCATGAAGCTCGTTATTGAGAGGAAATACTCCTGAGGACGAAGAGGAGTTGGTGTGATTTCCAAATTGCGGTTATTTGCGAGCTTTCCTGAGTCAAGAATGTTGTTTAGATGCTGGAGAAGAAGGTCCGCACAAAATTTACACCGGATAATTCTGTTCTTCGCTTGTGGTGTTTCGGCTTCATCAAGCAGGAGAGTGAGATTGCCAATCAAAATATTGAGAGGATTGCGTGTTTCGTGAGAAAATAATAAAATAAAATTATCCTTGTCATCTAATAGCTGTTTCAGCTCAGCATTGAGAGCTTCATTTTTAGTATTGAGTTCCTTGACTTGAGCCAGCGCTTCTTTCGTCGCTTTGAGACGAGAGTCCACCTGGTTGGAAGCTGCAAACACCGAGAAAATACCATACATTAAGAAGAGAACGGTATTTCTGATAAAATTAGAGTCGACAGAGACTGTGCATTCATCAAATAAGGCGCCTCTCGTGAGCCATACTACTATCCAAGAAACCACTGTCAAAAGCAGATAAAATAATCTCGTCTTTGTGTTCCTATACTCAACAGCCATCATCATAAAATTTGCTACTCCATATGTTTGTGCTAAAGGTAGGGCACAAGGGTCGAAGTACAGAATCCAAATCGGAGAAACCGCGTAACCGATGTGAAAGAAATAGAAGTCTGGTATATTCATGTAATAACCAAGTAGTCTTGCCAGTGCTCCATTGATCATAAAAGCGGAGCCTGCATATGATGGAATAAGTCCAGAAAACACGAAGAAAAGAGTCATGACGGCCGACATCTTCCCAATAATGTCCAGAGATTTCTTGACGTTATAGAAATCTTGATTTTTCATGTCTATACTCACTGTTGTTGTGGATGATGCTGACTAATTTTTATTTATTTTAATTAATAATTTCTTTGAGGTGTGGTTATACGATGCGATAGGCTCAACACGCTTCTAATTTTAATAATGTCTCTAAAATCAAACGACCCGGTCCTTTGAGACTAAATATAGAAAGACGCTTTTAGGAAGTACAACTAAGTAATTTGCTCTGAGAAGTTACATTCAGTCAGCTGCTGCTCGAAAGCTGCGTTTATTCATAATTTTCGTAATGCCAATTTAAAACTATAATTTCGTCGGGTAATTCATGATAGAGATTTTGGTAATGTATTTGGATCTATTCAAAAATAAAAAGGAGTAGATGCTTAATACGATTCTAGCAAGCTAGCTTATCCAGAGCAACATTCACTCTTTTTTTTAAGATTCATGTGTTACAATAAATTTTTCAAATTTCATCGTATCGAATTCATTTTTGTAGAGTTCTCTTGGCAGAGTTGATCTTATTCATATTAGTAAATCATAAATGCGTTTGATATTCAGATTTTTCTCGAGAGAAAAATTTTTGTTTTTTGTATGAAAGAACGTTCTCTCAATATCCTTTTAATATTCTATATCAATTTCATTCATTCTAAAGTTGGCCGAAATTCCATCAGTCTTTGCGTTTAGCCTGCCTGCTAGTGTTGTCTCTTAAAAAAAAAAACTTTGGTTTTAAGAGTTGACTTTAAAAATAAAACTCTAAAAAGAATTGAAAATTGAATTTGATATTGTTTGAACGACATCGTCAGTATCAAAAAAACTCATCGCTGCAGTTTAAAGAGCAATCGAGAAATTCATAAAAAATATCATACCAAGACTTTCAGAACTGCCAACATATTATTTTGAGTAGCTGAATACAAAGTATTAAAAAAAGTCTCAATCTTCGCGAAATGGGCTGGAAGGGAAAGAGCTACTTTTATTATCATTACTGGACTCTTTAAACTTTAGGAAACCTTCTAGCATCGATGCTTTTATTGGCTTCGATAAATAAAAGAGGGCTGCTATCGGCTTTTGTTCGCATTGCTCCTTGTCTCTCAGATTCGGATGACCTGTGATAAATCCAATTTTTACTCTTCGGGTTCGATTCTGGTTCTTTTCAAACTCTCGAATCATTGAAGCAGCTTGGATACCATCAACCCGTGGCATACAAATATCAGTTACGATTGTCTCATAATATCCTTCAGGCTTCTCCATAAAGAGTTCAACCAAATTTTGGCCATCATGGGCTGTTTCGATGACTGTATAACCGAATTCCTTAATAATTTGTAAATGAAATTCCAGATTAAATGGATCATCGTCAGCGATCAGTATCCTCCTAGCAGTATCGGTTGTCTTGTTCACATTCACTTGTAACTTTCTTGGAGAGTCTCGAGGCCGAGGACGAGGAATACGAACTTGATCAGCTTGGATAATCGCTGTGAAGCACGTTCCTATGTTTGGTTTGCTAAACACCTTGATGCCTCCACCCATAAGCTCACAAAGAGTTTTTGTGATCCAAAGGCCAAGTCCAGAGCCAATTTGCCTATGAGATCCTTCAGCATGTGTCTGGGAGAATTTTTTGAACAGTTTCTGAAGCTCTTCTTCTTTCATCCCACAGCCAGTGTCGACAATTTCAAATTTTAAGAATCCTTTTGTTGAGTTTGATCTATCAGCAAAATCACCCTTTTTTTCTTCGAATGATTGAATTTCTCTTCTGAACTGAGTACAAAGCTGGATATCACTACCTATAGGATTTTCAGGAAACTCTGATAATGAAGAAGCGTTTGTTTCTTCTTCGTTACTAAGAAGCCGATACCCTAAACCGGTTGTTGGATAGTAGTCAGATTCTTGAAGCGTTTCTTTCTTTAGGTATCTGACTACCAGAGATATCTCACCAGCATCTGTAAACTTCACAGCATTTGTCAGCAAGTTCAATACTATTTGAGTGAGTCTCTGAGTGTCAAACTTTAAAACATTTGGTAGGTTTTGAGGAATGTAAAACACAGGAGTGAGTGCTTTCTTCTTCCTAACCAACATATCCATGAAATTTGTGATCGAGAGGAGGTATTCTTGTGGACGCAGAGGAGTTGACGTCATTTCCAATGTTCTATTATTTGCTAACTTTCCTGAGTCAAGTATATTGTTTAAATGTTGGAGGAGAAGGTCCGCACAGAATTTGCACCGATTAATTCGGTTCTTCATTTGAGGAGTTTCAGCCTCATCAAGAAGGAGCGTGAGATTACCAATCAGGATATTAAGCGGGTTACGTGTTTCATGCGAAAATAGCAAAATAAAATTGTCCTTATCATCTAACAGCTGTTTAAGTTCTGCGTTAAGAACTTCATTTTTTGCATGAAGATCCTTGATTTGAGCTAGTGCATCTTTCGTGGCTCTCAAATGAGAGTCAACCTGTATCGAAGCTGAAAGAGCGGAGAAGCTGCCGAAAGCCACGAAGACGATAATGTTGTTGAAGAAATTCATGTTCGTCGTTTCTGTACACTCATCAAGTAAAGTACCCCTTGATAGCCAGGCAACTAACCAGGAAAACGCAGTTAAAGCTATGAAAAACGCTCTGGTCTTTTTGTTCCTATGCTCTGAAGCAATAATGAGAAAGTTAGCCGTACTTATTGTTTGCGTCAATGGCAAAGCACAAGGATCGAAGAAGAATACCCATATTGGAGAAACCGCAAACCCGAAATTCAAAAAGTACTTGTCAACAAATAACTCCGGTCTTGTCAACTTACTAAGAGCATTCGAGGCTGCTCCGATGAAAATCATGATGTAGCCTGGATAGGAAGGAATGAGCCCTGAAAAGACCAAGACAAATGTCAGAATTGCTCCCACTTTCTTGACCTGCTCAAGTGTTTCTCTGATATTGTTGATGTCTTGCTGTTTTGAATCTGAACTCATGGAGTGGATTTCTTTCTCTGTTAGCTAACAATTTTTTATTTTATAAAGCATCTCTCCACTCAGCGAATAGATAACTCGAATTTTCTGCCAAAACACATTCAAATTCACTGTTCTGATTTTATTTATATCGATAATAAATTTATCAATGCTCATTTTCGTAAATTTATTATGGAATAGAACTTTGCAATTGTTCCTAATTAAAAGCAGAAAAGCACTGTATTTTGTCATTGTGGAGAAGAAAGCTATATAAAATAACTTTTGAGAAATGCGAGTTGCTTTAGCAAATTAGTTTAGCTCCATAATGACTCTCAATATCTATAGAAAAGGTTCAAATTCAAAGTTATTAGTTAAATCTCGATCGAAAACTTGTTGTATAGAACAGTACACAATTAATGAAAATGTTTAGCATCTCTTTCCAAAGTGCGCCAAGAATGATCGACTTATTACTTTCTTTAAGAGAGAGGGAGAGAAAAAAAATCTATAGATGCTTTAATCCAGGAAGTTCGGGTTAATATCTAACATATGTTTCTCAGAACATTCAGAAATTAGAGGATTCAGCGGCTCTAGCGTCCATTTGATGATTTGCTCCTAAGAAGCTTTTGGGAATTTTTGGGGGTGAGAGCAGTGGAAGTTATAAAATGAATAAAATTGCTAAGAACCTTCTGAGTGAAGCTTCTAAATTAAATGGGAATAATTACAAATGGAGGTAAATGCTTTGATAGAATGATATCTTTAATATATGTACATTAAATGGTCTGCAGAGCATGCTTTTTTGAAGTTTTGAGGAAGAGTCATACTGAAAATTTTATGATTGTGATTGTTGATTGCTCACTGCCTATAAGATTGTTTTAGTGGATGTATGATTCATTATTTTCAGATGAATTAACCCTCCAAACTACGCATGCTACAATTCAAAATTCTCAAGAGATTTTAATGCGATGTAAATTCATTTTCAAAACTATACACTCAAAGAAAAGTCTCTATATTTTATTATTGAGGTTTTAGTTAGCATTATTAGAAGTTAGAGTTTTTTTCAAATGTAATTATGTAATAATGCTACACGAGCAAAACGAGTTGAGATCGATTTTGAATCTCTAATAATTCCAAATGCACACTTGCCTATCGGCAATAGAAGAGGATTTTGCTATTTGATATGAACACAAACTTTTTAATTAACTCGTCTGTTGTTGACTCAACCTTATTTCGAAAATTTTAACAACATCTAATATTCACATATATATGTTTGAGAGAACTGTTATGGCTCTATTATATCTAATTGCTGTTAAATGTAGAACCGTAGATATATAGAACTCAAGAAAGAAAATTGCAGCTAGATATATATTCCTAAGTGTTCATACAGATGTTATTTATCAAGTATATTTTTTTAATAGATCTCTGAGAGTGTCTCTCGAGATTGGCTTTTGGATCAAATCATCCATTTCAGAACTCTTGAAATTTTCTATATTTTTCTCTTTGCTTTCTCCTGTCAATCCGATAATTGGGATATGGGGTTTGCTTTGGGTTCTTAGAAGGTTTTTCATCTTACGAGATGCCGTCCAGCCATCCATCCCGCTCATACGACAATCCAAAAGCACAAAGTTCACTTTTTTTCCTTCTTCAAATATCAGCGAATTGAATTTTTTTAACCCTTCCTCACCGGACTGAGCTCTTACGATCCTTGAGCCAAGACTCTCAAGCATATCTCCAAGACACTCAAGATTGAATACATCATCATCAATACACAGCACAAGTGGCTTGCTCTTCAGGATTTTCACATCTGGGCTCAAAGTTAATGGAGTCGCAGTCCAGCAGGCACTTTCATTATCTGACGATAGACTACTTTTATATTGTAAAAAACCTTCTAGCATCGATGCCTTTATTGGTTTCGATAGATAAAAGAGCGTGTTTATAGGTTCTTTTTCACATTGCTGCTTGTCTTTCAGATTCGGATGGCCTGTTATAAAACCAATTTTCACTCTTCTCTTTCGATTTCGGTTCTTTTCAAACTCTCTGATCGCTAGAGCTGCTTGAATGCCATCCACATAAGGCATACAAATATCAGTGATGATAGTTTCATAATATCCTTCAGGCTTTTCCATAAAGAGGTCAATCAAATTCTGGCCATCATAGGCTGTTTCGATGACTGTATAACCGAATTCCTTAATAATTTGTAAATGAAACTCGAGGTTGAATGGATCATCATCAGCAATCAGTATCCTCCTGGCAGTATCGGTTGCTTTGTTCACATTCACTTGTAATCTTCTTGGAGAGTCTCGATGTCGAGGACGAGGAATCCGAACTTGATCAGCTTGGATAATCGCTGTGAAGCATGTGCCTATGTTTGGCTTGCTGAATACCTTAATGCCTCCACCCATAAGCTCGCAAAGAGTTTTTGTGATCCAAAGGCCAAGTCCAGAGCCAATTTGCCGATGAGACCCTTCAGCATGTGTCTGAGAGAATTTTTTGAACAATTTCTGAAGCTCTTCGTCTTTCATCCCACAGCCAGTGTCAGTGATCTCTAGTTTTAAGAACCCTTTTGACGAGTTCGGTTTGCCGGTAACTTCGTCTTTCTTACTTTCAAACGAATTGAATTCTCTTCTGAAATGGTCACTAAACATTACCTCACTTCCGAGAGGGTTTTCAGGAAATTCTGATAGCTCAGAAACTTCCTCATCAAGATCACAATTCAAAAGCTTATATCCTAAAGCTGTTGTCGGATAGTAATCCGATTCGTGGAGTGAATCTTTCTTCAGATACCGAATTATCATGGAAACCTCGCCAGATTCCGTGAACTTAACTGCGTTCGTCAACAAGTTCAACACGATTTGTGTGAGTCTTTGGGTATCAAACTTCAAAATGGGAGGCAGATTTTGAGGAATATAAAACACCGGTCTAAGCGCTTTTTTCTTTCGGACAAGCATATCCATGAAACTCGTTATTGAAAGGAAATACTCCTGAGGACGAAGCGGAGTTGAAGTCATTTCCAATGTTCTATTATTTGCTAACTTTCCTGAGTCAAGTATATTGTTTAAATGTTGGAGGAGAAGGTCCGCACAGAATTTGCACCGATTAATTCGGTTCTTCATCTGAGGGGTTTCAGCTTCATCAAGCAGGAGAGTGAGATTGCCGATCAGGATGTTAAGCGGGTTACGTGTCTCATGCGAAAATAGCAAAATAAAATTGTCCTTATCATCCAACAGCTGCTTAAGTTCTGCATTAAGAACTTCATTTTTTGCATGAAGTTCCTTTATCTTAGCCAGAGCATCCTTTGTTGCTTTGAGATGAGAGTCAACTTGTATCGAAGCCGCGAGAGCTCCATAGCCTGCGTATAGAACGAATACGATTATGCTTTTTGTAAAATTATTGTTCACAGGCTCAGTGCACTCGTCTAGTAATGTACCTTTAGCCAGCCAAACAATTGACCAAGATACCGCAGTGAGCGCCAGATAGCATGCCCGAATCCATTTGTTTCTTTGCTCGGAAGTTATGATTAGGTAATTAATAACTCCGCATGTTTGTGCTAATGGTAATGCGCAAGGATCGAGAAATAGTACCCAAATCGGAGAAAGTGCGAAACCGAGGTTCATGAAATGTTGGTCAGCTCTAAACTCAGCTGACGTGCAGGAGCCAAGAATATTTGCGCAGATTCCAATGAACATTAATATGTAACTTGGATACATTGGAATACATCCGGAAAAAACTAAGCCGAATGTCAATAATGCGCCTAATTTCTTGGTTCTTTCAAGAGAGTGCTGGATGTTATCGAAGTCTTGCTGTTTTGAAACTGAACTCATAGGTTCAATGCGAGTGGCCTGAAATTTATTCGTTTTGTGTTTTAATGATTAATTTATTTATTTTTCTGCAGTATGTTTGTTGACTATTTCGAGCTTGTGAATGGAAGGAGTTCTAATAATTTAATATGAGTTGCATCTGAGAGGGCTAAGTGTTAATATACTTGCCTGGTTGGTAATTACTGCTGAGAATAAAAAGGAAATGCAATGTGTATTGGATAAAAAAAAATTCTCTTGCGAAAGATAAATAAATTTCACAGAAGCGAATTCTTTTAATAGTTTCTTTTGCGATTAGATCGCATCTAACTGGAATAATGGAACTAAATTAAAAAATTGATAATCTCGTTAATTGATTTAAGTTTCAAGCAATAGAGCAAATTTAACACTTAGTTAGAATGAGAATTATTGGAATCGCCAGAGTTCCGGTCTAGTTAATGAGAATATGCTTAGCTTTACTTCATTGATACTGAATTGCTATTACTGCTAGCTCATGATGAAGAGAAGGAAAAAAGAGGCGAGATTTGTTCAGGATTAACGAAAATTGCTGGAAAAGCTATTTCTTATCGTTATTATGTGTTTTTGAAGCTGTTATCATGAATATTATCCTATGTGTAGCAACTCTACCGATGACTTAGGCGTAACATCATTTGAAATCTCAAACACTAGAGGCTATCCACATATTTGAGGTTTTTGACGACATAATAGATATGTGCTAATACGAAATTCTACAAAACATTACGAAAACAGTTATCATACACAGTTCTACTGACACATATTACAGCAAACCAACATTCCCTTTCTTAGCATCCTCCTCCTCACCTTCTTTTTCCCTTATCTTTTTCAAGAAATCGCCATGTATCGCTTTGAAATGATCCCAAACCACAAATATTGACTGTACCATCGCATGATATCCCAACGTGTCAGTGCAATTAAACGGCCAAGTTTTAAACTTAATATAGTTGCTATACAGATATTCTCCCCTCATCAGATCCAAAATCACCTGTTTTTCAAGATAATCCGAAAAAGAAATCGTTCCTTTCTTATCGGCCTTAAGCACCTGCAACGTTTCCTCAAGCTTCAATATATTCGGACCCAAATTCATCCATTCGGCTTCAAGTTCATCAGCAATGTACCTATCCACAACCGCAATGTTTTTCTTCGATACATAGCACGATTGTCTCAGGATCTCAGCCATATACTTCATTCGCGGCTTTATAAATAACTCAGGCTTCAGCAACGCAAGGTCGAAGTATTCATCTCCTTCCGCTCTAGCTTCAATATAGCTTTTTAATAGTTTGAGCAGTTCCGCTTTCGACATGCTCCTCACGAGAAAATCTCTGAATCTGAGCTCAGGGACGTCACAAACGTTAACATTCATGTTCTTTGACACGTTATTATAAGACAAGAGGAAAGGCGTGAAGAAAGCGTCGACTGCCCTTGGATTTGGCCTGGACTCGAAGTCCTTGTCCATTATATCGCTAATTTTTCCCGTTCTGGAAAACACAAAGGTAGGTCCTAAATCAAACACTTCAGGCGTGCCTACAAACGTCCCTTCGACGAGGAATTTGATCTTTCGATCGTCGAATATGATATCGGAGAGATAACCGGGATTGGTACTGATTAAAAATTTGGCGTCAAGGTTGCCTTCCATGAACTCTTTCCACTCTAATGAATGCATAATGGGTTTGTGATAAAAACGATATCAAGTTACCTTTGCGATAATTTCCTTTAGTTCTAATGAAAGTAGGGTCATCAGGTGACAATTGCACTGAAATCATCGATGCGTCGGACTCTGTGATCAAATCTGCCATGAAAGAGCAATGTAATGGGTTTCTTCTCTCCACTCCGAGGACCAACACCGCCGAATTTGTCGGAGGCCAGATGAGGTTCTTAATGACGAAGTTTTTGGGAATAGACTGCACAATCTTCTCCTTCACTGTGTCCTTCCGTGGGGTTTGCTCAGCTTGTTTTGGTTTTTCTTGGGAACTGGCGAAAGAATCGGATTTTCTTTGAATTTTCTCTTTAGAGGAACCTCTTTGAGTTCTGGCTTTGGAATTTTCTGTAGGTTTCTCTTGTTTGGGCTTGGCAACGCTTTGTGTAGAATCCTTGCTATCTTTGAAATATTTTTCCTGGAACTCCTTTTTAAGTTTTGCTAGGGTTTCTGGATCATTTGCATGGTCCTGCTCGTATTTTTTGAACATCTCATTGAAATACTCCTCAAGGTTAGATTTTGTGCTGAAAGCTCTTTGAGCATGTGAGTATGTATTGGCGACTCGGAGGACTCGAAATGCGGCGGATTTTGCGATATTCATGCAGATTCAGATTTTGCTCTTTGTTTAAACAGTTAAATTTTATTGAAAACGTGAGGTGATAGTTCGAGGAAAAAACTGCGTAATACTTCAAGTTCGGATTAAAAGCTGTCAGTGATATGGGCTAGGACTGTAGGCTATTTTGACAAAGAGATACATTATTGACTATAGATTTATTGTCAGAATGACATCTGTTAATGAATTGAGGTAACTTCTTCAACAAATTTAGTGCAGAAGTTAATATTAACGGGAGGGTTTATCAATTTTGATTACAGAAAGTAATCTATGGGAAGATAGCATGCTGCATATTTGAATTTTCAAAGTAGCAATTTTCAACGTACGATTTCTGATTTTAAATGAGAGTGTCAAAGTAGAATAAAGCGAAATAATTCTTAAAATTTTCAGTAAGAACAGTAAATACTATCTCTCTCTCGTGTCGTACAGTGCAACCAATCTGAATTTGGTATTAGTTTTGAGACGAAAAGAAGTGTGCTTTTACGAATCACTTTCTTTTTCCCTTTGAAACAGATCGTCATTACTAATTCACTCAAACACTTCTGACTGAAGCAAGATTTATTTGTTTTGTTGAAAATAGCCACGAACAGAAGTTTCGTCCTTTCAATGAGTGACTTATTGAATCGCGCAAAAACGATGAATTGAATAGTTGCCTGATAGCTCAGTGAACTATGAAGCATTAGCGTCTGAATTGACATGGCGCAGTGCATGCTTAGCTTTGACTTGCGCCGACTAATCTGGGCCAAAACTTAAAAGCACTGGCAAATTTATCAACATGAACCAGTAGTATTGTCATTGATATCGTTGATATCATGTGACATCAATTAGTTAATTCTGTTGAGAACTCGTCTGATAAATATTAATCCCTTGAATATTTATTGCAGATAGCCACGCTCGACGAATAAATGTCAGAAAACACAGCCAAGGTGATTAATCGAAGAAACTCGTCAAAAGGTACCTTCAACTTCAAACTGCCTCTAATTCCCCTATGATAGACTTTGAAAGTTGCAGATTTGACCTAAACGACATGGACCTAGATCATCCAACTCACGACCACTATCATCAAGTAATCTTATCTATCCGACCCTTCAAAAAATCCCATGCCCAAGGTCTGTGAGAACTGCGTGAATGAAAAAAATCAAAAGAAAGAAGCTTGTATCTATTGCAGTTCATACCAAAAACTTAAAGAAATTCTGCAATCTTTCAAGAATGAGTAAACACTCCTTTCAGAACTAACCTCTGATGTTTCTATCTGACTACTTCAGATCACCTAAGAGGGATTATGATACTATCAAATTAACCAAACTACCTGCTAAGGAAATCGACGTTAAATCTCAGAACAATTCAAATTCCCGAGGATTCTCAATAGATAGCATATCCTTAGAGAGCTATGACTATGCTGAAAAGGTTGCGATGAAACTATACTGCAAAGAATGCGTTGAACTGTCGAGATTCCGGATCATTCAGAACAAGTTGGTATACATCACCGGCCTTGCTCCAGAAATAGCATCAGAGAAGGTAACATAGAATTACGGGCCAATGCGTCATGGGTTTATCTCCTAACGATCTAGGTGTTACAAAAACCAGAGTATCTAGGACAGTACGGCAAGATTGCGAAGATTTTAGTGAATAATAATCATAGTGGAACATGCGGCAGTGCTTGTGTGGTGTATTGCAAGGAAGATGAAGCGTTAACTGCGATACTGGTAATATATGAAATTGTTATATAGAGGGATCTGATGAATGGTGATAGGCGTTAGATCAGTTTAATCTGTCTGACAAAACTATCAGAGCTTGCTCAGGAAACTTATTGTAAAAATATTCGAAAAGCCCGATATTCATGTGGTTAAACCGTTTCTAGATGCTGTTTGAACTCACTTACATGTGAAAATCTGCCCTACATATGCGCTGGAGGGTGCGTCGATCTGAATCTGCTTGAAAGAGACAGCGGCAAAGTAATTAAAATTCTTTGCTTAAGCTCGGCAAGCTAAATTATACCTTCGCGAATCCAGGATGGCGTTACCGCTAGCGAGAAGAGCGTGCAGCTGATGACTTACATCCCAAGACTCCAACACATACTCTTAGTTCTGTCCAAACAACCCCACGAACAAAAAACCGAAGAATCGGTGTTTCCTTCAATCAATTGCATTATCCAAAACATCAAGAAGATCCTTTCGGACTACTCAAAGAACGAAGAGCAACCCACCCTTA
>ENA-UOTZ01001559-UOTZ01001559.1-compost-metagenome-genome-assembly--contig:-NODE-1559-length-15132-cov-26.100498_pt1 | contig 15132 bp, 9 predicted proteins | sample MGYA00238144_ERZ746983 | MGnify/ENA primary metagenome ERZ746983 (study PRJEB28759, sample SAMN06268863) | compost metagenome | isolation source: single cell | place: USA: California, Emeryville, Joint...
TAAATAATAACCAGAAGCACAAGCAGAGCAGGTGGTACTTTCTGCTCCTGTACACAGAGTACATTTGGTGTCACATGCTTCACACTTGTTATTTGTTGTGTCTTTATAGTATCCATCAGGACAATCAGCAGAACAGGTAGTGGAGATGGTTTGTCCTTCTGCTGGTGGTTGTAAGAAGAAACCTGATTTACAAGTAGGACAGTTGGTGTTTTCAGAAGTAGTGCAGGTAGCGCAGTTGGTGTGACAATCAGCGCATTTATGATTGACAGTATCTTTCCAATATCCATCTGGACAAGTCGTTTGGCATGTGTATGGTGCGGATTGATTGTCAGGGTGGGAAAAGTATCCACTCTTACAGGCAGAACACATGGTGCTTCCTCCTCCTGTGCATCCGTCGCAGCTTGCATCACAAGAAGTACATTTATGAGTAGTAGTATTACCATAATATCCAGAAGGACATTCATTCGAGCAAGTGGTTGAACCATCTAGTAAATAATGGCCAGAGCTGCAAGCAGAACATGCAGTATTTTCACCACCAGTACATTCAGTGCAGTAGGTGTGACATTTCAGGCATTGATAATTTTCGGCGTCTTTATAGTATCCAGTAGGACAAGACGTTCGGCATGTGTTCTCCGCATCAGGTTGAGGATAATACTGTGAAGCACATTTCTTACACGCCTCATCTCCTGCTGCTGTGCATCCATCGCAGCTTGCATGGCATGACTCACATTTTTTGGTATCGGCATCAGCATAAAATCCGGAAGGACAAGTATCTAAACACGTATTCGCGTTTTCTGGCTGTGGATAAAACCCTGAAGCGCAAGCAGAGCATGAATTATTTCCAGCAGCAGTGCAACCATTGCAGTTGGTGTGGCATGCCACACATGTATAATCGTCGCTTTTTCCCCAATATCCAGTAGGACAACTCGTTCGGCATGTGGTTTGTGTACCAGGCTGAGGATAATATCCAGTATTACAGCCAGTACACATTGTGTCTCCTCCTCCTGAGCATCCGTTGCAGCTTGTATCACAGGGAGAACAAGTATTTGTGGCAGTATTTCGATAATATCCAAAAGGACAGGTATCCTTGCAAGTAGTTGAGGTGGTTTCTCCTGATTCTACTGGCTGCAAATAGTAGCCGGAGCTGCAAGCAGAGCATGCAGTATTTTCACCACCAGTACATGCAGTGCAGTAGGAATGGCATACCAGGCATTGATAATTTACGGTGTCTTTATAGTATCCAGTAGGACAAGTCGTTCGGCAGGTGGTTTGTGTACCAGGCTGAGGATAATATCCAGTATTACAGCCAGTACACATTGTGTCTCCTCCTCCAGAGCATCCACTGCAGCTTTCGTCACACGACGGACAAGAGTGGGTATCATCGTTTTTGTAATAACCTGTCGGGCAGGTATCCTTGCAAGTAGTTGAGGTGGTTTCTCCTGATTCTACTGGCTGCAAATAGTAGCCAGAGTTACAATTATAGCATAAGGTGTTGCCAGCTCCAGTACATTCATTGCAACTGGGGTCGCACGCTTTACAGGCCTTGGTGGTGTCATCTTTGTAATATCCTTCTGGACACGTTGTCAGGCAAGTGCTTGTTGATAAAGGTTGAGCATAGTAGCCAGAACTGCAACCATTGCAATTTGTAGGTCCTGCTCCTGTGCATGCACTGCAACTTCCGTCGCATTCTGTGCATGCGCCGCTCGATATATAGTAGCCTGTCGGACAAGTGTTCAAGCAGGTACTTGGGGCTCCTGGTTGCGGATAATAACCAGATTTGCAAGCAGAACAGTGAGTGTTTCCTGCTCCTGTACATCCATCGCAGTTTGGATCGCACAAGCTGCATTGACTATTGATTGTGTCGTTGTAGTATCCGAAAACACATGAAGTACAGCCAGAGTATCCAGCTCCGACACAAGTCGCGCAGTTCGTGACACAAGTCGTGCAAGTGCAACCAAGAGAGCAGTCTGAGGAGCTTGGGTAATAACCTTCGAGACACGTTTTACACTGCGTACTGCTGGAGTTTTTGCATGTTGCGCAACCAGTGGAACAAGCTTCGCAACCGAATGAAGGTACGGTACCAGGTGGGTACAACACCGAGTTATCAATAACACCGAATACAGGGCAGATATCGATCTGATTGTTTGTGTTTTCACTAGGATCATCTCCTGTATAGATAAGTCCTATACAGATACCTGTTGTCACTGATGTTAGAGTCACTTCGAAAGTTGTAACTCCAGCAACTGCAACACTTTTACCGATGATAGAGTGGTAAAATTTGCATGATGGGCAGGAGATTGAGTTATCAGTAGTGCTGAAAACCGCTCCAGATTGCCAGATGTTAGTCATGAATGACAAACCTTGGTCGTAAGTCACCTTGTTTCCGGCACCAATATAAAGAAAATAGAAGGTTTCAGTCGCATCGGGGAAAAATCCTGTATAGCTGCTGCCTGTGTCTCCAACTTTAGAGAAGGTGACTGAGTTCTGTGTAAGATTGATAAAGACTCGCATGGTATCTCCTTCATTAAATTCAGGAGGTTCGCAGCCTTCACAGTCAGTGGCTGGATAGACTGGGTAATAGCCAACGTCACACAACGTGCAGTTATCTGCGGCCTCGCTGTTACAACTTGTGCAGCCAGTGGCGCATCCGAGTACTAAAACAAATTTTAGAGAATCGTTTCAGTGGGTTAATTACCTTGAGAAGGGGCAAAAGCCAAAAAGAGTAAAAGAGAAAAGAGAAAGATCGAGTTTCCTCGCTTCATCATATGTTTGTTTGTTATCGTTCGAATGAAATTAATTATAAGCATCTGTCATCGCTTGCTTTTTATATCCAGATGATGGAAGCACTGACGGAAAATTTTATACCCAGTTTAAAAATTGACTCCGCAATATATACATTTTATAAAATCTAATTAAAATTTTGAGGGCAGCGATCCTTTACCGATTTCTGTTTAATAATTTCTTTTTTAAAATTTAGGAGAGAATAAGTTCGCCACATCCCGTGAAAAGGAAATACTTAATCAAATGATGCTTAAGGAGTCCCTCGAATTGCTACCGTGGGAAAGCCACATTGAATTTCTATGGTTCTATATTCTTTTCGTGCATTTTAGGAGCACAATAATTCTCAGTCTGATTTCAACTTAATATTAGAGGTCCAATTGATGTACAACAAGGCTTTTTTGTTCGCAAGGATGACTAATGTCTGATTCATTTGTGAAACCATCAAAGCGGATTTCCTGTTATCGGATTGAAACGATAATTAAAGGATATTAATAAACTAATTGTGACGCCAGGAAATCAAATCACTTTTTTTGCATTGGTTAGATTCTACTCAATTTCTAAAATTTATTAATTCCAAAAGCACTAATCCATATCCTATGTTTGCTTGTGTATAGCTCTCAAAACGAGGGTTGAGAAGCTTTATTCGTGATTAGAGATTTTTCCGCGAATTCTGCGACGTGATCCTGGGATCGATGATAATAGTTGTGAGAGTTTGAAAATTAAGAAGGTTGTAGATCGGTGAGTTTCTGGCTGAGATGGCAAGCCAACAGCGAAAAGTTTTCTTTAGAATACGAAGTCGACCCACAGCCAGAGTTCAAGATCGCGTATTAAAATTTATTGGTCATCTAATTCTTAAATAGAATTTGTGTCTGTATAAAATTTTGAAAGTTGCTGTTAGCTGTGATTTTATTTATTAAAATTAATCGAACTTCTGGTCAGTGCTCAAGGCGAAATGCTTAAAAAAAAGAGAATCTAATATTCAAATCGTAAGAAGCTGCTCAAATAAGAGTGCTTATCTGAATAAAAACAGATCAGCTTTTTAAAAAACGCTTTGTGTGTCATGACGGTATGGTTCCGCTAAAGTTCTCAGAAATGGGCATTACCAACTAAAATCTCATGAAATATTTTCATCGACAGCTCCTGAGGGCTCAGATCTGTTCATTGAATATCTGTGAGCTTCCTGATGAATATGCAATTTAGGCAGAGAGAAAATTTGCTTTTCAATATTTCTGAAAAACGAGCACGATGAACAAATTAATTTTGAGCCTTCTCTAAATTGAGTGCAACATTACCTCGAGGGAGATTTGAATTTTTTATCGTGCAAAACCTACTCTGTTTGCCTTTTTTGTTTTGGTCAGGAAATTCTGAAAGTGGAATGTTCAGAGCTACCAATAAATATACATTTCTCTTTTTAGACCTCTTGAGCAACGTTAAAATGAAACTGGGACTCTTTACTCCAGAATCAAAGCAGAGCATTACTATACTGAACTTTCGATTTAGCTATTTAGAAGTCAAATTGGGAAGTCGATGAGGCTCTTCAAATCTGCTATGAAAAAACTGATTAGTTTTTTGTTAATTTGCAACAATCCCCCAGAAACAAGATTGCTCGAAGATTGAAAGTAATTCTAATGTTCAAAATGTGTGAAAAAAGGAGATTCGAAGGTAAGGACCTCCCAAGGCACCGATAAATCGTCAGCACTTAAAATTCATTTTATTCTAATTCAGAACTTATTTAATTAACTATTATTGTTATCCAACGCTCCCATGCCATACTCCACAAGGGATGGCTCAATGTGCTTGAAAATTTGACAACATTTCATGAGCCTGCTGGTTGTGGCTTGACGCGCACGAAATAACCCACTGAATTATGATTAAAGAGATGAAAGAGAAATTCAATATCAATAATTAATTGTACCTGTCACAGAATCAGCGAGGCAACTTTTGTTCATTATCATCAAGATATCATCTCGTAACGATTTATTGACGAAATTTCTTTAACATTTACTTCTTTCGATAGGAGAAAGTTTTTAGCTGTGCAATTCAGCAGTGCTGATACCTAAATGACAAATGTTAATATTGAAGGTTGCTTCAAATTTATTTGCTCCCACGATATTCAGAATCGTTAATGCATCATCAGATTAAATTTTGCTGATGAATTTTTCATCTAATAAAAAAGTATGAATCATATCAAAAACACATTTCGCTGCTAATTTTTGTGCTATACTCAGCGGTTTGCTCTCTTCAGCAGCCTTAGAGGAATTTTATTGCTCACATGACAAGTTTAATTCTGTTTCTCATCCCTACATCGAGTGATTATTCTTATGTTGCTAACTCTTGGATTTCAAAACTCTCTCAGTAGGGTCGCTGTTTGAAAAGTAGAGTGGTTCGCTTTGGGACACACAAAATCCTTCATGCTTCTTCGAAAGGTATTTCTATGACGCCATTTTAATAGTGTTGTAAAGCTCTGATGTTTTTGAGTTCAATCCAAAGAACTTGCTTGAAACTTTCTGTTAGGGTTTTTTTAATTAATTTCGATGAATGAGACAAATAAAATATTGGATAGAAAACGTAGAACTGAAAAGAGAACACTAAATGCTTTCTTAGAAAATAAAATACAAGGAATTTCTTCTTTAGATGTCTTTCTCTCTCGTTTCGAGATTCTGAATAGCAGCTTACCAGCCAATTTTTTTTCAAAGAGATGCTTTGACAAGTTTTCCGTCCAGACTAGGACTCTTCTGAAAGAGATCACTGGGCCGAGACTTTTTTGAGGGCATTTTATTCTCGAAAACCCACAGAATCGGCGAAAATCCCTTATTTTTGTTCTGTGAGTGTCTGTTTGTTTTAGCACTTTCTTCCATGTTATGATAATATAAGTAAATAATGTGATCAAGGAAAGGCAGCGAAAACTTAGCTTCGGAAATGGCTTACATATAATATGAGCTCTAAAAAGATTTCCCGATGCCAAATTCGCCAAAGAACAACATGCCACTGAGGATACTGATGCAATTTCAGCCCTTCGTTCAAGAGCATTTCTATTTGCAGCCACTCTCAGAGATGAATTTCATCCTTGGACAGGCTTCAAGAACCTTTCACACATTTTTTCCTGCAAACAAAAAATTCAGTAGGCTAACATAATGATGCAGATAGCTACCGAAAATAGAATTTATGATTTTTCTATTGCATTTTCTGGGAATAAACTGAAAAGATCTACCTAATTTTACTATCTAGATCCACGACTCCTTGCGTATATGGCAGATCAGCATAATAATATTGACATCCCGGAAGACAAAGTGATACCTGAGTCATTGTATGATCCTTGCAAAGAAGAAATAGATGAAAATGCTAAGAATAAATGCAAATCCTGTTTAGATTGTAGCCAAGCTTTCTGGGCAGCTATCAAATTTCTATTTTCAATAAGCACTGCTACTTATCATTTCTCCAGGGTACAAATGTGAACCTTCGGTGAAATTCCTCGCAGAGTTTTCTTCAACTCCTTTCTTTGCTTTTGGATTATCCTCAATCCTGTTTTTTTGCGGTTGGAGGTTCAAGAGCATCAACTTGCTCTTCTTCTCCAGATGGATCAACATTGCAGTGTGGGTACTTTTCCTCCTCTTTTTGTTTATGGTACTTATGTCCCCAGAGCAGAGGGCAATTTTTCAATGCATTCAAAGTACTGATCTAACGGTTAATATCATATTTGGAGTTTTAATTGGTCCCTTGTTCTTCCTAATCACAATATTCCATAATATCTTGAATAACGCCCTAATCGCTCGCTTACAAGAATATCAAATGGAAAATTGCCAGGAAAAACCTCTGCTGTCAGGCTCTGAGAAATAATAGAGAACCATAATCATATATGACAAAGATGTTTGCTTCCTGTTTAAATCTTAATGTAATATCTATATTTTGTAACTGTTCATAATGCATGCAAACGAATTCTCTTACTACAGTCATAAAACGAATCTATGTTGGTTAGCAAAATCAAAACAGTTATCATTTATTCACATATTTTTATGAGCGACATAACAAATTTTTTGCATATTAGCATCATATCTTCTCAATTGTTATTGACCTCAAAGTTTTCAGTCGGTTTTTCTATCAAATTCTTTTAAAATTTTTATCGCTATTTCTTTGTGAAATCAAAGTTCGGGATTATTTTTTTCCTGTCTCAGAGAACGATCAATAAAAACTTGGGATACCTTTACAATGGGAAAACTACTTCTAGAATACATCGAAGGTGAAAACGTTTATGTATGTGCCGTCTGTAACTGTCACTTGACAAGTTACAAGGAGCTTCTTTCGAAAGTAATTGATCAATTTATTTTGGAGGAAGAGTAAAATGTCTTCTCAGGCGTTCAGAGGGAGAGGAGGCAAGGCATATTTATTCAATCATGTGTATCTAGCAACTCATACTAGCATGTATTAATATATCTTCGAAAGAGTGAATACGAGTACCGGACCGAAAGAAGATAAGCTCTTGCTCTCTGGATTACATGTCATATGTGACTTGTTCTGTAAAGGCTGCCATACAATCGTCGGATGGAAATACGTAAAAACTAAAAGTGCAAATCATAGGCAATAGATCAATAAAAATTTGTAGGATCAAGCTTACGACGAAGCTCAAAAGTATAAAGAAGGAAAATTTATTCTTGAGAAGACGCAGCTAAAGAAAGCGTATTGGAGTTTGTAGGGTACTCCACAATATCGATCATAAGGAAGAGATTGATTTTTGTATTAATATTAATGATTGAGATTGGGTGGATTCAGAGGAACCATGAGTATAAGATTTCATAATTTCATCAATTACTTGCATAATATCCGAATTCAGAGTCTAATTAACAGAGTCAGAAGAAGATATGACCTGAATCTGTTTTCAATTACATTGTTGTGTTTCCTTGATAGTTAAAAAACAAAATCGCTGTTACTTGATAAAATTTGTTATTATGCTTATGCTGCTTGGCAAAACAGTCCATATAAATATTTCTGACTCGTTAACCCTTTCTTCTGAAGAGAATCAAGAGTTATTTATGAATTAAAACAAATATGATATTAATTTGTATCCATCGTGGCAGTTCATTTCATGGCTTAGACCCAGACCCGGGTAAGACAGCAATGATATTCATCATTTCAGAGCTACAAGTCAGCGAAATCATGAGAATTACAGGTAGATTACAAGTCGATGGAATTTATTGAGAGAAAGTCTACTCCTTTTCATTTTTTTTTTTTCAATTGGTTGGAATAACTAAACTATTTTGTAATTAGCCAACTTTTAATCCAACTATTTTTTGTAACACTGACCAGGAGGAAAAGATGCGTCTAAACGAATTTAATAGCAAGTAACCACTCTATCCATACGTCATATCGTTAACGCTCCAACAAGAGGAGTAAGGATACTACAGATCTCGCCTTCAGATGAGATAATATTCAAAGGAGCAGTTTCAAATCTAACTGGCTATTTAGAATTGCAAAATATTTCGGCTTCACCTGCTGCCTTTAAAGTACAAAATGCAAAACACATTTTCTTTCAATCGATGTTAGATAAAGTCAACAAATCCTCAGATGTTCAGTATCAAACCAACCAGAGGTGCACTTCGTACAAACGAAAAAATTCAAATTGAAATTAGAGTGCAAGTTAGGAACTCGATATGCAATTATGTTACATTGTATGTAGGGAAATTTTCCAGCCTCTGCTGTCAATGAGAAACTTTTGGTTCAAGGAGCGGAACTTCCCAAAAACTATAAAGTATGAGTTTTTTTTGAGTGTTAATTTCTATATCTCTTATATTCAAAGAGTTTTACCGTTAAAGAAGTATTGAAAGACGACAGCAAGGCTATTAAACAAGCGCAACGATTGTTTGTTTGGATCCAGTCTGACGACTTTACTTTTAATCAGCAACTTTCACGGTCTCCCAATCGTTTTCCAAAAGGTGGAGTCGAGCAATTCAGGACATCAGACCCGCAGTTTGAGCGGAATTCAGCACACTCTCGAAGCGAAGGTGATCTACCACTTAGAATCCCCCCCATCGCTGAATTAGCTCTAGGTAGCTATAATGAAACAAAAAGGCAAACAGATGACCTAAATTTACAGTACAAAAATGACTATGAACTGTTGAGAGCAAAAACTGCTGAACAAGAGCAAATAATAGTATTTTCTACTACAGTTCGATGAAATTTTGATTCACTCAAAAGGATACCTTAAACAATGAAAAGAAAATATTACATCAAGAAATCATACAACTGAAAAAGTTGATATATACTCCAAATGGAAAACGAAAAGGAAATCGTAATAATTTGCTCTGCTGAAATCTGATAGTCATCCTATTTATTAGCACAAGGTAACTTCGAAATTTGGCATCTGCTGTTCGCTGTGTGTATCAGTTTAATAGTCGGCTCATTCGTGGCTTTCTGATCTCAGTATTATTAGGTTCATTGGTGATGCTTTATGGTAATAAAATTTATAGATCTTTCTGCTTGCGGCTATTTCAGCTGGTTGTTTTTTTAGTTTATATGCAAATACATTTTTTATTTCATTTCTTCAGGCCTGCCGATTTTTGAATCACATTGATCTCAAATCACTCGATCGATAAAATAACGAGGAAAATAATATTCCACTAACAATTAGAGAAACTCTGTATTGAGTCTTTTTCTCTGCCTATCCTCTTGATATTTCTTGATATTCCAATTTAAAGAAAAATTAATCACAGAATAGTGATTTGGATATTCTCTTCCTTCAAGATGTGATTGAAAATGATACTTTCGATACATCTTTTTTTTTTTGTCAGCTTGAAATATAACATCTACAATGAACATGAAAAACGAACGGGTTTTTCAGTTTGGTTGCACTTTTCAATTTGTATGGAGAAGTTGTATAATTCCATTTTATCAGATCGAATATCGGTTTATCTAATTCAAATTAACAGTGAGAATGATGAAACCAAAAGTTAATATACCTTCTCGAGGAAGATCAAATCCTCCTAAGTACTGATTCCCTATTACCATCGGTGTTTTTAATAGGCTTTACCCTTCAGAAAAAATGCATCCACGCCTTTTGCAGTGCTAGAAGAAGAGACTAAAAAAATGGTATCATCGATTTTTCGAGCATCTTCAAATATTCTCTCAATAATAGGAAGCTAAGCTACTTGAACTGAAAGAGTCTATGGCAAATGAGCAAGCAAAGCGAGAAACGATTGGGTAATTATCTTGATGAGGAACTCATTATGCAATTTCATTTTCATTTCAGATCTGCTAAAGGTAATCGATGGAGGATAGCAAAAGATACCGCGCCGACAAAAGGTATATTCATTTTTTCTCATACCAGCTCACAAATCAAAAGGCTTTGCAAAGACTTTCGAAGGCAACGAAGATTCAGAAGCTGCGCACCTCAACAAGGAGAATGTATCAAATACAACACAAAATCAGAGTAACAATCATTCTTTTCTCATATATTTCAGCTTTTCTCGTCCCTAAGCAGCCAGAGAAAAATTGAACACTCAAAAAACTTTCAAATTAAGGCATACTCAGTCATCGGGGAGAAAAAACTCTTTGACAAGAAACGAGAATTTGCGTTCAGACACTAAATCGAATAAGGTGGAAAACAGCAACGAAGTAGAAATGTTTTTAGAAGAGCTCAAGCTTCCGCAATATACTCAAATTTTCAAGGAGTATGGATTTGATGATCTTGAAACTATCAGCTGTAAGCCGTACCTCAAACAGTTTTCAGATTTAAACTTTGATTGTTCCACTACAGATATTACAAACAAGTATCTCGAAGACATGAAGATCCCATTAGGACATCAAATAAAAATAATGAAAAAAGTAGAGAAATTGAAGGCAGAAAACTCTGAAAAAAGACCTCCGAGCCAGGGCAATTTGAAAACTCTTTCCGAAAATAAATCGACCTCTGAGAGAAAGCAGAAAACGCTCAAAGAGGACATCATGACAAAAAATAAACAATCCAACTCAATTCCACTTGAGGATCCTACTCGTATCAGAGAGGTTGATTTTAACGGAAAAGATAATACTGATGGTGATATCGCTGTTATGGGAAGCCAGCAAGTGGTAGGAATTATTAAAGCTTCATCAAATGAGAGCAATCTTCGACCTGATAGTAAGAATAAATCTGTCAGGTTCACAGAGAATGCCAAAGACAAACTCAATGAGAAAACTCAGAAAGATGTAAAAAAATCTAAATCAGATGGGAAAACTGAGAAAAATGTTATCGACGCTTCTCCAAAAGTTGCAGCTGAGAAACGAGATCAAAATGAACAGAAGAATTCGAATAAGGATATGAGCACTGGCACTGAACTTGAGTAGGTCTGCATTATTGACTGGAATTGAATATCTTCACTTTGTAGGGAAAATATGGAAAGTGCGAAAATGTTAAGTTGCTGGCAATGTTTCAAGCTTTTTTCAGAAACTGAAGTTTTTGATAACATTGATAAGAGAATGTTTTGTAGCAATCAATGTTTCAGCAGATATCAAGAGTTAAACTCAGTAAGAAAAAAAATCTCTCCAATATTCAATCAATCATTATTCGAAAAGACTATTTGTATGAATGACCATTGCAAGCGTACTTTCTTGAAAGACACAGGACTTCTTGAAGATAACCATTGGTATTGCAGTAAACAATGCCTTGAGGATAATCGGCAGGAGCATAATGAAGGTTTGGTTCACCCTCAAGCTAAATATGAAGAAGATACTAAAGAAGCTTTTTCAAAGGAGGATTCTCTGGAAGAACCAGAAGCCCAGGAAGATTCAGAGACAGAAGAAACGCATAAAGATATTGATTTAGATTTCAGTGATATTCCAAACAAGATGGATTCGATTGTCACTCTCGAGCAACTTGAAAAAAAATATCTTCGAAATCGTGAAGTAGGAAAAAAGTAGAAATACTATCTATTATCACTATACTTCAATAAATTTTTCATCGTCTCCAAAATGTTTTGATTAAGGAATTGTATATTTACTGATTTGAACCCCAAAAAAAAAAAATTATTTGTCAAGTTATTTCTGCTTGGCAATCTGGCTGAACTTTGCCGAGAGCCTCCATAATTGCTCTTTCTTGGGCTCATCACTGGACTTTATTACATGTTTTTTGACAATGCTGGTATACAATTAGAGACTGTGTGAGCTTAATCCCGGAAGAAAAAGATATTAACTTAAATTTCCTTGCTTCATTTGCACTAATAATAGGATGGAACTTTTCTTAAAAAAAAAATAACAACTTCTACTGCTCGTGCTGCTAACTAAAATAATTTTTGATAAAGTTTGAATAATTAGGCATTAGATTGTGGAGTGTTGTGCAAAAAATAGCTACCATGGCTTTATTTCTCATTTCAAGGCAATGCCACTGACCATTTAAAGAGATAATCTCTCTCTCTCGATAAATATATAAATAAAACTTAGCTGTCTGAAAATATTTTTCCTGAGATTGTAGTAGAAGGGAATAATCACTCTCCAGCTATCATTAATTCATGCTTTCATTCTGGATCTGAGATATGACCGGAAATTCGTTTCGCCTTTCTTAGGTCGCCGGACCTTTCGCTTTAATCGATCACAAATTATTTAGGATTGTCGAAGATTAAATCAGGTTAAATATTAGGCAGTTCTTAGTGGTATTCAATTTTTCTGGCCTATTTCAAAGATTTTATGATTGAATAGGAGTCAAGCGAGTTTATAAACTAAGAATTCAGGTTTGTCTAGCTTAATGCAGTTTTAATGGTTTGTTATGTTGCTGTTGGTCTCGTCTAACTTGCTTACTGTTTCTAGTGAGCTAAGTTCTGCTGCTTTTGAGCCTTTTTTCCTCCCAATTTCTTGCAGAATCTTGTCTCCCGACTGATCTAATAGTTGAACTTTAAAAGCACATATAAGCGCAGTAATTGCAACGCATAATGATAGCGCAAATACCCATCTATACCCTGCTGTGGCAAAAGTTTCCTGTGCTATCCATCCTGCTGTTGTTGATAAAATAGCCATCTGCAGCGATATTGAAACTGGAACAGCAGAAGTCGCCATGCCCAGATTCTTTTCAGGAATTAGCCTTGAAAACTCACCATATCCAGCAATAAAGAGAGGTGCCATCGTGAAACTCAAAAAGACTATTGGCACTGCTGGGAGCAAACATTGATCACATTTAGGAATTACTATATTCAGGGCTATCCCCACTGTTAGGGATACTAAAGCGGCAATTGAAATATAAGGGAGTTTTCCAAATTTGTCTGCAAATATTCCAGCCGATATGGCAGCAATTCCTGACAGTAGTTGAGAGAGTGCAAGGAAGAATCCAGCTTCTCCGATACTGAATCCAAAATCCACTTGTAAGAATTTACTGAGATAAATTTTGGTTAGGAGAAAACCGACGAGTCCAGTTGTCAAAGTGAAAACAACGAACCACATAAGAGGTGGAAATTGTCTCAAAATGCTAAAGGAGGGCTGGTGAGACTCCTCTCCAATTTTCTCCACATGAAGGTTTTGCAGAAGATTGCGGTGCATTTTAGAAGTGATTACGCACATTCCTACGGAGAAGAGACTGATGAAGGCGCCAATTAGAAAAGGGAATCCCAACACACCAGTTACTTCATAAAGATTTGGATATGCGACGTCGCAGATAATTACTGAGGTAGTTTGTGCAAGGATAATGTAACTATTTGCACGATTAAGTTCAGCATCTTCAAACCAAAGTCTCATAAGCTTTATTCTGGCGAGGTAAGTTGCCTCATAGGCAATAACGAAAATAACTTTTCCGGCAATGAAAAGAAAAATACTTTTTTCATAAGCGCCAAGAGTGGTAATAGCGTGGCCTATCAAAGTCAGCACAATCGAACCCGTAAATCCTGGAGATGCTCCAACATGATCAACTATGTACCCACTCAAGAAAGGAATAAATAACCCCGGGAGAGACTGAGCCATTATAAGATATCCATATCCCTTCTCATCCATTCCAAGTTCAGCTTGAAGAGGAACTTGAACAGTCTCGACCGCTTGGAAATTATATTGCTGGCCGAGTTGAGCCAAGATAAGGAAAACCAAGAACTTCCACTTATCCTTCAAAAGGTTGGCATTATGCTTTTGGATCGATTCATCCGTAGCTGACAGCTTCTCGATTGCGTGCTCTTGAGAAAACTCCATATTTTTTTACTTGAAATTAGGTTCCCAGATAATTATTGACTCAACCTTTTACGTGGAAATTAAAATTGAAAATTTACTTGGGAACAAATCTTCGACTCATTTCGTTTATGTATTGGTTTCTATTTTGATATATTTTTCCCATATTGAAAACCAGTTTCTCATTTCTTAACTCTAAACTATGGCACAGAACGAAAAATTAATGAAATTTTGTAACAATTATTTTGAAAGGGATACAATAACTGTTAGGAAAGAGTCTAAGGAAACCGAAACTAATCCATGCTGACTTGAGTTGAACATGCTTTCTTGGACCTTTATAAAAAAAAATAAACAAAATTATTGCCTGCCCCTCAATGCTGATGTTTAGGGTTAAATTTTAGTATGAGAGAGGAAAGTAAATGAGTCACGCGGAAAGAGTAGTTGCTTATAAAATAGTTAATTTATAAGAGAGAGATTACAAAAATAGCCTAGCTGACCTAACAAACGATCGAATCAGAAGTAGAGAGCTGTACTTTTTCTTAACAAAATTTATTCTGTAATTTTCCCGTTGGCATCATATTTTTTAACTCTTCCATCTGGATAAGTTCTGACTTTGCTTCCATCAGGATAGATCACATCCTATGAAAGTGTTATAGATGGCAGCTTACGGTTATTGAGTACCTTTTGTCCATTTGAAAAATTAATGTATTTTATTGCATCAGAGGTCACCCTCTGGATAGTGCCATCGTTGAACAACGTCGTCTCTTCTCCATCCACGCTCGTGTGTTTTTTAGTTCCATCAGGATAACTAACATTCAGTTAATAAGCGTCTTTCAGACCAAAGAAATAAGTAAATTACTATATATCTCGAGTACCATCCATATTATGAAATTCGATTTGATTATCAACAAACCTGAAAACCTGATGTCGAAATGAATCACAGAGAAAATATTTCTTATCAATTACATTTGTTCCATTTGGTAGTGTTGTTTGAGTCGTATTTGCTTCTGCGAAAAAGTAAATCATTGTACCATCAGGCAGAGTCTGGGCGTAAAAAAAAAAAGAAGCAATTAACAAATTAAAACCGCATGCTAGTCAACTTGTTTGATGTCAGCATTTGCGAAATGAACGATCGTATAGCCATTAGGGAAAATCTAGCATAGAAAATGCCTTTAGCGCTCTCAAGGTTCCTATCAATTTACCTCTCGTTTGACTCCGTTTTCAAATATGACCTCTTTCTTTCCATCT
>ENA-UOTZ01001560-UOTZ01001560.1-compost-metagenome-genome-assembly--contig:-NODE-1560-length-15117-cov-8.243019_pt1 | contig 15117 bp, 1 predicted proteins | sample MGYA00238144_ERZ746983 | MGnify/ENA primary metagenome ERZ746983 (study PRJEB28759, sample SAMN06268863) | compost metagenome | isolation source: single cell | place: USA: California, Emeryville, Joint...
ATGAGATAATCAAGACGATACTCCAAAGTAAAAGAATCGAAGACTCGACCTGTTTAACTGAAGTTCAAGACAATTTGCTGCGAATTGATCAAGAAGTGGATTTGACTGATTACTATATAAAAAATTCTCTAAAATCTCAATTCTTCGAATTGATCAACAGTACCTATTCCTCAATTTTATCACGCGAGAGGAAGGGCTCCGGGACAACTACGAACATCGGTTGTTATTTCTCGTACATAACATTTCACAAAGATATCACCGGAAATTTGGGAAAAGCCTTTATCATTCTATCGGAGTTGCAAAAAGCCTTGGGATCTTGTGCGTCATCTCGGGCAGCAGCTTGTATCGAGCTTGTAGAACAAGACCTGCAAAGGAAGATTTCTAAAAGTGGAACTCAAAAGACCATATGTGCTGAACTGCTTTTCTCTTTTCTTGACAGGAGTGAAAAAATTCAGTCATCAATTGAAAATTATATTTCAAATGCATTTTCTTTTTATGAAATGCTCCAACAGACAATAGTCAGCACAAAAGATATTAAAAATAAAGGGAAGAAACTTCTCAATGATCGAGCTACTATCATCAGAGAACTCGATAGTTTAATCGAGATCAACGAATATCATCAGCAGACACTTCTACTCTATGAGTTCTTTCTTTCTGAGATCATTGAAGAGAAGGCAGAAGGACGATTTTTCCAAATCAAGAACAAGATTGACATTTTTCATGCTGCGGGATATTACACTTTATATCGGCAGCAAAAGATGAATGACAACGCTACCGATCTTGAAATTGTTGGTTGGGATATGAGTATTGAGTTTTTCGCAAATCAGTTGGACGGAGGCTCCGACTACTCAGTAGTTGTGTTTAATCTCAATCCCGAATACCTTGGAAAGATTATGAAATGTTCAACGAATCTTTTTCAACTACTCGGTGCTGAAGCTCAAGATGCTAGGCAAATGAATATCTCAAATATGGAAGTCACACTCTTTAATCCGAAAAACCTAAAAACACTACAAGAGAAAATTTTGAGAGGAGAGATGGACTTACGAAGTTTAGCTGGAGAGGATCGCACATTATACTTGAAACATCAAAATGGGTGCCTCATCGCCTGTTCTTTTGTTGCTGACGTTGAGATATTTGGCGATTACCCTTGCATCACTTGCTACCTCAGGAAGAAGAAGATCCATGAACAAGATTTTATTCTCTTTGCCTTAGACACTGAAGCTAAGTTCGTTGGACTTAGCAAGGCCTTACGCGATGGTATAAAGAAAAAATCCGCACGTAGTGGCATCGACTCCGCAATGAAATCTAATTTTCGTGATACGACTGACGATTTGAATATCATCGAATTGGTTCCCAGTTTACAAAAAATCCTCCCAAATATAGAAACATCACCCATATGGAGTGAGTCACAGGTGCTGTTGACAATTCCAAGTGTGCCTCAGCTGTTATCAGTCCAGGGATATTATATAATTAGCTATATTGGAAAGGCTCAAGATATATCTTTGTTGAAACAGAAGCTTGGTGTTATCGAAATTCAGAGCTATTTTCCCACTTCAATTCATAAACACGCAAGTCAAGGAACAACCATCACTATAGCATCAACAATAAAACGAAGCTCACCTGTCAAGTCAGTCAGGCCTTTGTATCAAAGCTTGCCACTTAAAGAAGAAAAAGATCAGAATGAAGTAAGAGAATTCAGAAATGAAATCGATGAAGTAGAGACTAATAATCCCTTCCAGTCACAAGAAATTGCAACCACTAACAAATTACCAGATGTCATTAACAGCGTTCATTACGAGAATATTCTTAGTCAACCTGCCTACTATGATAGCAATCTAATGGTTCCTCAAGATCCAAAGGATTTGGCGCAAGGAATAAAACTCGATATTCAGAGTGATAATCAGAAATCCGGAATTGAAGAAGGTAGTTTCCTCAAATTCTCAGCTGGATTACAGAATTACCAAGGTATTACTGGAAAAAACTCCCTTTCTGGATCCACGGATAAAGAGGCGAGATTAGAAAAGGCATTGCAGGAGGGAAAGCTTTCCGATAAAATCACAGATGGAAGAGCTTCATCGATAGGATCGTCTATTGGTGCCCATATGGGTTACTTGCGAACACTTATCCTCGAAAATAAAACTCCTGCTGTGTTGAAGGCGGTTAATCTCTTTGGAGTCATCATTTTTGTAACAACAGTGACTTCTATCCTGGTGACCTATTTCATCCTGTCGGGTCATTACTACACATTTTCCTTGTTCGCACAATCAGCGGCTTTTCCAGCTTTCGTCAAGACCTGCGCGTCTTCATTCATGATCGCAACTGAATTAACGGTTTCGGCACAACTGTTCTTTCCTCTCGAGATGCAATTTTATTGGAAATATTTCGCGTCTATGTACGCTGTTGCCATGTTTCCAATTTACTTACCTCAGTCTCATAAGTTCACAATGAATTTCGGTCTGCCATTTCTCAATGAAGATATCCCGAGCAAATCCATAGCTGCTCGGTTTCCAGATTTCCCTCAATTGGACCGAAATATGAGTTTCTACGAAGTAAATGATGTTTTTAACGCCTATGCCTACAAACTGACTTATTACAATTATCTCTTACCAAACATGGATCCAACTCTACTTGACTTTACAAGAACCTTTATGCCATCATTCTACAATATGTATGGGGAAATATCAATTGAGAATTTCAAAAAGTTATATAGTCTCTATGATGCTTCCATGATCACTCTAGATGTCCTCCTGGCAATCGGGCTCGTAATAAGCTTTTTACTAATGGCAATATTCCTCTTCGTCTACTGGAGGTATGAAAAGATGGAAACTTTTGCCTTCACGAAACTGTGTAGCGTAACTATGAAAGAACTGGAACCTAATCTCAAGAAGATCCTCTTAGCTTATCAACACATGTTCGGAAAAATTCTTCCACAATTGAAAAATTTGCAAGAAACATTCTATTTAGAAAAAAATGGGAAAAAGCATAAGAATTCTTTGACTCCATTGAAGGGAGCTGAAGTCAAAACAAGGAGACTCTTGACGAAGAAAGCAGTTACCGAAAAAAGCTCGAATCTCCTGATCGTGCTGCTAGTCCTCTTCATATCTCTCCTCTTGTCAGCACCATATCTCGTGATTAATGCTCTTTTCAAGACTGTTAATGCAAAGGCCCTTCCGCTGATCATAGACTTGGAGAAGGCATGTAACGGTTACCCTGTTCATTTTACAATGCAAACGATCATGATGAGGTTGTTTAATGAAGCTTACAACCCTCAAGTCAATGAGGCTCTTCCCAAAATCCTTGAAACCTATGAAAGTATACTCAATGAGTCACTATCTGCTCATAAATTAATGAATGAGCATATTCTTAACTCACTGCAGCGAATGGAATCTAGTGACGTTTTATCTGAAAATACCAAATTATTTGTGCGAAATATGACTAACAGCTCTTTTTGCACAGAATTCATTGCATGGGGAGGCGATTTTTATAATACATGCCGAACCGGGCTAAAGAGTACGGCTGATACAGGGTATTTAGCAACTAGCAACCACATAGTGACGACGTTAAATCAGCAGATTCAAAACTTTCGAGCAGAACCGACATTTTTCACAATAGCTGCATTTTATTACTCAACAGATTCTATTGAATTCATGACGATGAATATGCTGATGCAAATGTATTTGACAAGCTATTTACAATACGTGCATATCGATCTAGAACATTATTCTCAGAGGCTGCTTTCACAAGCTCATGTTATGCTGGGTGTTAGTCTTTCCTATAACATTGGACTGCTGATATTGATTTGGATTCCAACAATCACCTACCTCAGCAAAAGATTCAAATTGTCAAGAAGCATTTTTCTTCTATTCCCTACTAAAGTCCTTCAACATAATATCGGCATCAGGAATTTGTTTAAAATATGGTAATCATTGTCTCCGTCATATATTGGAATGTTGTGAATATTTCTTTTTCTTGTTTGTTTGCTGTTTTCGTTATATTTTTCCATGAATACACTGCAGAAATCTGATAGAGTAGTCTTCAGCTTTTCTTCCAAGTGGTTAATTTCATACTTAAAACTGAAGAAATAATCCAACAAGAGTTCTACTCTTGAAGCTTTAGGAAATTTTGCTATTCTTTCATAGCTACTTGATAAATATCTGTGCTATGTTTTCTTCATTTAGAAAAAATGGTGCTAAAGGACTATGTTGTTAGTAAATGAGTTTTTTAAGACTGGATCGAGATATTATCAACTATTTAAGCCTCAATGCATCTAGGCTAATTATTGCTGCTTTATAGATTACTGTGGATTTCAAAGAGTGAGGATTCTTAAACGTCTTCGAGAATTTGAAATGCAGTTACCGTAAGAACTAAGAGTAAAAAGGCTTTTGTGTATTTTTTGGAGAAATAGTTCATTCAAATTGAAATTCTCATAGAAGGGGAACTATTTCCAAGGGTTGCAACTAAGGTGAAAAGGTTAATTCAGACCCACTTAGCAGGTATAGTTTTGAATAGATAAGTCAAATTAAATACATAGGTTGTGTGTTATATAACCATTATCAAAACTCTCACATGGAATTCAGTGGAAATTGCTTGAATGCCTTTTAATGGATTGAAAGTTCTTAATTCTAACTTAAATGATATTGATATGATGAAGAGCTAGTAAATCTAAACTACCTTTCGGTATTTTTAAATAAGCACGCACTCGGCGAATATTCTAATTAAAATTCGGTAATTACTGAGCGTTTCGTTGGTCTTGACTCCAATTCACGGGCAACAGGATTTGGAATTTAATTACATGTTAGCAATATTTAAATTAGAGCAAGGGAGGTATTTGCTTTTATATTTGGTATAGACTTACTTCCATTACAAAAAAAGAGCATCCAAGGCCCCAAGAGGCTTGCTCGCAAAAAACTCACAGAGATTCATATTACAAAATTGTAAACAATCTTTTGTGTCTCATTAGGAATGGCATTGGAATTCGATAGTTATATAAAGTAATGATAAGTTTTCAGTTCCTGGTCAGCATATCCCTCACAATTCCCGAACAAGTCTGAAAATGGAAATTGCTTTGATAGCAGAAGTTCTTCATAAATGCAATTTAGTAGCCCAAAAGGGTAAAAAGGGAAAAACGCGAAAATGATTGAAGTGGAAACCAGTGCTTTCTCTTCAATAACAACACGATGAGAAATTCTTGTTTGATTCATTTCAGAGAGGGTGACAAATTGAATTTTTTATTTTCATATTGGGCGTTTTTGTTCTCCAATACATTTTAGTTACTGTATGACCATTCAACTCTTATCGTTTTGATGGTGCGGAAATCACAATTGCAAACAATTACAGAATTCGAGACGCCTTCTTCAATGAGGAATCTTTATCTCTTGATAGTGAATTTTAGAAGCAGATTTAGTTGCCTTTACGTCGGTCAATAATGCCAACGTTTGGTCTGTTTGGCGTTCTATCTTTTCGCGCAACAGACCCTAGTCTCTCAGCTTCGCATTTAAATCGATATATGGATTTTTGAAACCTAAGCTAAAATACCCAAGGAATCGCTAATGGATTTCCTCACCTGAGTCAGGAAAAAAATATCAAGTATGCTAATTAAGCAATTTGAGAATTACATTCCCAATTTATCAGAAATAAAATGATTAGTTGAATAAATTAAAGAGCCTGGCTATTTAGAAATTTCATTCGCGACTGCTTTCTTCAAGTTTTAACCAGAATCTATCTAATTTTAAATATACTATATGGTAGCTGTCCTTTGCGACAATTGACGACAATTTATTCCCTTTTAATAAGAACATCTCTGCCTTTAACAGATTTAGAGAGAAAATCCAAAGAACATTACCACATGGAAACAGCTTTTCTTAAAAGGGAAGATACTAACTGATTTTAACAGAGCCATTAGGGTCAGAAATATTTGTGTTCGAGTTATGCCCTGAGGAAACATAGCTAGTTGTCATTTCTTATAGAGATCCACTTGTTGGATCTGATGAGATAAGTACTTGGGTGGTCACGGAAGCACGCAGAAATAAAGAGTGCTATTTAAAAGCTTAGCTTTCACCCACGATAAATCAATAAAACGTTTGGTAAAATCACATGGAACTAATCAAATCAGCTAACCGAGCTTTATTTAGAATATTTATTTTTATTGTTCTCAAAGACTCCTGTTCCAATTTCTCAAGTTGTAATTTAACTTGAGTATCCAGAAATTATGATCCGCCCCACCTGAATAAAGTAACAATACAAAATACATAATGAATCTAGAAGTACAAATTCCTATCTGATATGGTTTAGGCGATGTTCAAGTAGGAAGCGGAAATTTTTTATGGAGTATTTGAATGGCTCGAATAATATTTTAATTCTAAGATAATTCTTGTATTTTACAATTTTTCAGAGAAATTAAATCGCTGAACCTTTTTGGAATCGATTGAGAACAAGTTAAAAACGGAAATATTCGATTATTCTCAAATTCGTTGGTGGTCCCAATACTACATTAATGAGTTCAATACAGTCGAAATACCTATAATCGATTTTAAATGAAAGACTTAAAAGCATTTCTGGTGGACTACAATAAACTAAAAAGTTCTCACGCACCCACATCACTTTCGATAGCGAGAATCCTCCTAGGCTGGAACGCTCTCCAGGTTCTGAGTTTTCTATGTCTGGATTTAAAAAGTCGTGGAGATCTGATCGCGAAGGGTGTTGAAAGCGCCATCTCACTTTTCAACCTTCCCTTCTTTTGCAAGACAATAGAAATTCCTCTCGAATTGCCAATGTTGATCCTTTTTCTGTTAAATATTGGATACCTATTGATGACCATGATCTCTGTTTACATGACTCCGAAATACAAGAAGATGAAAGATTGGAGTCTGAATGCTCTCTGCAAACTTGAGCATTATTCCTTGAGAAGTGAAGTCGTATTCTTATTTAGCTTGGCAATGGGAATGGAAGCTATCTTTCATCCCCAAAATTTCAGTTCCAGCGCCAACTCAACGAACCTGCAAACACAGAAAATTTCCATGGGCTTGGGAATTGTTCTGGTTGCCATGAGTGTGCTACAATATTATTGGCGAATTTATGCCAATATTTCAGTGGCTTATGACACTGAATCTATTATGGAGCTTAGATGCAACACTTCTATGATTGTAAGAGGAGTACTCTTGCCATTGATTTCAGCTCTTGCATACCTTGAGTCACCTGTTGGTGTATTCGTAGTTGCCGGAGCGTATCTTCTTGTTGAACTGCTTATATTCATGGGTCTTGGAAGCCATTCGAATATTAAACTGAATCACTTCACTCTTTTGCTAACAATCGCACAGCTGACTCTGTATGCAATTTTACTGCTTCCCTTATGGTCAAATCCAGCCACTCTCCTAACTGGACTGTATTCTCAGAGAAGCCTTGGAGTTTTATTATTGGCTCCATTAGTTGCAAGATTAATCCTCAACCTGGAGAAAGGAAAGATGAATTATATTATTAACAGCGCCGTCAGATATCTTTCTGACAATGTTCGAGGATTTTCCTTGTTCGAAATGACTCAACTGGATTTCGTTTTGAGACAGATGACGTCAAAGTTTACGAATCTCAAAGAACATGGACCAGAGATCTATGATATAATCACGTCAATACTCCAAAGTAAAAGAATTGAAGATACGTGCTATTTAACCCAGATTCAAAGCAATTTGCTGCGAATCGATCAAAAGATGGACTTAACTGAATATTGCATAAAGAATGCCCTGGAATCTCAATTCTACGAATTTATTAACAATTCCTATTCCTCGATTTTGTCATGCGAGAGAAAGGACACTGGGACAATGAATATCGGTTGCTATTTCTCGTACATAGCATTTCACAAAGATATCACTGGAAATTTTGGGAAAGCATTTATCATCCTATCACAGTTACAGCGGGTCCTAGGATCTTCTGTGTCCATCAGGGCAGCGGCCGGGATAGAACTCATTGAATGTGATCTTCAGACACGAATCGCTGGCAGTGGAACTCAAAAGACCATATCTGCTGAACTGCTTTTCTCATTTCTTAACAGAAGCGAAAAAGTTCAGACATCGATTGAAGACTATATTTCAAATGCATTTTCTTTTTATGAAATGCTCCAACAGCCAATAGTCAGCACAAAAGATATTAAAAATAAAGGAAAGAAGCTGTTGAATGATCGAGCTGCTATCATCAAAGAATTCGATAGTTTAATCGAGATCAATGAATATCACCAGCAGACACTTCTACTTTATGAGTTCTTTCTTTCTGAGATCATTGAGGAAAAAGCAGAAGGACGATTCTTCCAAATCAAGAACAGAATAGACATATTTCATGTCGCAGAGCATTACACATTATATCGGCAGCAAAAGATGAATGGCAACCCTACAGATCTTGAACTTCTTGGATGGGATATGAGCATTGAGTTCTTTGCAAATCAACTAGACGAAGTTTCCGACTATTCAGTGATTGTGGTTAATATTAATCCTGAAAATCTTGGGAAGATTATGAAATGTTCAACGAATCTTTCTCAATTGCTTGGTATTGAAGTTCAAGATTTAAAGCAGATGAACATTTCAAATATGGAGGTCACACTGTTTAATCCTAAGAACCTACCAACACTTCAAGAGAAAATTTTGAAAGGAGAGATGGACTTAAGGTGTTTAGCAGGAGAAGATCGAACATTATACTTGAAACATCAAAATGGCTGCCTCATTGCTTGCTCTTTTGTCGCGGACGTCGAGATCTACGGCAAAGATCCCTGTATCACCTGTTATCTCAAGAGGATGAAGAAGATACATGAGCAAGAATTTATTCTGTTTTCCTTAGACACTGAACCTAAGTTCATTGGACTTAGCAAGGCCTTACGCGATGGTATAAAGAAAAAATCCGCACTTAATGTCAAAGGCAACCTCACAATTCAATCTAGTTTTCGTGAGGCAACTGCAAGCTTGAATATCATCGAATTGGTTCCCAGTCTAAAAACAATTCTCCATAATATAGCAACCACACCCTTGTGGAGTGAGTCACAGGTGCTATTGACAATTCCAAATATGCCCCATCTTTCGAATTCCCAAATTCATTTTGCCATCAATTATATTGGCAAGGTGCAGAATTTGCCTTTACTGACACAACAATTTGGGATTCTCGAAATTCAAAGCTATTTCCCAACTCTGATACACAAATATGACCTTCAGTCATCGGCGACATTATCCACTTCAAAACTAAACTCGATGACAATGCTCAAGCCTTACAAGATTAATAATTATTCTCAATACTTTCCACTCGGAGAACAAAAAGATAAAACCCAAGCAAGAGAATTGAACAGTGCTTTTGATGAAGAGGAAGCCACGCCTTTTCAGTCACGAGAAATCGCAATCACGAACAAATTTCCAATTTTCTCCACGACCGTTTATGATGAAAAAAATCTCAGCCAGCCCATTCACGAACAGAGGCCACAATATGATGATAACCTCATAACTCCTCAAGATCAGAAGGAAATGCTCCAGCCCAAACAAGGATTTTCATCAAGATTGCAGAGTTACAAGTTCAATTCTGGAAGAAGCTCCTTATCTGGATCCTCAACGAAAGAGAAGAGACGAAATAAAGCGAGAGAGATAATGCAGGTCCAAAAGGGAGGAAAATTCTCTGCTAGAATCACAGACGGCAGAGCTTCATCGATAGGTTCATCTATTGGTGCTCACATGGGTTACTTGCGATCGCTCATTCTTGAAAACAAGACTCCTGCAGTTTTAAAGGCAGTGAATTGCTTTGGTATCATCATCTTCGTTACTGCAGTGGCCTCAGTATTGGTGACCTATTTCATCCTGTCGGCTCATTACAGCACGTTTTCCTTGTTTGCAACATCTGCCTCTTTTCCTGCCTTCGTCAGGTCTACGGCATCTGCATTTATGATCACTACTGAGATTGTGGTTTCTGCAGATTTCTTTCCTCCTGAGATAAAGCCTTCTTGGCAATTCATTGCATCCCAATACCCTCTTAATATTTTTTCGGTTTACATGGTTCAATATAATCAGTTCATCCTCAATTTCAACCTCCCATTCCTGAATGAAGATCTAACAAGCAAGTCCATAGCCGCCAACTTTTATGACTTCTCTCTATTGAATCGGAATATGAGTTTTTACGAAGCAAGTGACGTCTTTCATGCCTACGCCTACAAGCTGACTCAATACAACTATTTATCACCAACCATGGATCCAGCTCTGCTCGATTTCACAAGAACCTTTATGCCATCATTCTACAATATGTATGGAGAAGTATCCAATGAGAATTTCCAACGCATATACAGCCTCTATGATTCTTCCATGATCACTTTAGATGTCATCATGGCAATTGGGATCATAGTAAGTGTGCTATTAATGGCAATATTTATCCCTGTCTACTGGAGATATGAAAAGATGGAAACCTTCGCCTTCTCGAAACTTTGTAGCGTAACTATGAAAGAACAGGAGCCTCATCTTAAGAAGATCCTCCTCACTTATGAACAAGTGTTTGGAAAGACTCTTCCTGCATTAAAAATTCTCCAAGAAAATAGTTCCAATTTAGAAAAAAACACAAAAAAGCACAAAAATTCTTCTACTCCATTGAAAAACGCAGAGATCAAACCAAGGAGACTCTTGACCAAAAAAGCGGTTAGCGAGAAAAGCTCCAATATCGTTTTAGCACTTCTTGTACTTTTCGTCTCTCTGCTTTTGTCAGGAACATACATTGTGATCAATATCATCTTCAAGAATGCCAATGTTAAGATCTTTCCCTTGATAACCGACATGGAAAAGATATCTAATGGTTTCCCGTCGTATTTTACAATACAAATGGTCATGATGAGATGGTTTAATGAACTTTTCAATCCTCATATCGATCAGACTCTTCCCACAATTCTTGAAAAGTATGAAGGTATGCTCAATGAGTCGCTATCCGCCCAAAAAGAAATGAATGAATATCTCCTTAACTCACTGCAGCGAATGGAATCGAGCGACGTTTTATCTGAGGATACCAAATCATTTGCCAGAAATATGACTAACAGCTCTTTTTGCGAATTTTTCATTCAATATGGGGATATGTATTTTTCTATGTGCCAAACTGCGCTCAAGCATGTTGCCAATACAGGATATTTAGCTACGGGTAATCACATGATACGGATACTCACTCAGCAAATTCAAAATTTTAGAGCAAATCCTACGTTTTTCTCAGCAGCTGCATTTTATTACACAGCAGATGCTTTCGAATTCTTGATTCTGAATATCCTGGTGGAGTACTATTCGATATATTTTTTACTATCTGTGCAAGCCGACGTTGCAAATTATTCTCAGAAGCTGCTTTCACAAACACATGCTATGCTGGGTTTGAGCCTCGCCTATAACATTGGACTACTAATTTTACTTTGGATTCCGACGATCACATATCTCCGCAAAAGATTCAAATTATCAAGGAATATCTTTCTTTTGCTACCTACTAAAGTTCTTCATCATAATACTGGTATCAGAAATTTGTTTAAAACATGGTAATCATTGCCTCATACATAACTGTTGGTCATTGTGGATCTTTTTTTTGACTTTCGTTTTGTTATATACATATGAGTATGATACACTCGTAGAAATTGGACAGCAGAGCCTTAATCCATGTTTTCATTTCTCTTTAAAGTCATTGTTAAACTCATGAAATCTTACGAAGAAACTTCTCATGTCAGCACTTTATTGTGTTTTTCTTTATAATAATTTGATAACAATAATTGTGTCTTTTTCCAATACTGATTTTAAATATAATTTGTAAAGTTAATAAGCTAGAGAAAGCTAACATTATTGCTATTAAAGAAAGTTGCTTTTAACTGTATACCTTCATGATTCGAGGTAACACTTCACTTTGACAAACTCATCTACCTCATTGGACTGCCATTCAAATAGCAGAGCCTACCCAAATAAAAGAGTGTGACGCGAGAGCGAGTGCTTTTCATAGGCTACTGAAAGATTGGCAGGCCATTCAGCCTTGACTAACTTAAGCCTCAAATCAACGTCAGTATCGTATCGTTTTTATATCACCAAAAAAAAAACAGAAAACTGTAATGTTCTGTAAGCATATCCATGTGATCCAATAAGAGTTGTAGAAGCCGCTCTAGAACTCTTAGTGGATTGGATAATCTCCTATAAATATGATTGGAGTTCACATTATCTGATATTTTCTGGGATTTTTTTTCTTCCAGAAAAAGTCTGCTTCAATTGATTCCTCTATCAACGTAGGATTTGGAAATCGTCTCTGAGGCAGAAAAAGAAAAAAAATACATGGCATTCATTGAAAATTGTTTGAGTGTAATTCAATGGATTGAAAATGTTCAATAAACAGAATTTGGAATTTAATTACGTGTGAGCAATATTTAATTTAAAAGCAAGGCAGGCAGTGTTTGAATTAGACCTTGGAGTAGTCGATTTAAGGTTGCTTTCGCAACAAAAACACAACTCCTTAGAGACTTGCCAGCAGCAAGCTCTCAGTGAGTCTCAATAGTGTTTCATGAGGAACAGCATTTGAATTCAGTATTTATCAGCGAGACGCCAAGTTTTCAGCTTCTTGGTCATCAGATCTCCCATAATTGCCAAGCAAGTCGAAAATAAGGTGCTTTCATGGGCAAAATAGCAGAACAAAATAAAAATTTACACATGATGTGGTTATTTTAAGATTCAGTTTCAGTGTGCTACAAATTAAATAAGTATGAATATGGGGGCTATCTGAGTTTCAATACACGCTATATGACGGATAGCAGTCTCCCAATTTGAGTTTTACGAGCAAAACTGTTAACAAATACAGATATCGGGGTGTTTGCCTAAAAGGTTCCGGTTTCTCAGACAACAGTTTACTCAGAATAGTGAGTATAAGCTCTACCGAGCATTCTTGTTGAATGTGAGACCGTTGCTAACTGAAGAAGAATGCTCAAGGAATCGTTGATAAATGTTCTGTAATGAAATTCATAATAGCTCTGCTAATAAAGCAATTTTTAAAATAAATTCTAACAATCTTAATTTCTCAGAAATAAAATTATTAATTAAAGTACGTCGCTATTCACTAATTTCTTTCGCTGGCGTTTTCCTTCAGGTTATGTCAGAATTCGATTCATGTTTTTTTGAGATACTATCTGCTGGTTGTTGGTTGTGACAATTCATGTCTTTTGTTCTCTCTCGATACGAAATCTCTAAAATATGAAAGTATTATGAGAAGATTTATCTAATATTTAGTCATGAAGTAGCTATATTCTGTATTCATGAACCGATATTGCTTCATAAGGAAAGATTCTATATGAAATCAGTAAAGTGCAATAATTTGGTCTCCAAATCTCCAATTTTCTGATTCTTAGTCTCATACTAGAATTAGAGATTGTCGTCATTTCTGAGTGAATTCTCTGGTTGTTGGACTTGATTAGATAGAAACATGGGTGATTGCTCAAGAACGCAGCAATCCAAAGAGCGGATTGTAAAAGCTCGTATTTTACTATAATTCTATGGAGAATTAATCAGCTGCGTTTCTTCAAATCATCTCGAACGAAATCAAAGTATGAATAGAGCTGTATTTCGAATTTAAATTTCTGTGTTTTAAAATATCACCATTCGAATCGCTCAAATTTTAATATAAATTGAATTCAAGAAATTATGAACAGGTTGACTTGAATGAGGGAAAAACACGAAACTCATCATGAAGTATGACAAATTCCTTTAAGGCATGACTTGAACGATGCCTCAAGACGCTAATAGATATTTTCCTGGAGTATTTAATGGCTCAAAATAAAATGTTTATCGTATAACTCTTGAATTTAAATAACTTGCAAGGTAATTAATCTTCAAATTCTTCTTGATTTATTGGTACAATTTAATAACAGAAATTTTTTGTTGGACTCAGATTAGCTGGTAGTCTCTGCACTACATTAATGAGTTCAAGCTCTGGAAAATTAATAAAATCGATTTGTTAAATGAGAGACTTTAAAATATTCTTGGTAGACTACAATACACTAAGGAGTTCTCACTCACCTACGCCGCTTTCGTTAGCGAAAATTCTCCTAGGCTGGGATGCTCTCCAGATTCTGAGTTTTCTGTGTCTGAATCTAACAAGTCGTGGAGATTTAATCGCGAAGAGCGTCGAAGGCGCCATTTCACTTTTCAACCTTCCCTTCTTTTGCAAGACGATAGGGTTCCTCTGCAATTTCCACTGCTGATCCTACTCATTTTAAATATTGGATACCTATTGATCACCTTGCTCTCTGTGTTGATGACTTCGAAATACAAGACGATAAAAGATTGGAGTCTGAATGCTCTCAGCAAACTTGAGCATTATACATTGAAGAGAGAAGTTTTCCTCTTATTTAGCTTGGCAATGGGAATGGAAGCTATCTTTCAGCCCCAGAATTTTATTTCAAGTACCCGCTCAACGAACTCGCAAACACAGAAAATTTTCATAGGCTTGGGAATTGTTCTGATTGCCATGAGTGTGCTACAATATTATTGGAGTATCTACGTCAATATTTCAGTTACTTACGACACTGAATCCATCACTTCGGAGCTCAGAAGCAGTACCTCTATGGTCCTAAGAGGAGCGTTCTTGCCGTTGATTTCAGCTCTCGCATACCTTGAGTCACCTGTGGGTGTATTCGTGGTTGCCGGAGCATATCTTCTTGTTGAACTGTTTATATTAATGAGTCTTGGAAGCCATTCGAATATTAAATTGAATCACTTCACTCTTCTGCTAACAATCGTACAGTTCACTCTTTACGCGATTTTACTGATTCCTCTATGGTCGAATCCAGCCACTCTCCTAACTGGACTGTATTCTCAAAGAAGCCTTGGAGTTTTATTATTAGCTCCATTAGTTACAAGACTACTTCTCAATCTGGAGAAAAGAAGAATGAATTATTTCACTCACAGAGCAGTTAGATTTCTTTCTGACAATATTCAAAGACTAAGCTTGCTCGAAGTTACTCAAGTGGATTTTGCTTTAAGACAGATGACGTCAAAGTTTACGAATCTCAAAGAACATGGACCAGAAATCTATGATATAATCAAGATGATACTTCAAAGTAAGAGAATTGAAGATTCGACCTCTTTAACCCAAGGTCAAGACAATTTGCTGAGAATC
>ENA-UOTZ01001562-UOTZ01001562.1-compost-metagenome-genome-assembly--contig:-NODE-1562-length-15098-cov-14.378071_pt1 | contig 15098 bp, 9 predicted proteins | sample MGYA00238144_ERZ746983 | MGnify/ENA primary metagenome ERZ746983 (study PRJEB28759, sample SAMN06268863) | compost metagenome | isolation source: single cell | place: USA: California, Emeryville, Joint...
ACCATTCTTTCGTGAAGGGAAATCTCTTTGGCAAAGATCGGAATGACAAAGACAGTAAGCCATGCACTAAGAAAAAATGGACCAAGGAAGGGAGAATAGCAAAAGATATGCATGATTATATGATGTTCAAGCATTAGTTGCCTTGCAACTGCTCCACCAATTGCCATGTACTTTATTCCAATAGCCTTTTTTGTTTAGTTAGCTATAACGGCTGGTCGCTTATATTGAAAGCAGAACCAGTCGGGTTAAGATTATCAAAAGTACTCTATAATTATGCGATGACGATTAATAAGGGCATACATACTGCGATATTTTCAATAATGTATACATGTATATAATTCTTGATCGCTGAAAACGGCGGATTGTGAATATCAAATTAAATTTCCAGTTTCTTTTCGGTTAAGGAGAGGCCAATGAAATTCATTCTTTATTATCTAATTCCATTATTCCACCTTTCCCTTAATAGAGGCATTGTGGAACCAGTTATTCAATGAAAGAAAAGAAATCAGAATTGTATTTGACTGTGATGATGCTATATATTAGTCTTACCATCATTCTACCCTCAAGTAGAATTTCTTAAAATTTTTTTTTCTCTCTCTCACAGAAAATTGAGGAACATAAGATAAAGTGACGTTGATAAGATAACTTTTCCCCCGTTTGATAAAGCCGTCTATTGCATATAAATTAAAAATGCAAATGAAGTCCAATATAATATTTCGTAATAATAGTTTTTCTGTTGGCGAACTCCATCCTCAAAAATTAAATAATGAAATCACTTCTCATTGTTTTATTAACTAATTCTTTTTGATAACGAAGCTTGGGCAGTTTAAGTTTTCTTTCATGCTCAAATTTTTTTCTTGCGGATCTTGAGACTACTCAGATTGAGTTGAACCCATTTTGTGTTTGATATACTTTGCCTCTCATCTTCAGTGGACTCAGATTCCAATTCCTCTTGAACTTCAACGAAATCGCTTGTTTTATAACATGTTATTTTTGTTAATGGCTTTTGTGGAGAAAGAGGCTCGGCTCTCTTTTTCTTCAACATCGGAGACAAGCTTCCTGATAGCTTTGGTCTTTTTGTAAATTGTAATGAATTCATTTGCTCTTTCAGCTTTGCTAGCTCTGATTCAAGTTCTTGCATTTCGTTGCTGACTCGAGAAACTCTCTCCTCGAACTTCGCTCTCTGCGGACTACATTCAAATTCAACGAATCGTTTCGGCTCAGGATTTTACTTTCTAAAAAGAGTGTCGATAAACAAGTCTTCAAATGAAGGCTGAGTTTGTTTTGTTTGATTTAGGAGAGGAGTTGCTGGTTCAGAGAGACTTTGATACGCTCTAATGACTTTGCAAAACATATCCATATTCTTTGAGTTGTATTTCTAAAGTTTAATGTTTGAGTGGGAGTTAGAGAAGGCAAAACTTACTGGGTCATACTTCTGAGACATTGACTCGAAGGCAATCGAGATCTCATCTGGGGTTGCGTTTTGAGAGACATTTAGTATCTGTGCTGGGTCGTAGACTTCCTCCATTTGAAACAAGAACGCAGATTTTTTACTTCCTATTCAGAAAATATAATAATTACTAGTATCTCCTCTATATATAGGCCGTAAGAGATCCCAAAAGTTCTGAAGAGTGTTATAAAAAGTTCTATATTAATTATACACCGCAGACTGTGGAAATTTCTGAATCAAACCGTTTTCACAACAAATCAGCTCGAGTCGATTAATTGTGGAAAAAATTTCGAATTTCTGTCTAAGAGTCGAAGTTCTTGAAAATATCAGTATTACAAGCGTCCGGAGCGAAGATGGACTTCTCCGACTGGGTTTTGACTCGATTCCTCGGCTTTTCTGAGATTGGATTGCTTTTCATCTTTTGGTGCGCTAAGTAATTTAAATTCTTTGAAAATTGTTTAAATTTGCTGCTGCTGGGAGAAGGAATTTGATTTTAGAAAGAATTTCGACTCGACTCGTTTCGAATTGATTTTGACCACGACTGATCTATTCTAGACCCTTTCTCTGAAAATGAGAATGCTCTTGATTCGGGACTTTTTTGCCTTTGAGATCTTGAGCAACAATTCGTTACGACTCTTTTGAATACTTTGATTTTTCACAAAATTCAACGAAAACGATACTTTCTCAGATGAGGATATTTTGATTAAAACTCAGAAGCCGACATTATAAGGTTGTCAATATGTCATCTGATTCAGAAACGTGACGTAGACTCAAATACACACACATAGGTACTGTGAGGTACCATTCACGCCAAAAGCGATTGCAAGGAGTTAATTTTAATACAGGCTTAAGAGAGTGAAATATAGAACATTGATTTGTATATTGCTAGCAATTAGGTATCACTCAATCGCATATCTTATTTAAAACGGAGCTCATCACTCAACTTTTACTTTTTGAACCTTATCCCTCCTCGGAAATTTTTTGTGAAGAAATGGCATTAAACGAAGGGCGCCTCAAGAGTCATTTACTTTTATCTCTCAAAAAAGTTACCAAACTAAATCATACTTCTTAGCTTTTGCTTCTGTAAATAAACTCTATTAATTCGTTTAACGGTATTAGAGAGATAGAGCCTGAGCAGCCTCAAAAAGTTCTATTTTTATCAAAAAATCGTCAAGAAACTCTTGCGAATCTCTTAGAATCACGTCTAAATAGTTGTGCTCTACTGCTGAATTAAAAAGGAGCTTAATATCTTGATGTGTAATGCTTGTTGTAAATTAATTCATTCTTCAGTACATTCTCAATCAGTCGTCATTTTCCATTCAGATTTGATGTCTCAAGTCTTTGCTAATGTTGAGTTGAGTATGGCTCTGGATCAAAGGCAAGAAATTTCTTCAGAAGTTCAAACCCAGCAAATACTATAAGGTATCCGCAGATGAATGGTTTCATGAACATCGGATTCTTGCATAAAGCATCGAGATAGCATCTTAAATTGCTGACGTATCACTTAGAGAAGAAAATAGGAGGAGATAGCTCAATATCTTTATTGACATACGTTAGTTCTTTCGTAACAAAGGTTGAGTAATAGAAATCGAACAATTAAGAAACAAAATGAGAGTCTGCTGCACGCTTTCAAACAGCTGGATATATGAACTTTCACTGTTTGTGATGATACCTCAATTTAATTTATCTCATGTGTAGGGTCTTGACAATTAAAATACCCAATTTCAATTTCGATTAAAATCTAAATGAAAAGGACAAAGGAAATTATAAGTCTCAATGATCAGCACTATTTTCCAATGATAATTTGACTGTATTGATAAGACAAATTCTGCTCTGATTTTAGTTAGAAAGCTGGTCAATTCATTATAGCATAAGAGATATTTGTGTTTATTAAGCTAATTCAGACTTGCAAGATTGATTCATAACTACTTTTCCACGTTCTACGTTGACAGTTGTTGAGACAAATAAACCCAAGCAGGATTTTTTGTCGAAGCAAAAATTTCATTCTTTGATTTCTGAATCAAACACATTTATTCTTCCAATTGAATCACCTCACCAATTACTAATTTGCTTTATTAAGTCGGACTCAGGGCAGCAACTAAAAGCAAACTTACTGTGAAACAAAATAAAAATGGAAAGCAGAAACAAGATCCCAATTGAGACTCAATCTACTGACAGTTTGAAGAAAACTGGTTCGGCAGACATGAAAATTATCACTGTGGAATTTAATGAGAAAGTCAAAGTCGATATTTCATTCCAAAAAAACAGCCAGATCCAACACAATTGCTCCTGGCTTTACCGCCAAGCTCTTAAGATGTTATCCGAAGAGGCTCTATCTAAGGGTATGCTGCTCGATCTCACAAATGTTGTGGCTTTTAAAACTAAATCGAATTCTCTAATGCTTGACTATTGGCTCACTCTACCTGACAAACCACTTACACCAATCCCAGATGGGACTGTGCTGGTTCCATATATCCCAGAAATTCCTCCGAAAGATTCAGAACAGAGTGAGAAAGATGCTTCTTCAGTTGGTTTGCAAGATTTTGATGTTTTGGTGCGAATTGGTAAAGGAGGCTACTCAAGAGTGTTTCTGGGTAATTTATTCTCAATTCACAGACTAAAAGGACTAACCTTTAATCAGCAAGAAAAAAACAGTCGGGTAGATTTTTTGCATTGAAAGTTATTTCGAAACGAGAAGGAGATGGGATTGAGAGAGTGAAAAAAGCTGTTATGAGAGAAAGGAAAAATTTCCTCAAACTGAAATCTGAGCCTCATATGTTGAAATTACGCTACTGTTTCCAAACTGTAAGATACATTGTTTCTATTTGTGGAGGTTGAAATGCTAATAGGAAAAACATTATTATTTTGTCATGGATTTCATGCCTGGAGGAGACCTATTTCATCATATCTGCAGAAGAAAATTTACTGAAGAGGAAGTGAAATTTTATGCCATGGAAATTCTAGTCAGCCTTGACCATCTCCATTCGTTGAATTATATCTTCCGTGATCTGAAGGTAATCTCTCCTTCCTATCCACGCAGAAATAATTAAAATAAACATGTTTAGCCCGAGAATTTGTTGCTGGATATTGATGGACATATTACATTCGCAGATTTTGGATTCTTGAAAAAAGTAACTGAAAAAACAGCCTTAAACTACTCTTATCGTGGAACTCCAGTGTATACGCTTATTCTCTGCTTCTCTTGAGGTTTAACCTAATGCTCAAATAGATACATGGCGCCAGAAGTGATCAAGAAAGCTGGCTATAACTACCTAGCTGACTTTTATAGCTACGGTTGCGTTGTTTTTGAGCTGATGAGTGGGAAGCCTCCTTTTATCGCATCAACTAAGAAAGATTTGTTTGAGTCAGTCCTCAATAACGAGCCTACTTTTCCGTCCCATTGGTCACCCGAGATGCAAGATTTCCTATCATCTTTGCTTGAAAAGAAACCAGAAGATCGACTTGGTGCTGCGAATGGATTCTCAGATCTCATAAAACACCCTTGGCTCAAGGATATGAACGTGAATCTCTTCAAAAACATGGCGCAAAAACCTCCATTAGCGTTTGATCCAAATAAAATTTACTTCCGCCCAAAACCTGTCGATTCGGATATAATATTAGATATTGGAATTTGCAGAAGACTGGCATTTAGCGACAATAATCACCTGAATAACCATGATTCTCCTCTTGTCAAGCATCAAGAGCCCTTGCTTGCAATCAGAAGCAGAGAACTACTCATGGTCAAAGAAGGCACGATGGAAAAACTTCCAATCAGGGTTTCTGAAGACAGGCAGCTTCAGACAAATTATACGTTCTTTCAAGTGGATAAGAAAACGGGAATGACTTATCTACAAGTTCCATCTCAAGAAAACACTAACGTCGGATCTAAAATAGTTCGAATCACTTCTAGTAGCAAGAGTAGGAGTCCATCTCCTGAAGAATCGAATTGGTCAGGGTCTGAAAAAAATACTTCAAAAAATGGTTCGATTCATTCATCGGTTTCATCGAATCATGAGACCGATTTCGAAACTTTAATCAATGAAATAAGAGGCTTTGATAAAGCTCCTTGCGCTAAAATTATCGGCTATCAGAAAATCTCTCGCGTGCTTCTAGCTCAAATCAACACAAGATCGCCTTTCTACAGAGAAACGAGAAGAGGAAGACAACTAAAAACATCAGATAAAAAAGTTATCAAACTTAATCAATCTTAGAAACTAACTTTCGAAAACAATATTGTATCATAATTTTTGTTGTGGCTTAAGGTTCACTCTTTTTCGAGAGCCACGATTACATTCATTTTTATATCTATTTTGAATTAATTTTTCCGTGCTATTTCATATACCTTTCTTTGAGCAATTATCTCTAATAAAAAGATAATAAATGAATTTGTTCCTCAGGAAATGATACTTTTTCGATCGAGGACGTTGAATAGCGTTTTCAAGAATCTTTCAATAGATTAAGGTTTCAATTGGAGAGGTTAAAAATGTATATTAACATATGGAGAAACAAATGAATAACAATCAAACGGAATTTTCAAGAATATTGGGTAAAATTATCGTTGGATTGAAAATACTCGAGATGAGTTTTGACCAATGTGGAAAATTCCAAATAAATTGTTGCTGAATTAACTTTTCCTTCAGATTGATCCGTTTACGAATTCCTGATATAAAAATATGCTCTTTTCGTTAAAAGAGCCCAAATGATGTTACAATAATATATGAAAATGCTTTCACATATTAATCCATGAAATGCTTGAGACATAGTCATGGCTTCTTAATTAGATATAATTTGCGACTACTCCGAAGAAATGAAACACTTTTTCTTCGGATATCTCGTTCATATCTGGGAAGGTGATTGCAATGAAGGTCTTCAGCAAGTCGCTCTTAGCGCGTCCTCTCTCCAATTGAAGAGTGAAACTCGGAGTTACATATTTCGATCTGCATACTTTACATTTGCCGCAGCATTCAAGCGCAAATTTTCCACTTCTATGGTTATAATTCTTATATAAGTCTGGGCTGACCATAATCACCAAAAAGTTTTCAATGGTTTTCAGTTTGCGCAGATACTCCCCTTTCACAGATGAATCTTTGACAACCATCATGAAAGAGAACATAAGATTGAAGTAGAATAGCACTCTTGAGAATAGGTCCAGAACTAACTCCGAAGCAGAGACTAATCTAGGATCTATTGTTAAATAGCTTGGATCTACTTCCGTCAGGATTTCCTTCATCGTGTCCTTAAACTCTTGCAGACTATACAATCTGCACCAATCCTCGGATTTAACAATGCATATCTTCTTATTTTTACTATATGACATTGTTTCTTTGAAACCATTCCAGAGCTTTTCAAGGCAGCAAATTTGTAGAGAAACAATTTCTAATTTGTTAGGGCGATTTAGACCTCCTAATAAAAAGAAATACTCCGTTATTTGAGCTGGAAGAGTCAGCAGACTCATTAAGATGTCACTCCTTTTTTGGAGATGGTGAGTGACGAGATTAGCTAGCTTTCTTGAGAATTTCAAGAATTCTTTGCTGAAGTTTGTTCGTTCAGCTTCCTCTTCCTCCTCAGTTTTTATCTTTGTATCGTCATTATCTTCATGAAGAGACTTTTTATCTTTTTGAATTTGAAAGTTGGTCTTCTGATTCGGGAAACCCTGCTGAAAAGGGAAGCCTCGCTGCATAACATGGATAGCTTGGGATTGGGATTCTCCAGAGGAGCTAGGATAGTTTGTATTTAGCATCGCTGAACCGTGCTACAATGGCTTAAATTTTTTTATTGGCTGCGATGGGTTCTTTCGAACTGGTTAAATACAGTCTAATTAACCTTTTAATTATAGTAAATTCAAATAAATTCCAAAAGTTTTATTCGTTTTTGACAGTAAACTTAGGACGCCAATTAAGAGAGACCACTGATGAAGAAGAAGAGATAATCTTGGTGCAGAATAATGAAATGTTAAATGTCATCATTTGAATTGAGAGAGACTCGGAGAAGTTAATATTCTGTTAATTTAATTTTTTAATTGAGATGAGAGAAACCCTGAGGGTTTGGGTTTTTCAAAATTCCGCGCAATAAAAGAATTCGATAATTTGGTGCATAACAATCGGTTCATATTGCTACTGCTTGAAGCTTTTGCGAAGAAATCACCTTCAATCTTGTTAATATTGGATAGTAGGAAATATATTCATTTTGTGTGGAAATTAGAATATGAAATCAAATTCTATACTTTAACACATAGTTCGCTTGAATTGCTCACAGCTTGCAGAACTAAGATAAAGGTTATTCTGCTATTGAGAGAGTATGTGATGTGCTCATATTTAAATTGAGTGAGTGCCAAAATGTATCTTTATCAAAGTATTTCCCCAGTGTTTTATAGTACTATGAGCTATGTTGTGTTGCAGCCAGAGGTATTAAATATGTATGAGGCATCAAGCATTTCCAGGTCTCTTCATATTTGCGTCTGAAAATAACTCACAAGACAACTGAAAATAAAGAAGATATCTGAGCATGTACCTTTGGCAAGTTTTTGTTATAATGTGTTGATTGGGAGCTAAATCCTCAATCAATCAGCGTGACCAATTCAATCGCTGCCAATAAAGAGACGATTTAATTCAGTTCAGAGAAATACGCGATCCATAGGATGGCTTGAAATAAGACTCACCTTCAAATAACAGCACAAACTATCTTTCTACATCGATCCCTGCCATCTCTTGAAAAGTTAACGGACACTATTTTCATAAGTTGATCGCACACTTCATTTATATTCAGTATGTCTATGCTCAATTTTCTGGAACGTTTTAGACTATTTCGTATCAAATTTTCTAATTGCAATTTATCTAATGTTGTTCTTGCTGATGGCCTTGTGCTTTCCATTTATAAAGAAAAATTTGCTTGTAGCTCTCAAGTACCATGCTTCTTTCAACTAGTGTAAAATCATTCGAAATAAAATTTTTTTGGGTTCTTCCCAATTTTAGAATTTGGAATTCTCTACAGGCTTTCTTGCTGTTGAGAGTAAATTAATCAACTAAATGAAACGCGTTCAATCAGAAGAAATTCTTCAGTGAGTCTTATCACTTCTTTTTCAATTTTCGAATTTTGGATTATTCATTCAGGGCAGTAAAAATTGACAATCTTCGAATCAACTAATATTCGAATAAACGAGATGAAATGAGTTTAATACTTACTGCAATTGTCAGCAATCCCAAAATCATTATAGATAAATCAGTAAAATTGTCATTATATAAATGAGCCAGAGGGGAAGACGTATAATTAATTTTCTGTGATGATAAAAATTTTCGCGAATTCCTTTATAAAATACGCAACCAAGCCCGGCCTCATCTCATTGGCCAGTGTTCATCGTAATTTCAGCACTTCTACCTATGATTCAAAAGAAAACCCTATTCACCACGGACTCGAATTGCAAAAGGAGGCTGACAAATATTTAGACAAATTTGAGTTTAAAGAAGCTCTTTCAAGGGCAAATCATGCTTGTGAAATGATGGAGAAGTCTTTCGGTCAAGACCACACATACACAGCCGAAGCCCTAATCAAATCATCCCAAATCTGCAATATTCTAGGGTATTGGGAAAAAGCATATGCCAACTCAACACAAGCTGTGGATATCCTAAAGAATTATCCTGATATTCACCGTCCGATTTTGGCCTCGGCTCTATCGACTCTGAGCGAAAGCTTAATTAATGTCGGGTCTTATCCTGAGTCTCTAAAGGCGGGGAAGGAAGCTTATGAGCTGTACCGTCAAATGTTTGGAAAGCATAACGTCCAAACCATGAATTCTCGCATCAATCTTGGTGACAGATACCGTCTTGTTGGAAACCTGGATAAGGCCGAAGAGATCTTAAATCAGTGCTTAAAGGATTACGACCCAACAGAACAATTCTCAGAGTTACGAAGGGCAACTCCATATCTGCCATTAGTTGCGCTGTCTTTGGAAAAACGTGATTTTGACCAAGCTCACCACTACATCGCTCAAGAGATCTCTGAACTCGAAAAACTAAACCAGAAGAAGCTCCCTGTTTGGGGCAGAGTGTACAATCTTCTTGGCGACCTCGAGCTTAAAGAAAAGGACTACAAAGATGCTCTGATTTCTCTACAAGACGCGTTCGATTTTTATAACGAAGTTTTTGATGGAATGCATCCTGAAGTCTCAGAAACTTTGACCAATATGGCTAAATGCTATTTAGAAGCTGGTGATGCTGAAAAGGCGAAGGACACTCAGCAAAAAGCCATCGATATTTTCAAGCACTTCATTGCTGACGTTACCCACCCTCAGTATTTGATAATGAATATATGCCTCGGCATGAGCATGCGAAACTCTGATGACAAGATAGGTGCCCAAAAATTAATTGAAAAGTCACTTAAAGAGCTTTCCCTCAAATTGGGGTCACAACATCCGAAGACGATCTTATACACCCAGCTTGCTGCTAACTACGACACCGAACAGAAAATGATTTAAGAGGATATGACCAACTGTTTCGGCTGGTAGATCAAAGAGATACGAAGGAAGTTTTATTCAAAGAATTCCTAGGTGTCTTATATTAGTATCGTGTAGTTATCGACGACTAATTAAAACTTTCATATCGCTTGACCCAAGTTCATTAACTATAATTTTATGTATTTTGTAGTGCTTTAATTCATTGTGCATATTTCAATTTACTACTTCTAACACATAAACTTTCATTTTTGTGTGATGATATCTTGCAAAATCAACACCAAAACCGCTACTACTGATAGATTATAAATCATATTGTATAATGAACAACTTTTTTTAAAACAAACGTTTATTAAGATAGGCAAAAACTACCTTCTATTGTATATACTATCATGATGAAAATTATTAAAATTTTTTTAAACTGTTATCATGATATATATATTTACCTATCTCTCACCTAACTATTTTTTATTTACAGCAAATAAGGCAACGAGAATATTTGAACTCATGGTGAGAGTTGCACCAAAAAGATCTAGATAAGTTGGAATTTCAGCCAAATAAATTGATTCAAAGCACATTGTGAACAGCAACTGTGTGCCTAGTATCATCGCAACATGACCTGGTTTCCCTTTTTGAAATGCTCTGGCATAGAAAAGCTGGCTTATAAATGAAGCAAATCCAGCAAAAAAGAATGCTCCCAGGTATTCATTGAATGTCAACTGGCTCACTTTGCCAGAAAATGCTATTCCAAGTCCTGACAAGACGGCCAAGATCCCCCCAATGGAGAAATTTACTGTAATAGTTGATACATTTTTGAACGACTTCAACATTAGATTTGAATATGACCAAATAATGATACTGAACACCATTAAACACATCAGCAACGTTCTTTCAAGGCCTTGAGCATAATCTATGCCTGAGGCTGCGTGAGATTGCTTTGGAGGTATGCCGTAGATGAGTTCGGGCTTTACAATAGTGAGGAGTCCGAATATACCCAGAAATAGTGAGAAGAGCTCTATTTTTTTGTAGACTGTTTTGTTTATTAGAAAATCCATGAGAGACACAACCAATGGCCCAAGAATAACGAACGTAAAAATTTCTGAGTAGGGAATTCTTGATATCAAGTAAGTTAAGATAAGGTTGTGAATTGACCCGATGATGTTTCTCACAATAATTCTATGGTTGGTCTTCAGATTTGGGTGGATGCAAGGGGTTTTAGTTTCGAGGTTGAGATAGTAGGAGAAGAGGAAGTGGAAAAATCCTCTGAGGAAACTTGTGTGATATACATTGATTCTTCCTGAAGTAACCTTGACGAATGTTGTCATAGACTGATAGGCGGCCAGTGCAAAAACCATGTAAATCATGCCTGCACGTTCTCCTCCAATTTTTGTTTCGAACGCGACTGCGATATTAGCAATTTTGTCTGTCAGTCTCATTTTGGAAATTAAATTTATTAGTTCAAGAGCCACTATTTCAGACTGATAATAAATTCAAGAGGGCTTTTTTCGCTTTTCGATCAGAAATGACTGAGAGTAAGAATCATTTAAAAGCGGGTACGTTTGTCTCTACTTTTCAGTCGACGTCCATGAAAAAAGCATGCTCAATCAAGTAATTTCAATTTTCCGTAGCTTAGTCCTCAACAAATTCTCGCACTTCGTGTTGATCGTGAAAAAAACAAAAAAATTTGTTGGATCTGAATCACTTAATTTTGCTTTCTCTGCCAAAATAGGAGATATCTACATCCGATCAGAGGTCTCTTTCGATTTAATACTTTTTGGCCTTAAGAATCTTGAAGACGAGAAGATGGGTCATCAGTTTCAATCCTAAATGTCGTAATTTCCCGAGTCTAAGGATTAGGGTAGTTTGGCTTTGAACTAATGACCTGAGAGACGTATTTCATCTTTGGCTCAATGCTCATCATTCTTATTAAAGTATTAGATAATTACGTTTGCTTCGGCTTGTATAATGAGATATATTCAGCTTCTGGAGACGATGCATGTTCTCTTTCCATTTATAAATTCATTTCTGCCAAGCTCACTACGATTCTTTTCATTCCACCAAATTATGAATAATCTTTTGACCAACTATTCTATTAGTAACGACTAATTTGTTTATTCCTTAATCAAAGTATTTATATTCTTATTATTTCATGCGTTTCAAAGTCTTTCTGATAAGCTTCCTCGTCGAGAACGCTCTCTGAAACTTAAGATTTTCTTTGACCTATGTTATGAAGACTTGCTAAAATTTTTCAAATGTTCTGAGATCTATAGAACCTTGAAGATGTTATAGCCTTGCTCTCTGGAAATATTGAGAAAGTGGTTTCCTGAGCAGCTTCTTAAAATTCAAATTGTTGCCAATAGTCTCACAGGCTGAAATGAGAGTGATGTTTTTGGCAAGCCTGTACCTATCAGACGAGTAAATTGATTTGAAATTCCGATCAGCCAACAGAAATTTAAAAAGAAATTCTCATTTGAATCAAATTCTCAAATTATTTAACTTGCACAACTATTATGGTACTCCACGGGAAACGATCTAAAATGATTCAAATAAGTATACTCGTTCTGATTTCACTTCAGCAGGCTTATCTGGTGTCGTCAACTTCCTTTCGGCAACTCTCTGACGCAGTTATTTACCAAGGAACGTGCCATATTTCTTGTAATTCATGCACTGGCCCTCTTTTCACTGACTGCCTGGATTGCGCAAGCGGTTATATTTTTATCGACTATTTGCGAGGTGGAAAATGCCACGACTCTTGTCCTGCAGGGCTTTATTACAGCAAAGAATCTAAAACTTGCATGTCATGCTCTCTGAATTGCACCCACGGATGCAGAGATACTGCAAATGGTTGCAATAAATGTCCTGAAGGAAAATTTTACGATCCTGTCTCAGACTCTTGTGTTAACACCTGTGACCGACCAGGATGGTATGCTGTACGAAATCAAGGCATCTGCGAAACATGTCCAGATGAGAATTGCTTAAGCTGCGGGAAAAATGGAGAGTGCAACAAATGCAGAGGCTTCTGGCATTTAGATAGAACCTCTGGCAAGTGCATCCATGAATGTCCAACAGGATACACAAATTGCGATCCAGTCAATCCTGCAATTTGTGCCGAGGGATGGGAGAAGAGAGGAAATTACTGCTTCAGAGAACATCTTATCCCATTTTGTGAAAGTTATTCATCAGATAACAGCTGTCGTCAATGCCAAAAAGGCTTTTTTAATAATCGCAATGAATGCGTCCGCTGCTCAGATAATTGTGACATCTGTGACTCAAACGGCCGATGTCAAGTGTGTTCCGAACAGTTCTATTCAAACAACGGAGTTTGTAAAGAATGTGAGGATGGTTGCAGATTTTGCAACCAATCTACTTGCTTTGCATGCCAGCACGATTTTATTCTTGAGAATGGAACATGTCACAAGGTTGAAGTCCTGCAGATATCTCATGTGAATATCCCAAAGATAGCTACTATCGTTATAATAACCATTATTGGCTCGATGGTTTTAATAGGATTTATTATTGCTCTCAGTGAAAGGTGTAATCCCAATTCAGATAAGCCTGATCAGCAAAAGCAACAGGGGCCAGCACCTGTGATACTTGTAGAAGTCGATGGTCCTGAAAAGCCAAGCAAGGTTCCCGACGACAACAAAACAGCGGAACGCGATGGACCGTGCTATAGAATTTTTGAGACGCTGAAAAGTAAGGAATTAGTCGCTCAAGGCGTCGAGACGGGGACTTCCCTAAAATTAAATCTAAGCTCAAATAGGCTCTTACAGAAAAGAAGGAAAACGTCTAAACTTAACCTAGAAAACGGCAGTCTGCCTTCTTTATCTCCAAATTCACTCAATGATTTAAATCCTACAGCTCCTATTCAATATCCAGGATCGCTTCCTTGTTCGCTAACTGACTTACATTTGAGACCAGCTTTGCCTGGTTCTCTACCTGAGTTAGATAAAGCAAAACCAGGACTGCAACTTAGTTCAATTGATGAGATCTATCAGGATGTTGCTCCTGTAAAAGTGGAACTTGAGCCTCTTTCAATTGAAGAGTTGGATCATAATGCCGGTTATTTTGAACAAGGTTCTTATCCATGTTCACTCACAGAATTGAATCACTAAAAATTAGCAAAGAAATATATTTAGAAAATCTCTTTTTTAAATATTTCCCAAGGATCAGCTTTTTTTTGTGATGTGATAATCCATGGAGCGCTCTATTTTTCAAATGCTCGATGTTATTATGTTATTAAGTGTAAAATTGTCTGAATTGTCTGGATTGATGCAAAATATCTAATATATTAATCTCAAAGGTAATTTTTGTTATAATTTGAGGTCCTTTGCTCAAGTAGTCTTCATGAAGAAACTCTGAAAAATACTTGTGCCTGTAGATGCGTTCAACCATTAATTGCCTATCTTTTGATTATGCAAGTTTTAAGCAGCAACAGAAAATGGGCAGAGCATTGTCCAACAAAAGCAATTTGCAATGTTGACTAGAAAAATAACTGCCTTTCTCTCCAAAACAGAGGAAAATTTCTAACTTTTATGACTTACAAATTATGATATGCATATTTTCTCAAGACTAGCCGAGAAAGTAATCGCTGAAGTATTATTGCACTCTATCAGTTCTCAATAGCTATGGACTACATGAGACTACCATTTTCTTTCAAGCACAACCTACAATCATGGTGATTCAGAAAACGTTTCAAATAGTTAATGATTCACTCCAATGCTGATTGAAATCAGATTGAAGATGTGCTGCTGGCGCTTGATATGGTAGTTTTCAACAAAAGATCTCTCTGTGACCAACCATGCCCTCCATAGCCACACTACACGAACAAGAATCGAAAAGTTGCTGTACGTTTTTTTAACTGCGATTCAAGGTAAATTATTAAGGCAATGAAAAGTAATTTTGAAAATGAAACTTCTTGAACTGATGAGAATTTAATAAAAGCAATAAATTTTCATAACATTTCTAACTGTCAAAACCTCAGCTATAAATACAACGCTTACGATTATTTTATAATCAAAAGTCATCAAAACTTTTAGAACCCACCTTTTTCTTCAAAAACCTTTAACACCTTAAAATGAGAGAAGTCATCTGTATTCACATCGGTCAGGGAGGTATCCAAGTCGGTAACGCCTGCTGGGAACTCTTCTGCCTTGAGCACGGTATCCAACCTGACGGTCAAATGCCATCCGACAAGACCAT
>ENA-UOTZ01001563-UOTZ01001563.1-compost-metagenome-genome-assembly--contig:-NODE-1563-length-15098-cov-10.767193_pt1 | contig 15098 bp, 13 predicted proteins | sample MGYA00238144_ERZ746983 | MGnify/ENA primary metagenome ERZ746983 (study PRJEB28759, sample SAMN06268863) | compost metagenome | isolation source: single cell | place: USA: California, Emeryville, Joint...
CTTGCTGCAAATTTTTAGGAGCAGTCTTGTAGCTACCAGCACAATTTGGCTTCTTTTCATAAAACAGATCGTACATTTGATGATATATCAAACGAAAAATTGTTTATGAAATGTGATATCTGAAGTTTTTAGTTAACTTGCATTTAAAACTTGGTACTTTTCGAGGATAATTAGAACTTTAATGACTATTTCCTGAGAAGAATGATTGTTGACGTGCTAAATTACATAAAATAACTATTGGTGTCAGAAATGACGGTTGATAGCTAATGGCTAAGAAGAAAAACGGAGAATAATCTCGAATGAAAAATAGAATTATTTGCAAGTTCGCTCCAGACTTTTGAAAGAACAACCTTTCAGCTAACTTACTCAGCACCAGTCTGTGCATCTGTGATTATAGCTCCATTATTTTCTTTTCTCTTTGTAATATTATTGAAATGAGAATAATGATGTTCGTATAGTGATTTATTTCTCCTGAGAGCGAATTATATTTTTGCGATACCCTAAGTGTTGCCTATTTGCGTCGTGAACTAAAGTGGTTAATACTCGCTCATAGGATTTTTACTAGAGATAGTTCTTGTTGAATCCGTAAAATCTAAAGAAATACTATTAATTGGTTTCTGGATGATACTAAATTTAATTAAACGATTAACTAGTTTAATCAATTATATAAATTTCAAGCTTCTGATTTATAATAATTTATTGTCATCTGATAATGAAAGAAACTAATAACTGAAAATCACAACAAGTTCAATGAAAATTTATATAAACTTTGAAATCACACGGTAGTGGTATAGCTCTGATGATTGTAACTGTTTTCTTTTTAATCAGAAGGTATTTCTAAAGGAGAGGTATATCACAGACACACCTAAGAAGATAACTATAAATAATTCTAAACTTTTAAATACATTATTCAAAGAAATTTGCGTTAAATACATCAATACTGAACTTTCACACGTCCAAATCAATAGTTGAATATCGCGCTTAAATCTACCACCGCTGAATGAGATTTATAATCACTAGAGAACATTTATCGAAAGGCATTGGGTCCGAATCTGAAGATCTCTAAAGCTTTTTTTTTTGAATTTGAAATTTAATAGTCATCATAAATCTGAATGAATTGTAGAAACTGTGAGTGTCTTTTGTATCTAAGCTATTAACAGTCAAAATTACTGATGATTCACATCATTTTCTAAAAAACTGCTGATTAAACCTATATGAATTCTCCCAAAATTAAGCTACTATACACATAATACAATAAATATCTTTTTTACAAATGAGTTTCATTTTCTCAATTCACAGTATTTAATAACTTAGAGTTTTATGTCACGCAATTAATTGTCTCTTTATGAAACGCAAAATAGCACTGCCTATTCATTCCACTACAAAGTATCTCTAATTTGCCCATCCTGAGAGCTCGTTATCCTCCCGCCTTTTAGCAATCTTCTTAGGCTCAGGCACTTTGCTCTCACCAAAAAGAATCGGAAGATTCTGGCTCTTCGATTTTACACTAAAATCGTCTTTCACAATGTTCCCTTTCTCCGAACCGTGATCCTTTTTGGGTCCAGTCTTTGGTTTATCCCATCCTCCTACCTCATCCTCGTCTTCATCTTCGTCCGTTCGCCTCCATTTTGCAGGGTCTCGATCCGATTCTTTATTGAGCGCCGTATTTGGGAACTCTCTAAAATGAGAAACCAACGGTCTCTTCGACCTTTTACTCAATTCAAAGTCTTGCTCCTCGTTGACTTCTCCAGTTTCCCAGCCTCTGAGATCACTTTCTTCATTAGTTTGCTTTGTAGGGAACGGTATTGGTAATTCATTCCGAGCGAACGGATTTTTCGGAAGACCGATCTCATCGTCGTCGTCAACTTCAAGTGTTTTATTGGCGCCAAGCGTCCGACCTGTTAATGGGTCAGATCTTTTAGAGTAGTCCATTTCGAAGTGCTTATGACTCATGTCTTCTTCTCTCTGCGTTATCTTTGTATCGTCGACTATCGAAAGATTTTTATGACGGTTTGAGGATTTGGTTGACGGGTAAGGTTCTTCTTTTTGTTTTTCTTCTTCCTCCTCACCTGACTCCTCAGCTCTCTTTCCTTGGGAGTCCTCTCTAAAATAGTCGTACCGCTTCAGATAGTCATCATAAGCAGATGTCGAGTGAGATTGCTTATTTTGGGTTCCTCTGGATTGATATGGCTTGTTGCTGGTTGAATCCTGAATTACAAACGGTTTGTTAAATGCGAAAAAAGGGGAAAAAAGTTACATCGTTCTTATCTCCGCTATAGTCGTAGCCAGATGCATGCACTCCACGAACCTTTTGAGGTTTACTGAACCGACTTTCTTTGGTTTTGTATTGCGAGGTCTCTTCGTCCTTCTCAACGTCGACGGGATACCGATAAAACTAATTGTATTTTTGATAGAAGGTTAGCAGATGGATAATGCTTGTGTTTATTACTTTAACTTTTTTGTCCTTGGATGCTGTTATCAGCAGTCGTAGGTCAGGGTGATAACTAATAGCTGTAATATGAGCTGTATGCGCATCAAGCGTGTCTTTGTGTTTAACAAAATACGTAAGAAAAAAATCAAAATAAGTAAGATTAAACTTACAAAATGATGCTGCATTCTGAGAATTCACAAAGAGCACATTTCCAAGGTCATTCGAAACAAGGAGCTGTCTAGACGATGAAATATAGCACATATCGGTGACCTATAATTGAGAACACAGAAATAAATAAATTTAACGCGAGCGAGAATTCTCTTACATTCTTGATTGTCTGTATTGAACCAATAATTTGTGTATATTTTTCCTAATTGGACCAAACCATTAGTTCTGAATAGTACCATAGCAATCAACTTACTCTTCCTGATTTCTCAATTTCATAGATCGCGATCACGCCTTCTCTAGACCCAGAAAACAAATATCCTGGAGTTGGATCATAAAAGAACGCAGTCACATAGTTCTGACGCGGAAAGTCAACAATTCCGAGCAACACGATTGGTATCTAAAGGAAATGCAGAGCACTTAGCTCTTAAAGATGGGAGTGAAAATCATTTACATCAGTGGCGTAAATGTATAACGTTCCTGTGCTATCAGAAACGAAAATCCTCTCTCTTTTGCTGTCATAGAGCATCTTCACTAGAGGGTGAGTGTGAAACTTTTCTATTATCTGCTGCTAAGTACAAGAAAGAGAGGATTCTAAGTGCTACTTGTCGAAGAAGCTGTCGTTTCTGACTCATTCTCAGATAATTTAGTCAGATACAGATTTTTATCCAATGATATTGAAATCAACACTCCTGTCGACTTCACCAGCGCGACGCCCGTGACAGGGGCAGTATGTGCATTAATCACACAAAACTCGTCATAGCTCTCATATTCATGCTCAGAAGCGACTCTGAGGACAGTTATACTTCCACTTTCAGTCCCCGCAGCGAGCATCGTCAAATCCTCGTCCCAGTACATACAAACAACCTGAGACGCAGTTTATTAAATTGCATTGAGCAACAACAAAAAAAATTTACACTTGAATCAGCCGCTTTATGCCAAAGCTTTTCGAACTGAAGCGTGCCAATTGATTCTTCTCCATAGCAAACCAGAGAGCCTCTAAATAACGTATTTGGATTTGTTGGAGTCGAGAATTTTCCGATTAAACTATCAATCCTGGCTATCATTCCGGTCTCTCCGAGTCCAAGCATCAGAATTCCACAGTATGGCAGATAGATCAACTGAGAGACTTCCAGAGGAATTTCGTCGATTTCAGTCAAAAATTTGGTGAGGCCTTCTTGGTCAGGCTGGTCCTTGAACTATTAAAGCCACATCAGACTTCATCACACTTAGAATCAAATGATTTTACTTCTACGAAGCTTCGAAAATTGGGGTCGGCAAGAACATCTTTCTTGAAACAGAGAGCCTATACCATAAGAAAAAATGAGCATTGCAATAATGCCTTAGTTTTTCACGTTGATATATTTTTCCAGTTCAACTTTTCTCTTCTGCAGCTGTTGGAATGAAGGTTTGAAAAAATATTTCTCCGGTAGGAGTGGCATGTTGGGAATCTTCTTGTGGAGTTTACTGTGCAAGTCGCAGAACTCTTTGAAAGTCCTATCTACATACCATCTCCGACGTTTGTCATAAACAAACTCGATCTGATAGTAAACATCATTTGGTTTGTCAATTAATTCAATGATTTTAGCCTGCCACGCAATGGTTTTTAACAAACAATGACATTTTAAGTGGTTTACGCGTAGTTCTGTTGAATATTCGCTTTGCATTGGTTATTCGGATGCGTTTAGGATTTTATTTTGCTTCTTTACGATATTTTAGATAATCTACTGAAAGCTGTGCTCGCAGAATTAAAAGCTCTAAGAAATAATTATTGAAGGTATCACTCAAATAAATGCAGCAAGCTTTCCCATCAATTTCACCAGAGGTGAGAGAACGCCTTACCAAGGCAGGATTCACCCCTTATAGACACGGTTATGTCCCTAACTGGGCCAACCCAAGATCAAAAGAATGTAATATAGCCTTCAAATTTTGAATATCCTTTCTTGCCTATCAAACCATCACGAAGAGCGAGTCCTTATCTCATTTTCATAGATTGGACGACTAACGGCATTATATTTTTGACTGCTTTAATTGGAAGGAGATGGGCTGCCAAGACTCAAGGCCCAAGAATCTTTTGGAGTAGTTTGGTTGCAAGCATTCCAGTGATCTCTGTTCTCAGTCTCAGAAGACTCGATCAGCAAGATGATTATCTTGGTCATAGGTAATAGTTGAAAGGGCTTGTGGAATTTTAACGCTTGGTTAGAAAAACACTCGATGAGAGACTTGATTATCACCCAATAACAAGAAGAGCATGGGAAAAAGCTGTAGGAATCAATAAAGAGTATCAAGCAGAACTCCAGGCCGAAATTAATGAATTAGAAGAACGTGTTGCTAGACGCTCTGCATAAATGATTCTTGCATTTGATGATCAAAGAAACTGTCATTTCTGAAATGTGTTTCTCTATAAGTTTACTTATGATAGACTTATAGCCAAAGTTTCCCAACAAATAAACGATACAACTTAGAAATTTTTCTTTGGCCCTATGGGTACTGTTTGAAATATCATGATGGAAAGTTCTTGGCAAATAATGGGAGAATCTAACTGCCTTACGATTTTTATCGAATTGGGTAATGAAAATTCTCCAAGACTTATCCTCTTAGGGCTGATTACCAGCAAGCTACTTCAATGAATAGTTTCAAGAAAAATGTAGGGTTGCAAGTTTGCCACTTCTCTGCGTTTGAACCGAAGAAGTGTAATTAACTTAAAGAAACTCATCATTAACAAATTGCACATAGTAACTATTAGCCTAGCTTTTTTATTTGAAACAATAGTCAGAGTGTAATAACCCAAATTTGTGGGGTGCTAGTTCTTGCATTACCTTCAGCTGGATTTTGCTCCTCCTGAAAATCTTGATTTAAAGTGACTTCATGCCTCTGGATTTTTTTTTTGATTCTCAACAGAAGCTGGACGCTGATTCCGTTCCCCCGAGCAACAGAAACTCTCATCAATTTTTTTTAAAAGCACATTATGTATAGAGGAATCTAAATTCCGTCATTTTTTTACTGGTATGTAAGTCAAGGCCGTTAAGTTAATAATTCTCTAATCGCAGCGGTTATCTTTGTAAGGTTCTCAAACAATCCTCCAAAATCACTCTATCTTAGCAAATAATTTGAAAAAAAAGCATAATTAATAATGCAGCTCTACTTTTCCTATAACTCCATTTTCTCACTACGAAAGCAAGATCAAAACAGTAATTTAGATTTTCATTTCCATCAATTTTCCCCACAAAAGTTTACAAATTAGATTATCAGAAGAGAAACAATTAACTTTTGTAAACAAGTACTGCAAGATTGCCATTATAGAACACAAACATATATGAAGTCTTCTGAGCGGATACATCAAAAGCGAAGCCTTCTCCTATACAAGTAAAATTAAAGTCAGTCAATCAATTTTAAAGAAAGCCAAATACCGATGATACAATGCCATGATGGACCGTATTTTTTATCCAAGGTTTCTTTAATCTGCTTAGCTGCGGCCTAAACAACCCAACGATTAAACAACGCATACATAGGAAGAGAATTCAACCTCAACGTTCATTCCGGTTGGTAAATTGTTGACATCGATGCTTGAAGCTATGGTATCTTGAGTGTCTTGTCTCATTTCTTCAATCATATCGGTATCCTGGGAGTATAGCTCATTAATCTCGGATTCTTTGTCACAAGAGTACCTGAATAATAGCTCTGGAGATCATCATCTTCCTAAGTTCTGCCTCGCTAATGTTTTCCTCCATCTTTGATACGTAAGAAAAATTTCGGTTGCTCTTCTTAAAAATTATAACTATCAAGATATAAAGTTTTAAATACTCTGAATAACTAAGCTTTTTTAAATCTTAATATCAGCAAGGCTTTCTTCGTCAACTCATCTACTTGGTTTTCTTCATACTGAGCTCAATCCTCAAGACCTGCAGATGAAAAGCTTCCTACACAAGCTGAGGCATAATTTCCCTCGAATTCAAATAGTTGAGCGACGGAATTGTATTATCAATGATTGTAGCTAACAATGTCTGAAAGATAACGTTTGAATGATTGGAAGTTGCTTAACAAAAAAATTTATGTATAATATGAACACACATTTGAAATATATAGCCCTTGGAAGGGAAATTTTCTGAAACAAAAAAATTATTCATGGAGTTTGGATTTAATTTGACGATCCGACATCAACGTAAATCTTTTCTGGAGGATTTGTAAATTGCTCAGAATAGAGACTTTTAAAGTTTCTCTTCATAGAAGTGATGAGATTACTATCTTGAGCAGCTCTTCTATTTTGGGCAGCGCTTCGTTGATGCAGAATTTGGGCTCTTAGCTCGTTGGGATTAACAGGGGTAAAAATGCTCCTGTAAGTTGATTCTCCTATAAACGGACCAGACAATTCGAAATTAGATCTATATAATAATAATTAGCATTAAAAGTAAGCCCCAAAAAAGTGTAAATATTTTACTTTTTTTGTAGTGATACTGGCGTGCTTCTCTCAGTATAGCATTTTGACGAAAAGCTTTCAGAGTAAAGAGTCTTTCCGCGAAACGGTATGCCCTTCACCACAGTCTCTGTCATAGAAGCTTTTTCATGAATCGGCTTGAGGGATCCCCAATTAACGAATTGATTCTTTGGTAAAAAGATGAGAGGGATTAAGGTTAACAATGACCATACCCTATACGTCGTTCCCGAAACCAAGGGAATATCGCTTGTGATAATTCTTGAAGGATCTTTCGCTCTTTGTGGTGCAGCCATGTTTAAAGGCTTGTAATCAGTCTATTTCATTATCAATCTTGTGCAATACTGGTTAAATTACCCTCATTGTTGTAGTCAATTCCATAGCTCCACTACAAGATTTCGTATCCCAAAGAGCTCGCTTTGGGGCTGTCACGGCATTTATTTCAAGTTGTGGGACGAAATCAGCTTTGTATAAGCTTCTCCTTGGAAAGCTTGTTCGCAGAGGTTTGAAATTCGAAGGACGTTCAATCCGGAACGTCGGTTCCCAATTTTCAAGAGTGTACTTGGCTGTAGTTTTGGTCGTATTTGAGCCGGTCTGATTGAGGCTGTTGGAGCCAATTTGACTCAGGTTTTCATCCTCAGATTTAGCCTTTTCAAAATACTCCTCGAGCGGTTCAGTCGTGATCGGTTGCTCTGAAGTCGTGATCGGTTGCTTCGAAGTCGTGATCGGTTGCTCTGAAGCTACTCTCAGCTTCCTATGGCTACTAACGAAACGAAAATGATTAAATCATCTGAATAAAGGAAGTAATATTTACGGAGTACTAATGAGAGAGTTTCTTGTTGATCTGGGGGTATTTGAATTACTAAGGCTAAAATCACGCTTGTATACTGATGAAACTTCATTAGGTTCAGTCTGTATTTGATAAGCAGTAATGGCATCAATCTTCGTTCCAAGGACACTCTGCTTTATCTCTCGCCACTTGATAGGAGCTAAACTGATTTTTAGTTTCCTTCCTGTGAGCAATTCGCCGTTGAGCTGCTTCTTCAGATCAGCCATTGTGCTTCTGAGTGTAGATATCTGGGATTTCAAGCTGGTAGACTCTCTGGTACTCATGATCTGTAAAAAGATTTGTTTGATGTAAAATTATAAAAAAAGAAATTGCTGCAGCTTAAATACACAGGTTTTTCCCAGTAAACACCTACTAGGGTTATTCATCTTAGATTTAAAATCTAAAATGATTATTGGTCTAGCTTAATGTCCAAAAGATTAGGATAAGGAAGATGATAAATATTGGGAGATTGCTTATACTCCAGTGATTTGGAATCGAAGCCTTTGGATTTCAAAAAACCAAAAGGAACTATTAGTTGTGATTTAGAAAATTTCAATAGGTCAGGGTTTTATTTGTGATTAGCTTTAAATCAACAAAACGTAAATTTCGAAAATAAAATGACAGTACAAATAGACTAAGTTTCGATCTTTCAATTTTCTTGTACATTACATGTGCTGATATTTCAGTGGTTATGGTCTTCAAAAAGGATTGTTTTCTTATTGTAAATTATAAAATTTTTACATACAACAACATAGTGACAAAAAACCTCAAAAATTTTTTCAGGTTACCTTTCATAGAAATTAATTTCAAACCAACTCGGGTTTAATGGGAATTGCTATTAGGATTCGTAGTCAATCGTATTTGGACGTTTGCTTCAAACGCACCCTCCGACCAAACTATAAAGACTAAATCAAATGCTTCATACTCACGTTTTTTCGATGACCCAATAACTCTTTTTCCAAGAGCCCATTTCACTTTTTTCGGTTCGAAAGTTTTATTGAGCTCTTGCAACAGATTCTTTACCTTCGGCGTAAAGAAAAAGTAACTTCCTTTGAAGACGATGGATCTTGTACAGAAATAAAAAACAGGAGAGATGGAAATTAACGCAAGCAAAATGCACACTAGTCCCAAGATTTCAAGGCTTTGATTATTCTCTTTAAGCATCAAACCCATCGCAGCGATCAAAAACATGAAAGAAAGCAAGAAAAGGAGAAGCGACATGCGAGGCCGCAACCCTAGCGGAGGCCTTGCGCTTTCTTTCCTCAGCAGTTCGTTGAGGTTAGTGACGGCTTCAGTGAATTTATCCTCAGTAAACCTGTTGCGAACCTCCAGAGGGATATCTTCTATATCCAGCGTGTATTGTTTGATGGATCGGTCATATTTCAATAAAGTTGATCCTTCATTGTCAAAAAAGCCTTCTGGTGGCACGTTAGGATGATCGATTTGTGCCCTGATCCTTTGAAGCTGCATTTATTGCTTTGTGGGATTGTTTTCAAAGAAGAAAAGGATTGTCTTTTAAAATTATCGATCAGATCTCCTTTTTTTCAAATAAATTCAGGGAGAAAAGAAAGGCAAGAGGACACATCAATAATTAATCATGAGATCAACTGACTAGCCGTTCTTTGGGTTTTCTGTCTTTATCTATTCAGTACTTGAGAGAGATCATTTTTTTCTTTGTTGTTATTTCTATAATGTTTGTCCCAGACCCTATTCGGATTTCCATAAGCTTACTTTTTTTAAAATCAAAGCAATGTGTTCTCCTATATGGATTGCATTAACTTGCATGAGCGATTTTTGCACAAAGTGCAGGCTGCACAACTCTGGATCATGGCGAGAATAGGAGTTGTTTTTGAAAACAAACACAATAAAATTCGAATTGATTGACCAAAATTGTATTCAATCATTCAGAATAGAGAAAATTTTTTGATATAATAATGAAGTCTTGAATTAATTCTGCATGCAGAGTAGACTCAATTTTGATTTATCAAGAGATAAATAGAGTATCGAAGTAATCTTGAATAAGTACTCGATAACTAGCTAACACTCAGTAACTCTTTATCAACAGTGTTATATATAAAGTTTAGTTAGTTCGTTTGCACAATAGAATTGAAAAATTTCTTGAGTTGATAGACACACCCAAGAAATGGATTGATATCTTTAACTCATAACCGCCTTCTTGATTCAAGGCCCTTACTTGCTTGCTTTTGTCATCGCTTTCACATATTCCATGGCTTTCGCATTGAACGTTTGATAGCTCAAAAACTCTTCGAAATGACCATTAAGCTTGCCTTCTTTCTTCTTGATCTGAAGGATTCTTGGCAGTTCCAAACTCAATGTGAGTTTGAAGAATTTTGCTGCGTATTCAACAGTCGTAGCAATCTCGCTTAATTGCATCGCAAAGCAGTAATCCAAAAAGTCTCCGAAGAGTTCATTGAATTGGCTCTTCTTCTCCAAGAATGCAGAGCTGTTTTTTGCGCACACCTCAGAAATCTCTTTATGGCCGAAAGCTCCAGAGTGCATTCCAATCGTCAGGTACATAAACGAAGCTAAAAGCGATCTTTGGCTGTATTTTAAGCTTTCAGCATCAAGCATGCAAGCGTCAAGAAGTTGGTTGATTTCTCTGAATCGGTAATAGGAAATATCGTTCTGCTTTCTAAAAAAGACCATATCTCTTGAAGGACCATAGAAATCGGTGATTCCACAGGCAACGACGCGCTCGATGAAAAGGTCCCATTGGTTGAGATACCATTGCGTCCAGTTGTTCAGAGTTGGAGGAGTCAGGAGCCATTTCAGTCCTTTCAACATTTTGATCTCAAACTCGAGGATTTGCTCCGCAGTGTAAGCACCATCGCAGCTCTTGACGAAGTCTCTTAGTCGAGGAAGTTTGACTTCTTCGTTTTTAGAAGCAATGAATAAAGCAGTAACTCCAACCAATTGAAGGTCTTTCTTGCTAATTTCAGAGACTGATGAGAGATAACGATCGACGTAGTTAACAGCATAATGGAAAGTCTCACGCTTGAGTCCGAAGTCAGAGCAAACTTCCATCATCCAGTCAACGAGAATAGCCCGCATTTCCGCGTTTATAGATGGTTTGAGCTTTGATAAGTATTCTGGGTCAGGACGGTATTCTCCCTCCAAAGATATCAGGTAATTAATGGTTTCTGCATCGATTCCACAAGGATCGTTATCAGGCTCGAATTCTGCAAGTTGTTGCTCCAAAGTTTTCGGGAGAGTGGCTTCCTCGCTTAAAGTCATGGAGAGATTTGGGATTTTTGCATCGAAGTCTTCGATAAGCTCATCGAAGAAATGATCGGTGTCCTTTCTTGAAGAAAGAAAATCGATGCAATCGAAAGTATCGCCCAGAGGGAAGTTTTGTTGACTTCTTTGAGTGAGATTTGACTGATTTGAGAAATAGTTTGAGAAAGAAAGCGCAGTCGAGGCAGTGTTGTAGAATGCTTCGTTCGATTGCATGCTTTTCTGTGGAATTGATAAGACTTTTTCATCGAATTCCATGCCTTTTTGTCTCATCATCATGGAATTTTGTTTTGGCTTTGCTACCAAGATATTTGGGTTTGGTCTCGCCGGACTTTCATTGATCTCTTCTTCGATTTCAAGGTCTTCAGAAATCATCAAGTTCTCTGGTTGAAGGGTTTTTCTCTGAGTGAGATCGTTGAAACGCTCAAAGTGGGAGTTTCGTTGAATTGACTGGTTGATGGGTTGAGCCCAGGAGTTGTTTCTGGTGTGGGTGTAATGGTAATCGGAAGATTGTTGCATTGGGTGATCTTTGTCTTGGGTTTTGTATAAGAACTAAGTTCTTTGGATTTTTGGAAGATCCTTTTGCTTAGATATTTAACTTAATTGCAGATTCTGGTTAGTAGATTAAATACCTTGAGATAGGAGACAAAATACGGTATCAGATTGAAATAAACGGAGATTGGAGTTTAAACGCTAATCTGAGTTGCAAAGAGTGACCCGACAGAAATCAAACGCTCTTTAAAAGCGGAAAAATCATGGAAAAAATTTACAATTTCAAGAATATAAAGGAGTAAAGTCCTGCAAAACCAGCACAAAGCCTTGCGATTTCTGGTTGTTCTTGCAGGCTCTAAGGTGGTAAGTTCACTCAGCTGAATTTTTCAATTAATATTTTATCATATGATACTATACTCACAAATATAATCCCTATAACGACTAGGAATCGCTTTGTATGAGTGTTAAGGCTGCTGTTGACTACTTATGCCTCTATTATTGAGCCATTAAGTGAATCAAATAGATAATACAGCAATAGGAGCATCCATACAAGTCGCGATCATCGCTGTCGGGGAGAGTTAGCCGCCTTTCTAAATGTTTTCTTCTGAGATGCTTTTTGTAAAGAGATTTAAGCATGAATTTTCTTGATCAGAACCTAACTCTCTTGGCGCTACTTGATTTTGCTGGCCAGACCAGCGTTTTAATTGAATAAAATAGCTAAGTTTAGCTAAGTATGGTGGAAATGATCTGGTCTCAAAATGGCGGTCTTAAAGGCAAAACTTTGTGACCAGTGCTGAGTAGCGGTATAAACTGCCCCCAAATTAGTGTAAGGAAGGCAAAAAGGAAATTTAAATAATGAACAAGTTTTTGAATATGTCATTAATTGGCACTTTATGCGTATATCTTACAAGGAACAAAAGTAAAACTTTATCAAATAGACAAATTTAGAGATCAAACAGAAAAACTATGAAGAATTAGCAATTTCCCAAGTCTTTCGCTCGTAATGAGTCTGGGAAAGTCGAATAAATAAAAAGAGCAATATATTTCAAATTCCGCAAGGGAAGAGATCACTTCGGCATTTTCCTTGAAAATCACAAAAGGTTATTAAGGCAAAGCGATTATTTAAGATAGAATACTTAGTTTCGAATCGTTTCACATTGATAATATTAGTCGACAGGCTCGGAATGGCGTCAGTATTATTATCACAATCATAAAAATTTTCTGTGTATTCTGTAGGCTTGGTAGTGGTGACTACGTCACTGATGTTCCCAAATTCTGCAAAAACAAAATCTCTCTTTCTTAATATTGTTTCGTTATTAATTTGTGGATATCCAACTACATGCTCAGTCTCTCCAACGTAAGCATTATTTATCGGAGCGAATTGCATATATTCGATCTTTTGATCTAATCATAGTCCAAAGCGCTTAGAACCAAAGACTGAAAATTGAATATGAGTATTACCGTCTTCTTGAGATACACAGACTCTAACTCGATCTCTAATGATCGCTCTATCTCGCAACTTGAGCCTTGGCGTGACCAAATTGTCCTTTGTTTGAGTAGGTCTTGGCTCTAGTTTTGAGTCCAGAATCATTGTTGTCGTCGAACCTCGTTTCGTTTTCTCGACGTCTTCAGATGCTTCATATATCGGCTCTTCCCAAAGTCCATTCGACTGCGTATTTAGCATTGGAGTCTTCTGAAGAACATTTATGCTAAAATCCTCTTTTCTCTCTAATAATTTAATGATAAATGTCTTGCTAAAACTCTCTCTCTCGCATCAATTTACTTTTTAGAAGTCTGCTCGGTCCCTTCACAGAAGTTGTTTTCGCAGAAAAAAAGTAATTTAGCATCTTTGAACGATAACCACCCGCTTCATCTGGTGGTATTTGTTTCTGTAGTAGTAACAATGTGTGAGACATTACAGAGACATTTATTAATAACCCAATCGCAAACGGTTGCTTCTTGCGTTTTAATATATAGCCGCTGGCACCCTTTGAGAAATAAATGTCTGAGTAGTGTATAAGCTGGAATATCATATGTCTTGAGTCCATGCACATAGCACATATAATCAGTTATTTCATCTTGTAGATAAAAATTTTAGTTTTTGCATCAATATTATTTTGCTTTACTCGGCAATCCGACGGTGAGCTCTTCTGCTGACACCTGCGATTTGTAATCAACTAGAAAATCAATTTTGTTTGGATATTGCTCGAGAAGTGCTTTGCTATATAATTCCCCTCCCCTGGATCAATCAATTATCAGATGACTGACTAAACCGACACCATTTACTTTAAGAAATAAATGCAGATATAGCCCAACGATTCAAGGTCGTCGACGAATCCGAGTGCTGCAAAACAAAAGAAATCTAATGAACGTCTTCATGAAAACTTTGTTACGTTTTTTTTGATGTGCGTGAAGACTTGCAAACTCTTGTTCAGAAGCCCCTTTCCAAAGACAAAATTTGGACACAAAACTTTGTTTGGACTCAGAAAACTCCAAAATCTCTGCCCTCTCAAATCCGCAAAGCTGGAAATTGATCCCTTCCTCTAAAGAGTTCTTCATTAATATTTTGCTTGGTTGCAAATTCCCATGAACAACATTGGCTTGATGGAGCTTTTCCAGCACTTGAATCTACAGCAGAACAATTTCCAACACGGTTCAAACCAACGCAAAATTACCATTTTCTCCATAAAGTAAAATATTGTAAGATTTGAAAACGTTTGATTTTGTTTCTCAAATAGGTCTTGGAGACTGGGACCAACATTCTCGAATATTGTAATGAGGTCTTGCTGTCCATAGCCCATCCAGTGCACTGTTGGCATACAGCCATCTACAATATTACGGTTAGAGAGATGCTTTATTATTTTTTCGAGTATACATAGCATAAGATGTTCATAAGCAAGCCGAAGTTCGTTAGCTCTCTGCAAGGAATCCCCTCCTCTCTGATTATATTTGAAAAATTGGATCAAGCAAGGCAATAATGCGGGGTTTTTCATACCACTTTAATGATGACATCGGTATTTGTAAGAGTATTTCTTCCTAACAGACAGAGCTAATGAATTCCAAAGTGACTTCAGTGTTACCAAGATAAATTTGTGAAGATTTCGTTGTATGTAGAAGTGCCGTTTTTTCGAACCTGCCTCCCACAAGTTTCTGCTCTTGATTGCTGTTCTGCTTATAGTTTTCCATTTAAAATTTATTCACTAACAAGAAAAAACTTATCATACATAGAGAAACGATTATTGTTGTAATTTTTTATGTTGTAAGAAGTGCACTCCTCTATTTGAAAATAAAAAGTCGTCTCGACACTCTCTCTTTCCAATAAAGGACTTTCAAGAGAATATCTTTATTTCAGGACCTTTCGTTATTTGAAAATTTGTAATGCTGCATGCATAAACTGATGTTTAACAGCGGTATATGATTTCGTCGAAATTAATTTTTCAAAACATCATGCCTTTATCCCCTCCATTCTCAAGCATTCAGATTGCACTTCTGAA
>ENA-UOTZ01001564-UOTZ01001564.1-compost-metagenome-genome-assembly--contig:-NODE-1564-length-15090-cov-14.616666_pt1 | contig 15090 bp, 4 predicted proteins | sample MGYA00238144_ERZ746983 | MGnify/ENA primary metagenome ERZ746983 (study PRJEB28759, sample SAMN06268863) | compost metagenome | isolation source: single cell | place: USA: California, Emeryville, Joint...
CAATTCATAGCTGTGTGAGCTGCACTGAAAATGGCTATTATCTCGATTCTGCTACTCAAACGTGCAACACCTGTGATTCTGATTGCGAAACCTGCAGCGGCTCAAGTGCTACGAATTGTCTTTCTTGCTATACAGGAAAATATTTACTAACAGCCAATAATAGCTGTGTAAGTTGCAATGTCAATGGATATTATCAAGATACCTCGACCCAGACTTGCAACACCTGTGATGCAAGTTGCCAAACTTGTAGCGGATCCAGTGGTACGAATTGTCTCTCTTGCTACACAGGGAAATATTTGCTTGCTTCAAATAATAGCTGTGTGAGTTGCGATGTGGATGGATATTACCAAGACACTGATACCCAAACCTGCAAAGCCTGTGATGCGAGTTGTCAAACTTGTAACGGTGCAGCAGCCACAAGTTGCCTTTCTTGCTACGCAGGGGAATATTTGCTCACCGCAAATAATAGCTGCGTAAGTTGCACTGGGGACGGAGTTTATCTCGATTCCGGTACTCAAACCTGCAAACTCTGTGATGCAAGTTGCCAAACTTGTAGCGGGTCGAGTGCTACGAGCTGTCTCTCTTGCTACTCAGGGAAATATTTTCTCGATAATAGTTGTGTGAGTTGCGACGTCGATGGATATTATCAAGATACTAGTACCCAGACCTGCAAAACCTGTGATGCAAGTTGCAAAACTTGCAATGGCCCTAACCCCACGAATTGTCTTTCTTGCTATTCAGGAAAGCAACTGAATCAATCGAATTCATGTGTAAATAAAACTTCCAGTGCTCCAAAAGAGTCCACTCATCTCACAGATTTATTGAACAATACAGCTGCAGTTGCTCAAGTGACTCTTCAAATGCAAAGCGCCACCACAAGTCTGCTTCCTATTCTCATTCGAGGAGCGTCTACAACAGCAGTACTCATGGTCAATTTCGTTTCCGATGTTCTCTTATTCCGATTTATCAACGTTCGTTTTCCAATAAACTTTGTTGAGTTTTGCAAGAATCTCTACGTCAATTTCCTTCCCAACATTTACCTCAGATTCGAAGATGAATACGATATTCCTGATGGTTCGGGGAAGTTTGGAGAGTTTGAAATGTCCACTGTGATATTCGGTAACTGCGGAAATACTCTAGATCGTGAATTTATCTCCCTTTCGCTGATTTTCACTCTAATTTTCATGGCATGGGTGACCAAGAAATTCCCAAGAGTGAATTCTGCTTTCAAGACCTGGAGAGACAATCATAAATGGAATTTCTTCCTTACCTTCTTCATAGGAGACTTTGGAGAGCTGTACCTCTTCAGCATGCTTCAACTTAAAGAAGACAGATCTCGCTCCTGGTACGCTTGGTATGGATACTTTATATCTATTGCATTTCTCGCTTCGTATCCATTACTGACTAGCTATTTTATCTATCTTCTAAATCGTAAAGCAGCTCCCAAAGTCAGCGACGAAGTTAAGCTAGAAAAGCAACCGAGCCTCTGGAGAGAGGTTCCTCTGAGCGTCAGCATGATTTCCACTGATTTTAAAAAAGACCATTGGATAAAGCGGAATTTTCTGCTGGTGACGCTAATAGAACATCTTCTCAATAACCTTCACTATCTTCTCTTTCAAAACTACGGCACCTTTCAAGCTGTCATCTACACAGGCATCACCTTGGTATTTCTAATGTTAGGGCTGATTTATCGTCCCTATACCTCGAAACTCCAGAATATGATCTTTGGGTTAAATTACAGCATGAAGTTGGTTCTGGGAATTCTCGCAATATACATCGGTCTCACTCAAACAGAGACATCAGAAGATATGTCGAATTCTATTGGATGGGCATTGATCGGAGTCACTGTCACTGCAATCTCATGCAATGCTGTTATTGTCGTCGGAATTCTCTTTTCCAGCATGGTTCAGACGTGTCGGGCACGACTAAAAAAGAAATCGCAAGTACTCCCTCTGGAGATTGTCGAGAGCCCTACAAATATTGTTAAACTCTCTCCTTTGAAAACCGAAAGCTTGGAAGCCTCTTCAAAAGATCCATTTTCACTATTTTCTCAAGAATTTAAATCAATTATGGGCACACCTTATTCTGGTACAGGAAGCGAAACACCAACTGTTACAATTTTGGCATCCAGCGGAAGAACTCAACGAAAAAGAGGTCTGCTTAGCACAAGAATGATAAGTCTGAATATAGATGCTAATGAGAGCGGTGAAATGACTAACTCCTCTCAATTCAAAGTTAGACACCAAGATTTCTCGAAAGCAATTGATAATAGGAACCATGATACTTCAATGAATGACAGAGAAGAATGCAATTCCTTTGAGTCGCAGTATACCCCCGCCTTCATTAAGAGTCGTTCTAGGCAAACACTTGTCAACGGAACAAAGATAATTCGGTTTAATTTTGACGAAGCAGCTAATGAGTAAATTAATTGCAGGAGAAAGCCTTTTTAACTATCTTGTCATAAAAATTCATGTTATTTCCTGTAAATTCCACTCACACTTCGTATTGAAGTGGATAATAAAGTTCGAACATTCAGAGCCTAGTGTTATCTAATCTATATGCATCCTAGTTGCAAATAACAAAAAAACTTTTATTGGGGTTAACTTCGGTTTTATATGATTAGACTGTTTATGATAACCCAGGCATTCTGATTGCCGTCTGCACTAATTATATATGATTATGATAAAGGGAGCCAAAGTTCAGTTTTTTTGAAAATCGGATTTGATAACTCTCTAATAAAGCCTAATGACTCTCGAAAGTTTGATAAATCAATTCGAAATAAAGTTTTGAAGAACTGGAGCATAAAATACATAATACCTGTTTCAATAGGCAGCTAGGATCGAAATCCTGTATTTAAGTCTAAGATTTATACTAGAGCTATGATTTCGAGCCTACTCTAATCCAGTATCGAATTAGAATAGGGATAATGACCCCCAAAAAATTGTAAATGTCCGTAACCATAACTGATGATAATCTACTTTAACTTATACCACATCTCGGTGTCGAATATCATAGAAATAAAAATTTCCAATATGGATAAGTTGTATATCTTTCGAAAGAGAATACTTCCTAGCAAAGAATCATGAAACTTAATGGTGGTGTCAGTTATTATAAGAAAGGTTAATTATAATGAAATCAACTATTTTTAGTTAAGTGCGGGCAAATATTGTGTTATAATTATAGAATTCTGGTTATGAAACCTTCTCCAACAAGCATATATTCAGTCGACAAAGCATGCATTGAGTGATTTTCTGATTCAATTTCGAAGAAATTAGTATTTGAAGAGTGATTCTTGAAGGAATTTATTTATAATCAGATCTCCAACGCTCTCAAGCGTTTTGGAACCTCAGAACATAATAATTAAATACTTACCTTCTTAGGATGACTGCTTAAAATTTATTTGCGTTTAATAAATTTTTCTCATCTGCATGCCTGCAGAGGGCTGAAGCTCAATACATTCCTCACTAAACTTTTCATATAGAATTAAGTAGTGTATCTTCCAATCAACCAAAAAAATTTTTTGGTTCAATTTAGTGGCTGATATTACATTTAAAGATTGCGTTCATCGTAAATTCTCATTAGTTGGGATGGAATATTACCAACTAGAGATGCTTCGGAATAATTTGATGCTAAATGCACTAATCAATGTGTGAATTCACAAATACAAAGATCAAAGGATTGATTATAAGAAGCATTATACTACTCGGAGCGAGACCTAATGTTTTCACATTCTTTTCAAAGTAATTTTAGCTGCTGGAAGAAATGAGTTAATTTATCGATCCAAAGCAAGAGACATCTTCGTGAACGACATTTTCGAATAACTCCTATTAATGGTTGAGATTTAGCTTGAGAATAGAAGTTTTTTGATCGAATATCGGACAATAACGGATCATAATTCTGAACATCTGGATCTTGGGAGAATATATTAACTGCGAACCTTGAATTGATTCTGAGAGATGACCTAATTAAAGCGTTGAAATAATTTATTCATGCTGATAGCCTGCAAGAAAATGAAAATAAGAAGCTCCGTCGCCTTCTTCGCTAATTTGGTCATTCAGCGTGGTAATTTTAAGTTTGGCGAAGGAAGATCTGAAGAAGAAACTTACAAAAGAGCGTAAAATCAAATATTTTGAGATTATTTCTGACTGCTGCTTCTAAAGGGCTCACTTTTCGAAAAATCTTGGATTCTGTTTTGAAATTTTGAACATTTTTCTTTGCATAGCTACCTCATGGTTTTTATTTATCTAAAATCCTCTATACCCGAAGAGTCTCCAAGAACTCTTCGTGGAAAAAGAATTAGTACTACTATCAATATGCGCAACTCGACAATTCAAGAGCTTTCTACTGTGAAGAATCATTTAATTTGAAAAGAAATAGATGTTATTTTCTACACTATTGATAAAAAAAAACAAAACAAAAAGGCTTTCTTAATTAATAAAGCTTTGACCTGCCCGAAACCGACTGCGCAAATGAGACGGCTGCCACTTTTAATCCTTCATATTATGTTTTGTTTGTATTCAATGATTTGGCAGGACTTCGCAACTTTAAACGAATGCTTTGCATTATCAAAGAATGAGAAAATGTTTTGCATCGAACTCATCAGAAGAAGTTCCAGAGAAGTTTTACAAAGCGTGTATGTAAACTATAAGAATAAATTAATAAAAATGAATATTCATGAATTAAATAGCAGAGAACTTAGGCCACTATTGATTGAATGGAAATAAAAGACAATAATTAAAATCGTTTGAACCCGAAATTATAAAAATTGAATTTCCATGGCGGTATATTTAACATCAGCTTTGATACTTACGTTCCTCCTCGCTTGCAGTAAACCCAAAGTTTTCTCTTCTCTAATAATTCAATGGTATCAAGACGCACTGAAGATATTTTATTTGGAAGAAGGCAGTGTCACTTTTGGTGCGAGTTCGACGCCGAGGAGCACGACAGTTTCTGCGATTGATCCAACTTTTACTAGTACTGACAGGTTTGGAATGAGTGTCTGGATCAAGAGGACGGCTTGGAGCACCTATCCCACTCCGAATAGCTTCTTTCAGGTTTCCAACAATATTGCGTAAGATCTGAGTTGAAATTTGGAAAAATGATTTCATTTTCTAGTGATTACAATAATGATGGTCGGATAATGTTGGCTTCCTTGGTGAATAATGCCACTGCATTCTTTTATTCTGCTTCCACAACAATTAGTTCCATCACTTGGACTCCTTGGGAAAATGTAAAAAGAATAATATATCTGGGACTGATTTCACTTATTTGGTTGCTAGTTATCAGGAACCTCTATGTTTCCGACAAATGTCTGGGTGTTTTTGAGTCTCTCAATTGATAATGCTCTGAATACTCAGTATGGATTCAGGAATGTGTATAATGGAGGAGTGGAAACTCAGAAATATGCATCGAACGTCCCTTCTTCTGGAAGTCTCTATTCTATTTCTCCTACAACGAAAATTTATTGGGGAGGAGACACCAGCAATAAAATTTGCAATTGTGTTACTCAATATGCTCGATTCTATATTGATTATGCAGCAAGCTCACAGGATGAGATGAAAAACCTGGCGCTTATGAACCCTGCAAGTACATTCTTATTCTCTCACTGTTATCAAGATCTGAACTTTGTTTTCGAATTAAAGACAAGCTGTATTACCTGCATTTCCAAAGTGATTCGACTGCGAACAGCAACCAAACCACAGTGGTAGAGTATTCTACCAACACGACTCAAGGCACTCTGACAGCTATCAAAGGTATCTTGACTTTTTATTTTAGGTTTCTGATTTTGAATTCAATAAGGAAAATCCACAGCTGATTCGACCTGGGATCCAGATATTGGGCCATATAACGTCCTTGAATGTCGTACGGGGAAATATTTGAGCTTTTATACAGGAGAATCACCCACCAACGGCTTGGTGATTGCGATGAACATTAAGTTTTATTCTGGTTTCTCAGGAATAGAAACTATATTCTCAATAAGAAGCAGCACAACAAATTTTGTATCCCTTGTTGCAGAGCTGAACACTGCTACTAGTCAGATCGAAATATACCAACAATTTTCTGATTACAGTTGGAGTCAAGTCCTCGCAACGCCTCCAGTTTCCTATGGTAATATGATAATAAAGAGAAACATCTAATAATTTAATAATCTTTCTTTAGATACTTGGTACAGACTAATATTTGAACTTGTTCAAATACAACCCAGAGAATTTGGAGTTGGGAAGTGCTCAGTCAGAGTCTGGATAAATGGAGTGAGCACAACCAGAACTCTTTTCTGTGATTTCCAAAATAATAAATTTCTCTTCGCGGACATGACCAATGCACAACTCGAACTTTGTACGAAAAAAGAACTTGGCTCAGCAACAAGCTTGGACTCTTCGAGATATTCGAAGGCAGATGTTGTCAATTTTATGTGGTTTAAAGGAGCTGAATATCTTTTCACAGACCCCTTAGGTATGCAGCAGTTTATGAGAAAATTAACCCGATCCTCTTTATTTAGATCTTACTTGTGCATTGAAAGGTTTCATTAGTCACCTGCAGCCGGTTTGCCTGCTTTGCAAACCTGGATTTGTTCTAGTCGATAGAGAATGTCAAACTTCATGCCCGAGTACTCATTTTCTCCACACTCCGACAAATTCTTGCCAAAGTAAATTTCAGGTTCTCTGAATTCTCTTCTAATTTGAATAATAATAGAGTGTCAGTATGATCTGTACTACGTAAGATTGAGCAACCAAAATTTTGTTCTAATAAAATAAAATTTAATCTTTAGACAACAAACGGAGTATGCACAGCTTGCAATACAGCTGGATACTTGATCAACGGATCTGCTTGCATCACTTGTGATCCAAGTTGTAGTCAATGTACAGGAACTGCAGCAAATGAATGCACCAGCTGTTATTCTGGCAAATACCTGAAAGTAGACGACAATACTTGCACTGCTTGCACCTCTCCCGGCTATTACATTGTGAGTACAACGCAAACCTGCGAAGCTTGTGATGCTAGTTGCAAAACTTGTAGCGGATCGACAGCTACTGACTGTCTCTCTTGCTACACAGGACAATATTTGCTTGCTGCAAATAGCAGCTGTGTAAGTTGCAATGTCGATGGATACTATCAAGATACAGAAACTCAAACGTGCAAAGCATGCGATACAAGTTGTCAGACTTGTAGTGGATCAGCAGCCACAAACTGTCTTTCTTGTCCTACAGGAAAATATTTACTTGCCTCGAATAACAGTTGTGTAAGTTGTAACGTTGATGGATACTATCAAGATACTCTTACTCAAACTTGCGAAGCCTGTGATACGAGCTGCCAAACTTGTAGCGAATCGAGCGCTACGAGTTGTCTTTCATGTTACTCAGGAAAATATATGCTCGCCGTGAATAATAGTTGTGTGAGTTGCAATATTAATGGATATTACCAGGATACCGTTACTCAAACCTGCGAAGCCTGTGATACAAGTTGCAAAACTTGTAGCGGATCGGCATCTACTAACTGTCTTTCCTGTGATACAGGAAAATATTTGCTTGCCGCAAATAACAGCTGCGTAAGTTGCGATGTCGATGGATACTATCAAGATACTCTTGCTCAAACCTGTAACGAATGCGATACAAGTTGCCAAACTTGTAGCGGATCAGCAGCCACAAACTGTCTCTCTTGTCCTACAGGAAAATATTTACTTGCCTCGAATAACAGTTGTGTGAGTTGTGATGTCGATGGATATTATCAGGATACCGTTGCTCAATCTTGCAACACCTGTGATTTAAGTTGCCAGACTTGTAATGGCGCAGTTGCCACAAACTGTCTTTCCTGTGATACAGGAAGGTATTTACTTGCCGCAAATAACAGCTGTGTAAGTTGCGACGTCGATGGATACTATCAAGATACTCTTGCACAAACCTGCGAAGCCTGTGATACAAGTTGCCAAACTTGTAGCGGATCAGCAGCCACAAACTGTCTCTCTTGTCCCACAGGAAAATATTTACTTGCCTCGAATAACAGTTGTGTGAGTTGTGACGTCGATGGATATTATCTCGACTCTGCTACTCAAACGTGCAACATCTGTGATCCTGATTGCGAAACCTGCAGCGGCTCAAGTGCTACGAATTGTCTTTCTTGCTATACAGGAAAATATTTGCTAACAGCGAATAATAGCTGTGTAAGTTGCAATGTCAATGGATATTATCAAGATATCTCAACTCAAACTTGCAAAACCTGCGATACAACCTGCCAAACTTGCAGCGGGGCTAGTGATACGAATTGTCTCTCTTGCTATTCAGGAAAATATTTGCTCGTTTCAAATAAGAGCTGTGTGAGTTGCGATGTGGATGGATATTATCAAGACACCAGTACCCAAACCTGCAAAGTCTGTAATCCAAGTTGTCAAACTTGTAACGGCGCAGCTGCTACAAGCTGCCTTTCTTGTTACGCAGGGAAATATTTGTTCACCGCAAATAATAGCTGTGTAAGTTGCACTGGAGATGGAGTCTATCTTGATTCCGGTACTCAAACCTGCAAACTCTGTGACGCAAGTTGCAAAACTTGCAATGGCCCTAGCCCCACGAGTTGTCTTTCTTGCTACTCAGGGAAATATTTTCTGGATAATAGTTGTGTGAGTTGCGATGTCGATGGATATTATCAAGATACTGATACCCAAACCTGCAAATCCTGTGATGCAAGTTGCAAAACTTGCAATGGCCCTAGCCCCACGAATTGCCTTTCATGTTATTCAGGAAAGCAACTGAATCAATCGAATTCATGTGTAAATAAAACTACCAGTGCTTCAAAAGAATACCCTCATCTCACAGTCACCTTGAGCAATACAGCTTCTACAACTCAGGCTGCTCTTCAAGTGCAAAGTGCCACCACAAGTCTTCTTCCTGTTCTCATTCGAGGAGCAACTACCACCGCAGTCTTGATGGTCAATTTCGTTTCGGATGTTCTCTTATTCCGATATATCAATGTTCCCTTCCCTGGTAATTTTGTTGATTTTTGCAAGAATCTCTACACCAATTTCCTTCCCAATTTTTACGCCACGTTCGAAGAGGAATACAATATTCCTGATGGTTCGGGGAAGTTTGGAGAGTTTGAAATGTCCACTGTGATATTGGGTAACTGCGGAAATACTCTAGATCGTGAATTTATCGCCCTTTCGCTGATTTTTACTCTAATTTTCATGGCATGGGTGACCAAGAAATTCCCAAGAGTGCATTCTGTTTTCAAGACACTGAGAGACATGTATAAATGGAATATTTTCCTTACTTTCTTCATAGGAGACTTCGGAGAGCTGTATCTTTTCAGCATGCTTCAAATTAAAGAAGACAGATCTCAGGCCTGGTACGCTTGGTATGGATACTTTATATCTATTGCATTCCTCGCTTCGTATCCATTACTGATTGGCTATTTCATCTACCTGCTAAATCGTAAGGCAGCTTCCAAAGTCAGTGACGAAGTTAAACTAGAAAAGCAGCCGACCCTCTGGAGAGAGGTTCCAAAAAGTGTCAACATGATTTCCACTGATTTCAAAAAAGACCATTGGCTTACACGAAATTTTCTCTTGGTGTTGCTTGTTGAAAATTTTTTCAACGATCTGCACTATCTTTTTCTGCAAAACTACGGTTCGTTCCAGGCCGTCCTCTACACAGGCACCACCTTAGTGTTTCTACTATTAGGGTTAATTTATCGTCCCTATACCTCGAAACTCCAGAATATGCTCTTCGGATTAAATTACACCTTCAAGTTCGTTCTGGGAATTCTCGCAATATACATTGGTCTCACTCAAACAACAGCATCAGACAATAAGTCAGATTCTCTTGGATTGGCATTGATCGTAGTCATTGTCACTGCAATCTCTTGCAATGCTATTATTGTAGTAGGAATTCTGCTCTCCAGCATCCTTCAGACGTGTCGGGGACGACTAAAAAAGAAATCGCAAGTGCTTCCTCTGAAGATTATCGAGAGCCCAACGAATATCGTCAAGCTCTCTCCTTTGAAAATCGACAACTTGGAAGCTCCCTCGACAGATCCATTTCAATTGTTTTCTCAAGAATTTAAATCAATTGTGGGCACACCTTATTCTGGTACAGGAGGCGAAACACCGACTATGACAATTTTGGCATCTAGCGGCAGAACTCAACGAAAAAAAGGCCAGAGTAGCACAAGATTGATAAGTATGAATTTAGATTTTAATGAAAGCGGTGAAATGACCAACTGCTCTCGATTCAGAGTTGGAAATCAAGATTTCTCTAAGGCAACTGAAAATTTACAAAGGAACAATGATACTTCAATAAATGAGAAAGAAGAATCCTTTGAGTCGCAGTATAAACCCACCTCCATTAAGATTCGTTCTAGGCAGCAACTTCCTGGATCAAAGATAATTCGGTATGATTTTGACGAATAATCAAGCTATTCATGAGTAATTTGAGTATTTTTATGACTTGCAGAAGAAATTCCTTTTAACTATAATGTTAATAAACGATCGTGGCATTTTTTGTAAATTGGTTGCAAATTTCGTATGGAAGTGAATAATATTGTTAGAATGTTTAGAGTCTAGTCTTATCTATAGACATCATGATTGAAAAAAAAAGTTTTTTTGTGTTAATTCGGTTTCATATGATCTGGCTGTCTAAGATAGCCAAGATACCCTGATTGCTGTCTACACTGATTATTATTCCCAATGGAGTGAGATACTCGTATGCTTTGGAAATTCAGATTTGATGACTTTCTAAGAAAACCTAATAGCCCTCGAAAACAAAGAAAAAGCAGAGACCATCAAAGCTGATAATCAAATTGAATTTATTCTTGGACAACTGGTTTTGTGTCGAAATGATAGAAATAGACAATTTAGGACGTGGATTGATTTACATTTCTTTTGAAAGAGGAAACAAACTATCTGCAAAGAAATATGAGATCTAGTGATGGTGTCAGTTAATGTAAGGGAGGACAAGTATCATTTTTGAACTTTTTTGGTAATGAAATCCTGAGAATCTTATGCTGGAATTACAGAACCGAACGAAAGGCATTCTCTCACATGGGAGCATTCATAGATATATATTCATCTTATACAGTGTACATTGACTGTTTTTCTGATCAAATTTCAAAGAAATTAATGCTTGAGGAATGACTTTGCAAAGATGTTTTTTATAATCAGAACTCCGATTCTCCGAAACGTTCTGGAACCTCGGAACATAATAATTAAATCCTTACCCTCTTAGGATGACTGCTTAAAATTTATTTGCGTTTATTTAATTTTTCTCATCTGGACTCCGAACCCCTGCTGAGAACCGAGGGTCAATACAACTCACTCAGCTTTTCATATCGAATTTGTAGTACATCTTCGGCTGTAATGATCTGCAGCTGTTTATCTAAAAGAATTGAAAGTATCATCCGAATCAATTCTCAAAAAATTTTTGGTTCAATTTATTGGCTCAAATTACAAGTAAAGATACCATTCGCCAAAAACTCTCATTAATTGAGATGGGTTATTGATAATTAGAGGTACAACAGGGAGGAATTATGCGAAGTACCTCATCCAAGGCGCAATTTCAGAGATACAGAGATCAAAGGATTGATGACTAGGAGCCTTGCACTACTCTTAGCGAAACCTTATATTTTCACTTTCTTCAAAAACAATTTTAGTTGCTAGAAGATGTTATCTGGCCATGTCGCTTCAAAACAAGACATCTTCGAGAATAAGGTTAGAGAATAATTCTTATCAATAGTTAGGATTTAACGGGACAAGTTTTAAAAGTTTATGGGGCTAAAACGGATCAAAAATTTCGGAAACTAATGGAAATTTATTATCTGCGAACCTATAACTGATTCTGAGAAATAGTCCAATTAAAGCGTTGAAATATGCTGATAGTTAGACAAGTTGAATGCATGCGAAAAATGAAACAAGAAATTTCTTAGATCTCCTTATTTATTTATGAGCATCATATTTGTTTGGTCAGCCAGCAAGCAATTTTTCATGAAAGGAATTTTGGAGGGACGTTCAATAGAGTCATGGAATCAAAGGTTTTAAAATTGGGTTTATGATGATAATTTCACAGGAGCTCACTTTTCGAAAATATTGGATCCTGCGTTGTAATTCATAATAGTTTGAATAATTTTTTGTTGGGTAGATGCCTCATAGTTATTTCATTGAAATGGGATCTTTTTACAATTTCAGGGATTCTTTGCTATGAAGAAACGTTTAATTCAAAAGAAATAGCTGTGAGTTTCGATATCATAGGTCAAAAACAAAGGAGAGTTTTGATTAATCAGGTTTTGGCGTGTTTCGAGACCATCTCGAGCAAATGAAATGGACGCCACTTCTAATCCTCCACATTATTTTTTTATTTTGTTGGTATTCAGGCTATTAGTCAGGAGTTAGCACTTTTTCACAGTATTAAACGAAGAATTTGCTTTATCGAAAAATAGAATAACGCTTTACATTTATTTCGTTAGAAGCAGCAACAGAGAGGATTAGCAAAGATTGTAATTTATAAAAGTCAATAAATAAAATTAAGTATTCACGAAAACAATCGCAGAATATTTCTTAATTTCTTTAACCAGAATATAACACCTAAATCCTTTGTACCCACAATTATAAAAATTAAATTTTCATGACAGTACTTTTACCATCAGCTCTGATACTAGCGCTCCTCTTCTCTTGCAGTAAGCTCAAAAACAACCTTTTCTCGAATAATTCTATGGTATCAAGGCGCTTTGAAGATATTTTACTTGGAAGAAAGCAGCTCCACTTTTGGTTCAAGCTCATCTCCGAAGAGCACGACGGTTTCTGCGATGGATCCAAGTTTTACGAGTACCGAAAAGTTTGGAATGAGTATCTGGATTAAGAAAACGGCTTGGAGCAATTATCCTACTCTGGATAGCTTCTTTCAGGTTTCTAACAACATTGCGTAAGATCTGAGTTGAAATTTGGAAAAATGATTTCATTTCCTAGTGATTACTATAATGAAGGCAGAATAATGCTGGCTTCCTTGGCTAATAATGACACTGCGTTATTTTATTCTGCTTCTACAACAATTAATTCCATTTATTGGACTCCTTGGGAAAGTGTAAAAAGAATAATATATACCAGTCCTTTTAATTTACTTATTTGATCGCTAGATACAAACATCTACTATGTTTCCGACGAATGCCTGGTCGTTTGTGAGTCTCTCAATTAATAATGCCCTGAATACTCAGTATGGATTCCGGCATAATTATAATGGAGGACTGGAATATGAGAAATATGCATCAAGAGTACCGTCGTCTGGGAGTTTCTATTCTCTTTCTCCAACAACGAAAATTTATTGGGGAGGAGACATCAACAATAAAAAATGCAATTGTGTTACTCAATATGTTCGATTCTATATTGATTATGCAGCAAGCTCACAGGCTGAGATGCTAAACCTTGCGCTTATGAATCCTCAAAGTAAATTATTATTCTCACTTTTAATAGAGTCTGACCTATTTCTTAATTAAAGACAAGGTGTATTACCTACATTTTCAAAGTGACCCTACAGTGAGCAACAACCAAACCACAGTGGTAGAGTATTTTACCAACACGACTCAAGGCACTCTGACAGCCATCAAAGGTATTTTGACTCACTATTTTCCGATCCTAATTTGCACCCTAACAAGGACAATCCACAGCTGACACGAACTGGGATCCAAATATTGGACCATATAACGTTCTTGAATGTCGTACTGGGAAGTATTTTAGTTTTTCGACAGGAGAATCGAATGCCAATGGCTTGGTGATTGCGATGGACATCAAATTTTATTCCGGTTACTCAGGATCAGAAACTGTATTCGCAATAAGGAGCAGCTCAACAAATTTTTTATCCTTTGTTGCAGAGCTGGATACTTCTACTAAGAAGATTGTAATACTTCAACAGATTGCTGCTAGTGCTTGGAATACAGCAATGACAACTCCCGCAATAAACTTTAGTAATAGAATTATCAAGAAAACTGACAATTTTATAATCTTTCACTAGATACTTGGTACAGATTGATATTTGAATTTGTCCAAATACAACCAAGAGAATTTGGAGTTGGTAAGTGTTCAGCCAGAGTTTGGATAAATGGAGTCAGCACAACCAGAACCCTTTTCTGTGATTTCGATCAGAATAGGTTTCTCTTCGCGGACATGACCAATGCACAACTGGAACTATGTAACAGAAAAACTAGTGGCTCATCAACCACCTTAGAAAGCGGAAAAGATGCAAACGCTGATATTGTTAATTTTATGTGGTTCAAAGGAGCTGAGTATCTATACACAGACCCCTCAGGTATGCAGCAGTTTATGAGAAAATAAGTCTAATCCTTTTTATTTAGATCCCACTTGTGCATTGAAAGGTTTCATTAGTCATCTGGAAACAGCTTGCCTGCAGTGCAATTCCGGATACGTTCTAGTTGATAATGAATGTCAAGCTTCATGTCCAGATACTCATTTTCTTCATAGTCCTACAAATTCTTGCCAAAGTAAATTTCAATCCATCTTAACTTAATTCTAACTTGAATAATAGGATGCCAATATAACACGTTCTACGTAAACTCAACTTTTTATACCCTAGCAATAATCAAAATAAAATTTCATCTTTAGAATGCCACCAGCGGTGTATGCACAGCTTGCAATTCACCTGGACAAATGATCAGCGGAAACGCTTGCACCACTTGTGATCCAAGTTGCAATGGATGTACAGGGCCTTCATCAAACGAATGCAGCGGCTGTTATTCAGGCAAATACCTGAAATTAGATGACAATAGCTGCACTGCTTGCACCTCTCCAGGCTATTACGTTGTAAGCGCAACACAAACATGTGAACCTTGTGATGCAAGTTGCAAATCTTGTACCGGATCGGGAGATACTGACTGTCTCTCTTGCTATACAGGGCAATATTTGCTCTCAGCGAATAACAGCTGTGTAAGTTGCGACGTCGATGGATACTATCAAGATGCTCTTGCTCAGACCTGCAACGAATGCGATACAAGTTGCAATACTTGTAGCGAATCGGCAACAAAATGTCTTTCTTGTCCCACAGGAAAATATTTGCTTGCCTCAAATAACAGCTGTGTGAGTTGTGACGTCGATGGATACTA
>ENA-UOTZ01001565-UOTZ01001565.1-compost-metagenome-genome-assembly--contig:-NODE-1565-length-15084-cov-13.888985_pt1 | contig 15084 bp, 10 predicted proteins | sample MGYA00238144_ERZ746983 | MGnify/ENA primary metagenome ERZ746983 (study PRJEB28759, sample SAMN06268863) | compost metagenome | isolation source: single cell | place: USA: California, Emeryville, Joint...
AATTGGAGATGGTCAAATCGGATGTAACGATAAAATAATACCATCCACCTGTAACGATAGGAACGTTAACGGTAGAAGCATTTGAATAACTAGCATAAGGTGGGAGCCTATTCGCTCCTAAGTAAATTTGTTGGTTGCCGCCTGAAATTCTGTGATACAAAGCGGGAAATCTGGAAAAGTACTCATTATGATCATAGGTAGCTTTAAATAGCATTTGCCAAGAGGTCACGCAGCTCATTTGCAGCACGTTTTTCATCCAAAATCCGAACGTAGCTTGTTTGGCGCCATTAAAATTAGAGGGAAGGTCTGAATTAGGGATCATGGTGTATAAGTATTCTGAACCGCAAGGATAGTATTGATTGACTTGAGGGTAAGACAAGGCTCGACAGGACTGTGAATATGCAGGAGCAAGAGCTAGAAGTGAGAGGATGCTAAAAAAGATAGCTATCGTTTTGCAACTTGTCAGAAATATCATTTGTTATTTTCTTTTTTTATTTTTTTAATTCTGTATTGCCTTCGTTTAATTCCGGGTATTTACGAATTCAGGCCAACTCAGCACTGATTTATAAATAGCAGTTAGATAAATCCAATTCAAAACCTGTAAACTTTGCGAAAAGGCATTGAAATGAATGAGTTTGAGCTCGGTTTGGCTTCTTTCATATCCAAAACTGCTTTTCCAGAAGCTATATCGACAAAATCTCTTTCAATTTCAAAAACATTATTTTGGATTAACTCTGATCTGATTCGGATTTTTCTGCGGTACTTTTCGGAAAATAGCAATTAATAATACAATTTGCTTACTTACAGGCCACTAAGTTCTTACTCTTTTTTTTTTTGAAAAAAGGTTCAAGTTTTTATTTATTTATCAAACATTCGAGTAGAATTTAAATTTCGAAAAGCTCTTAATTCATCCTACATTTTGTTTGAGAACCTTCCGATCGATTCTATAAAGTAGCTTCATTTTAGGGGCCAAGGTTTCGCTATCTTCATTGAGATTTGGTAGTCCAATTACGCATTCTTTTGTTCATGATATCGACATTCTCTCTCTTTTTTTTCCGAGGCTTGCGAGTATCTCTCACTGGAGAAGAACTCAAGGAACTCTGGTCTGCTTTTGCATTTTGCGCTCGTTCAACGAGATTTTATTTTTCATTAAATTCGAGTTGATTATCTGAGAATCATTCAGAACGAAGCTGGCCGCTATTGATAGTTGGGAACTTAGAAAAATTTCGTATCTAATCAGAGTTGATTTCGAAATGATTTAGCAGATCGATGAGGTTGTTTTGAGAGCAATGATTCTATGACGATGTCATCTTTATTTTGCCAGTTCTTGTCTTTGTTGATAATTGATAATAGATTCACCCCTTTTCTCATGTTGATTTGAAGCTAATCTGAGAGGACAAAAAATCTGAGATTTTGAGCAGCTTTAGGATATGTCTTTATTCGAAAATAACCTTCAAATATCCCACTCTGAGCTTTTAATGTTTATGTGGAAAACGGAATCACGAATTATTTCCCAAAATTACGAAAATTAAGTTCGAACCACTTACTTCAACGTGGGCGAAACAAGATCAACAGAATTAAGCAAGATGGCTTATCGAATGAAAGATGGCTGAGGCGGTAGGATGGATAGCGACTCAGTAAGAGAAAACAGAATAGGAATACTTGAGAAAACAGATTACGATAATTTCAAAAGACCTACCGAGCAAAATCCAACTGAAAATGAATGACCTCTGATCAGATAAAAGAAGACATCAAGGGATGCAACAAAGTTTTTAACTGTTCCGAAATTTTCGAAAAGTTTGGGTTGTTGCTAAGAAATGGTTCTCGGTGGTATGATGATTAGGCTCACTTAACGTAGACTATGAACAGAATCTTGTCATCTCCTATTGAATCATTTCGCAAGAAGCACTAAGCAACAGTTTTTTGTTAGTGCACATATTTCCAACGAAAAATCCTCGATCAAAATGGCTTTCATAATGATATATTTTCATTCAGAAAAAGATGAAGACTCGGAAAATCCATACAAAGATTTTCTCAACCTATCTGAAGATTTGTTATTCGTTTATTATGAAGAAATACAATTTAAACTTGAATTGCGTTGTCATTATTCATTGTTTGTACGATTCATTTCAAGAGCAGCTATATTCAAGCCATAGTATTAGTTCATTTTTCTTTGGAACTGGAACGTTTCAAATCAACGTTTGATCTGACTGCATAAATCCTGTCTACATTTTATTTTTTTTCTGCACGAATGTGCTTACTCCTCTCAGGAATTGTCTTTTTAAGATTGAAAATGTACATATCCGATTTTATGAAAATTTGCAAATTAAAGTTGAGGAATATGATATCAAAGACAATACAAATTAGATCAATATAACTGAAATACAGCAAGCAACAAACTCATGGGTATGGTATTTTCTTTGGATACGGCCAATATGTGCATTTGCCAATTTTCAGCGATTTCTCTATGCATACGAAAATTATTATTAAGTAATCATTATTAGAGTGATCCAAATTATATTCTTGCCGAGCTCTCTCACACCAGAATCGCGAATCAAATTGTGGAACAAAAAGAGCGTTTCGAGAATCGTCTGGCTGGGTACTCTTGCTTAGTTCTAAATTCCCTTCATCACCTATATTATTATTAAATTCCAAACTAATGTCCTCGAGGCAGGTCCAACTCATATTTTCGGCTAATCCCGCAACCTCTCTTGAATTAATTGAATTTGAAAAGAAAAGGAGAGATTTCAGTTTCTTCCAGCTGCTTTCTTCTCAAAGCATCGGCTCCTTTTCCTCTAGGTGGATTACTCCATAAATATAGATTCCCGGGTTCGTCCAACTCTCGTTTCTGCATCAATTTGGTGTCCTAATAATGTAAATTGGACGTCGTCAATTTGGTCTAGGCAGCATTCCTGCTTAACTCTGTGCACCTCTTCAAAAATCAATTTTCTGTTTGTGCCCTAAATTGAAAACGCACAGATTCGCCCAAGCTGGGTTGCTGCTTGGCTCTCTTAATCCCTTAATCTATTGGTACTCAACTCCTCTAGGCCAACTTCACCAATTTTGTTCGTTTGTAATTCGAGAGTTATTAAAGCAGTTGACAATGTTCTTGGCGAGTTCTACAACACCTTTATCTAGGATTTTAGAGACCAAGAAATGAACTATTATCAACTTCATCGAGAATCTCACGAAGAAAGCTATTAACAAACCTGAAGAGAAAAGCAACATTCTATCGCGCAAGATAAGAAATTCTTGAAATCTTATCTTTTGAAAGTGAATTCAGAGCCTTTATCCTACCTTGAGCTTACTTCTTAGGATTCTAATAGCACCTTTTTGAGTGCGAGTCAAATGGTTAATCCGAAGTGCAGATCTTAAAAAACGACGATTTTTTTTTTTTCAGAAACTTCAATAATTCTCAGCGGATATCATCAATCTCAAAAATCTCAAAGTACCTTGCCTCGATAAACGCGGTTTTTTTTCACAAAAAAGATCTTCTCTCCGAGATTTAAAGAGATAAAGTTGCCGAGATACAGACATAGAATGTTCATTAATCAAATCAGCAATTTGTTTTTATTATTAAATTAACTCGTCATCAAATAATCAAAATGCCCACCCAATACATAACCATTCTACACATTATTTCTTCTCGAAGCACACAGAATTGTGAATTGAAAAGAGGTTTTATCTAACATTTGGACGATGCAAGGAGTTCACTACTTTGTATGCATGCTGAAGAAAATCCAGCATAACTTCGGAGTTAATTTTCTTAGAATTAATAAGAACTGAACGACGAGTTAGATTTTTCTAATTTATTAAAAAATGATACATTGTCTCCTTTGAGTATGCAATATGGATATGAAAGAGCTCATTTACAACATTATCGTCGCTAGAAAAACTCTTTTTATATGAAAATATCCATTAATGGTCAAATTGATGCAGATTAATTCACTTTGATTGAAAATCGCGAAGAAAATTTTTGCTGAAAACTATTTCCCATTTAATACACGGCAAGCCATGATGCCTAATGCCATCGCAAAGGAGATTTATACTCCTTTTCTCAAAGTTTCTGAAACAAGGAAGAGAATAGCTCGCTTCTTTAACCATTGCAAAGTTTTGAGACTACTGACTTCGTGAAATCATTGCAGTGGGCTCGTAAATATTGGATTTACACGCGATTTGTGAAAATTAGAATCTGCTTTAACTGCTTATCCACAAAACGAACTTAGCTTTAGACATTTAGAAGAATATTTAACCTTTACCGGGTTTTGAATCCTCTCAGCCTGACAAAATTTGAGCTTACAATTTTTCACGAGATACCCGCTCTGCTCCATCCAATCAATCCTCTTCAAAACTGCAAAATCTCTCTGCGGAAAAAAACAATATAAATCTTTATGGTGACAAGTCTTAAGTCGCGATCGTCCTTAAACCTAAGATAAGTAGATATATTAACCGAGCAGCAAAGACGCTTTAACAATTTCCTTGATGCATTAACAGTAGGTCTCTTTTCAGATTTTGAGGTATCTTAGGAAAACACCTGTTTGATGCACTCCTTGCTACTACAACAATCTACATATTGGTCTGGAGCTGCTAGAAAGAAAGTATAATGATACAAATCTCTCAAGGATTTCTTAGGTCAGTCAATGGTATTTCCTGAAATAAAAATTTTAATAGAAAGTCCTGCTGTTGCAACGCGAGTTCGAATCGAAGCTTTTGAATCATTCAGATAAATTCGAGAATTGGAAGCAAATTCTTCGAATCACCGAGGTTTTTCCGCTTTTAAATAAGCAAATTAAATCCATTGAAAAACTTTCTTTTCTTTCCCAATATTTCTATTCTGTTCTCAAAGCGCAAATCATTATTTCTTCTAAAATGTCCTTCTTTCTTTGAATCGTATTGGAACCTGAACTCAAGTGCTTTCGCCTTTTAAAATGTGAATATAAAGCTCAAATAAAGCTCTAATTCAAAAGCTTTCACCGTGCTAAAATTTCTTTAGAAAGAAACGAGTTCCCCTTTCAGCGATAATGGCAAGCGAGTCTCAAAATCAAAACAATAAGGCGTTTTTAAGAAGAGGATTACCTTGAGAAATAAACAAAAATAGATCAGTACATCATTAATTTATTAGATTTTTTCAAGATACTGATTCTAATAGCAAATGAGTGACCGTATGGAAAGTATCTTCGGGTTGTTTGGAACAATTTATTAAGTCAGTTTTAGAAATAATTTAGAAACCAATAGCCTTATAAATTCTCAGTTACCTCCAGTGAAGCTGACAGCTGCTTTGGTTATTTATTCGACCTTTTTTTAAAAGAACTGTAATAATTTAATAAAAATCCAGCAAGAATTGCAAGCATGATCTCAGTCGTCGGTCGTCAAGACCCTTTTATTCGAGAGATCAGCGGCAGCGCTGATAATCACGCTTTTTCCGATGTAACCGCGTGGTCAGCTAACCTAGCTAATAAACGCGTCAACGTGACTTTCTGCAATTCTCCGGCTTGTGCAGAGGGCTATGCGATATATCAAAAAGACGCAAATCAAAGCAAGAAAAAGACGGAGCTTTGCAAGGTATATTCGCTCGGCCTCAACTGTCCATATGGAGATTCGTGCTCTTTTGCTCATGGGTACACTGAGCTGAGAACCAAGAGTCTTGTTCCAGCTCGCTACAAAACGAAAAAATGCCGTGAATTCTATGGCATCGGCTATTGCAGATTTGGCACTCGTTGTCAATTTCTGCACTCGGAGAATGAAAAAAATGAATGCTTTTGCCTCAAGAAAATGAGATACACGCAAATCCTTTCAGCTTTAGAGTCTTCACTGACGATTAGTCCGGATGATGGGATTGAGACCTTACTCGAGAAAAGGTTAAATCTCCCTCAGTACAAAATTCGAAGACTTGGGATATTTGAGGCTGTAACGAAAAGCTCTGATAATTAGTTTTTTATGCTCTTGGCTAATTAATATTAATTTTGAATGGTGAGATGATGATTATGATGATCGCAGTAATTGCTTGGTTCGTTTCAGGCGAGGAAGGTTGTTTTGCTAAATTTAATTAACGTGTATTGTAATTGGATTTTACTTAACATTAAGCTAATGATTATATATAAGAGATGAAGGGATTTCTCAAAAATGAGAAAATTAAGCTAAACTATGTGGGATTGGATTCTATATATATATAATTCATTATATATATGTGAAGAACCTTAAATAATTTCGTGCGACCAGATACTCTGAAAATTTAATCAAAAAATCCTTTTTTTCAAATCAAGAACGATGCTAATGTTGCTGAAATAAAACGGTCTTGTATGAACTTAGAGTTTTCTCCGCTTTCCTCGGTGATTTATTTTATTTGATAGTAATCTCTCATGAGAAAAATTTAGTGATATTAGTCTTTTTCGAAAGTTATTTCAGGGAAATAGTAGATTGTTAAGAGGGACTTGCCATTCGATTCACATATAGTTTGGTTAGCAAAAGTGATGAAATCATATTTTGAATTAGCGTAACGGAACCCACTGTTCAGGTCCAGTTTAACCAAATAAAAATAGAAGTTACTGATCCTTCTTTTTTCATAGAAGATAATCATTTTATACAGAGAGATGCAACTCGATCCAATCCAGCAAAAAAGCACGAATATTAATGGTGTTTCAGTAAGGCAGGCTAATACTAAAGTTATGATCTCAAAGGAAACTAGAAAATAAAAGCTTATCCTCATAAAAAGAATTACGCATGAAAACCTTTGAGAAGGCACTACAATTATTATACGAAGTTTGTGCTTCTAATCGTGTTTCGGAGTCTGATTTAATCAACAGCAGAAAGAAAGCTACAAATGCCTTCTCAAATAAAGTCTAAGCCCCAATAAGACCTCACTCCAATTAAAATTATTTGCTCAGATTGTCATGTCAAATTGATCGTTGTTATATCGCCAATCCTTCGAATCATAATCTTCTGATCTTCTTCTAGCCACTGAAGAGGGGTTCTTCCTAGCTCCTTTTGGCTCATACGGAAACTTGCTAATTGTTTAGACCCATCTCTAAATCCTTATCATTCTTCCTAATCCATCACGCAGTTTTTCTTATTTTAGGTTAGTTTCGAGTCATAATTGGATAGCTGTCTTGAAATTAACTTCTTATCATGGGTATCCCTAGAATCATATTTATTTTCGCAGTAATTTGTATCTTCAGTGACTGCAAAAGCAATCGCCTCACCGTGCATTATTGCTTCTGTCCAAAAAGAAAAAAAAAGAATTTCTCTTCTGAATTTCAAATGGAAAAAAACAACTCACAACTTTCTCTCTTTGAATAAATTAAATTTGAAGCCTCTGTTACGAATTCGAACTTTTAAATAATCACTTCCAGACTTTTTTAAAAAAGAGGCACATCATTACAAATCTAAGGTATTTCTCATGTTTTCCTTGTTGGCATCACATTCAGATACCATTAATAGAATCTATACACATTAAACTCCTACTCATCATTTTGTAATTTGTTCTAACCACTGAAAAACCAGAAAAAATATATGAATAGTGATCTAATCTGCAAATGTACGCGTTACTCATTGGTCCTAATTGGCCCAGCTTTTATTTTGTGCCAAAACTCTTCCAGAAGCGCTAAATTTAGAGCTTTCCTAATAACTACTCTCATAATTGATTTTATTTTTATTTCACGAGGGAATGAGCAGACTAGTAAAAACCGCCTTCCTTAGCATTGATTTATTCGCCTACGAACCCGAGGAAGAGGAAGAAAAGAAGCCCCAAAAGCGAAAGCGGGCTTCCGGGTCTTGCTGTTCATTAATTATCATACTCGCATTTGCTGGATATAGCATATTCAAGGTTGTAGAGTTCATCTCCAACCCTTCAGCCACGAGCACACCTCAAATTTCAGAAGTACCTGCCAATACAAGCATCCCGCTCCCTACTATCATATTTGCTTCACCAGATCGCACTTTTTCTGACGGTTTTCAGAACTTAATCGCGACTGGTTATGTCAATTATGGAAACAACTTAGTCCAGCACTTTCCACTTGAGATCTGCCATCCAGAGAATCTCCCAGACAGCTTAAGCAATGCGGTTTGCTATTGTCCAGGCATGGCTGGGTTAAGTATCCCTGGAACATTTGAATACTCTATCGTCACGACCGAGTCCCTCGGAATCACGCTCTATCCAAGGGATTGCAACGTTTTGAACCTCAACGCGCCTCAGGCGTTCTTTGTAGCTATCCTTAACCCATTTGAAATCGATTTCACTGCAGGCAAATTCGTAGACACATATATTTATAGCTTAGTCAAGACTTCATTATCGGGGAATCTGATGATGCTTGCAACGTTGCCATTTCAGATAGAGCAATATGATATCAGCCCTGACTATCTGAAACGATGGAAGACTCATTCGAGGACAAAATATAGTTTTCAACCTCTTTTGACTGAGTTTGTGGTGACCCCTGGCTGCAATACTAACGCTCCACTGCTCACTATTCAGTTTGTGACGCATCCAACGATGATAACGACAAGTGTGGCCTATTTGACAATCCTTGATCTGTTTGCGAACCTAGGTGCTCTTTGGACAACGGCTTTTGGGGTCCTTGCTGTTGTGTTTCTCGTTTTCCGCAGATGCGAGCAAAAAAGGTTGCAAAAGAAAAGAGCTGAAAGAAAGAAGGCTCGAGTGGCGCCTGATATTGCCGCCACAAATAGCCCTGGCGAAAAACTCGGTGAGTCTGGAATCGAACTGAAGCCGCATGATTTGTCGACTCATCAGCAGCGGCAAGATGACACCGTGGATAAAGATCGAAGTATGGACATCAAAACGGACAGGGATCATTGTGATGTTAAAATGTTATAGTTTTTTTTAATTTCGAAATTTAGTTGTGGTTTTGAAACCCATAAAGCAGAATTCGTGGTGATTAGTGATAATTTTACTCATAATACTTAAAGAAGCCTCTTTCAGTATGTGTTACAGCATAATGGTCACCTTAGTCCAACATACTTGAGAATTCAATGATTTCAACCTTGAAAAATTGAACCAAGATTAGAAAATTTGATTCGTTTTACTCTGAATATTACTCATTTCTTGAGAAATGCACTAAAATCTGCCATTACCACTCGTAATCAGGACTTAGTAGCTGCAAGGGCCTGCTGGTTCATGTATAAATCTATTAATAGTAGAAAAACTATGGAGTTCTTCATAGAAAACGAGCTCATGTAATTATTTTTAATTGCAATACGAGATGAACCCGAAAGCGAATAAAGTGAAAAAAGCTTTTCTTAGCATCGATTTATTCGCTTCTGAGGTTGAAGAAGAAGAAAATAAGCCTCCGAAGCGAAGGCGCCTTGCTGGGTCATGCTGTACATTAATCATCATTCTGGCATTCGCAGGATATAGCATATTCAAGGTCGAAGAGTTTATCGCAAACCCTTCTCCTACCAGCACACCTCAAATTTCTGAAATAGGCTTCAACACGAGTATTCCTCTACCTAAAATTTCGTTTGTTTCAATAGATTCCTCACTTTCCGACGGCTTTCAGAACCTGATTGCAGTAGGTTACATCAAATATGGAAATAACGTGGCGCAGCGCTTCTCGCTTGAGGTTTGCCGACTAGAAAATGTACCAGAGAGCTTAAAGCAAACGATAATTTATTGCCCGAGTATGAGTGATTTGGTGATACCTGGCACGTTTGAAAACTCTGTTGTAGCCGGCGATTCCATTGGAATCACCATCTATCCAAGGGATTGCGACGTTTTAAACCTCAATACGCCGCAGGCGTTCTTTATCAGTATCATCAACCCATTTGAAATCGACTACATTGAAGGACAATTTGTTGATACTTATATCTATACCTTGACAAAGACTTCATTAGCTGGGAGTATGATGATGCTTGCAACGTTGCCATTCCAGATAGAGCAATATGATATCAGTCCTGACTATCTGAAGAGATGGAAGACCCATTCGAGGACAAAATACAGTTTTCAACCTCTTTCAACCGAGTTTGTGATGACCGGTGGCTGTAATACCAATGCTCCGTTGCTGACGTTGCAGTTTGTGGTGAGCCCAACGATGATAACAACGAGTATTAACTACTCCACTATCCTTGATTTATTTGCGAACCTTGGTGCTATATGGACTACAGGTTTTGGAATAATTATGGTCGCGTTTATGCTCTGTAATAAATATGAGCAAAAAAAATTGAAGAAAAAAAAGCCTGAGAAGAATGCAGCTGGAGTAGAAGTAGAAAAATCCCCTGAACCGTCTTCTGTCAGTAAAACAGATCGAATCGGTATAGAGCTTCAGGCTCAGGAACCCGATTCGCCATCTAGCTCTAAAACAGAACAAATTGGTATTGAGATCCAGGCTCAGGAGCCGGTACAAGCACCAAGGCCACATTCACTGAGGGGATCTCGGAGTAAGAGTCCGACTACAAACATGAAAAAATGATGGTTTTTTCATTACTACTTATGCTACTATAACGAACACTCTTTCAATGCTGGAATAGACAAATCTCTCGAGTGTTTGATCATCTTTGCTTTGTATTATTTTTTAAAACCTCTAAAACTGGTTAAGTTGAGTCGTTTCAACAGAAGATCGCATTCCTTTTTTTTAAAATTCATATTCATCGTCTTAACAAATTTTCATGCTTGCAACTTAGTACATTTAATTATTTGCCAATAGATATACTAAAAAATTCGCCAAAAAAATGGACAGAAGAAGAGTTATAACAAAAGAAGTCTAAAGCATCAACATAAGAAATGAATTTTGTTGAAGAAATGGAAGCATAATGGTTGCCAAATAATATAGCAAAGCTTGTGTGAAAAATAACTTTCAACGTATTTATTTTAAGACTCGGGTGGTTTTATTCGGAAAACATATGAACGGTAAAGTGAAAAAGATCTTCCTTAGCGCTGATCTATTCGCCTACGAACTTGAGGATGAAGAACAGAAGCCGAAAAAACAGCAGCAGCCTGTTGGATCGTGCTGTTCATTGGTTATCATCTTCGCATTCATCGGCTATAGCATATTCAAGGTTGCAGAATTCATCTCCAACCCTTCCGCGACCAGCACACCTCAACTCTCTGAGGTTGCCTCTAATACTAGCATTCCACTTCCCACCATCGCATTTGCTGCCCCAGATTACACATTTGCCGACGGTTTTAAGGATCTCGTTGTATCCGGATTTATCAATTCTGAAAATAGTGTGGTACAGCGCTTTCTAATCGAGAGATGTTCTCTCGAAAACCTTCCTAGGAGCTTGCAGAACGCTGTGGTTTATTGCCCGAACATGAACGATCTAATGATACCTGGAACGTTCGAGAACACTATCATATCTGGTGATTCGATTGGAATTTCGGTTTATCCAAGAGATTGCTCTACCTTTCCGTCGTCTCAGGCATTCTATATCGGCATCCTCAACCCGTTTGAAATCGATTATACTGCTGGAGACTTCGTAGATGCTTATATATATAGTCTAACAAAAACCTCATTGGCAGGAAATATAATGCTCAGATCCATATTACCCTTTCAGATAGAAGAATATGACATCAGTCCTGACTATCTGAAGAGATGGACGACTCGTTCAAGGACAAAGTATAGCTTCCAACCGCTTTTGACGGAGTTTGAGGTGACAGGAGGCTGTAACGTTGATAATCCGGTGTTACAGTTACAGTTTGTGGTGAGTCCAACAATGATAACGACGAATATAAGTTATCCAACCATTCTTGACTTATTTGCAAATCTGGGGGCACTATGGACATCCGCTTTCGGGGTTCTTGCGCTCGCGTTTTTGCTTTATCGCAAACTTCAGCAGTCTAGGATGAAGAAAAAGAAGGAAAAGAAGGAGAAAAAAGATGTTGAGTTAGCTCTTGAGCGACCTTCTGATGAGTCTGCCAATGATAAATTGGATCAGTCGGGCACCAGGCTTAAATTTCAAAATTTTTTGAATGAAGAGCAGCAGCAAACCAAAGATCAAGTGGGTGATTCTCCTGATAAGGAGCACACTGTAGATGTGAAAATGGAGAGAGATCATAATATGGATTTCAAAACGGATAGAGAGCAAACTAGTGATGTGAAAAATGCGAATAGTTCTTTTACCAATGCCAGAGTTTTTCCAATTGGAACCCAGAGCTGATGAAAATATTTATAGTCTGAAGTGTTGCTGATTGCCTTCCTGAATCTCTATATTTTTTTGTTTTGTAGCATATTGTAAGGTTAATAAGGCTGAATTCACTCAATCCTTCAAGAATTAAAATTTCTTTCTTTGTTGCTTCCGATGAGATAAATAACTTTTGATTAGTTTCTGGAAGTTGCATTTGTCACATCAATGGGAACATATCAAATTCTTGAATAATTCTATAGGCCAATGCAGTAGTAAAGAGGAAAACCAGTTCTTATCATTTCAAATGAAAATCAGCAATTTTGTAAGGAAAAGATTTCTCCAAAAGAGGTTATCGATTCATTGATTATGATTAGTATTCAAGCAATGCTGATGGCAGTAGCAAGTATGAGCCTTGAACCCAAGCAAAGATGTAAAAATACTCACAATTATAATTTTCCAGTTGCGCTTAGCAACTTGTCTCTCACTTTCTCAACAGGACTGTATTGAAATCTGATTTCTAATGCTCATGTCTACACGTTGCGAGTCAAGTCTAACAGCAAGTTTTGATTAAATTCGACATGATAGTCTCATTATTGAACCTGTCATTAACACGATCTATATCTCTTCTATTTCTTTAGTTACTCATTGATAGATTGCCGTCTTTTCAAAAAGCTAGCTCTTGAGAATCCACGAAAATTCGTAGATCCTAGCTCTTTCATTCAACTCTACCAGGAGATTGCATCTAAGAAAACGCTAAATTACAAAGATAGCACCTAAAAACCTGTTACATGAGATTCTAAACACTACAGACATTATAACTCCTCATTGGATTGCTTGTTGCACAGAGCAATTGCCAAAGTAAACCACAGAAGCGCAACGCTACCCGAATTTCAACGAATTTGTTTTCCGTTATCCAACTAAACGCTAAGTTTAAACGAGCCGATAAATTAGATTAAGTATTAAAAGTTGCTGAAGTAACATTTTTTTCTCTGAATCGTCTCCTGAAATTTTTCATTCAGGAAATGATTTCGCTAGAAGCCTCCTTCTTCATTCAGGAGACAGCTTTCATAGGAAGCAGAAGAAAAGACAACATGTAGTATCGTTCGCGAGAAATAAATTTTTATTTCGGAAGTTTTTATCGAGGTTGAAGCCTGAATCCGTTTTTGAAATCTACGTTATCTAAATTCAATTCAAAACGGCATTACAGATCGATACCAGCTTTAAATTACAGCCTCGATTCATAGATTGAAAACAATTTTTTCAACGCTAATGAAAGCCGCAAGGAAGATTTTCAACGACCTTATGCAAGAAGATCTCACCGGAAAGGGGATCATCGACAAATCTGCACTAAAATCTATAGATATTGGCTCGATTGGCGAGCTTTTACCTCAATCTAAAAGCATTTTGAAGCTTAAAGACAATCGAAGACAGACCTGGAGTCCTTCAGAGGACCAGATGATCCTTGATCTCATTCAAAAGTATGGGAAGAACTGGGCACAGATTTCCAGAATGATAGGCGGTGCCAGAAGCGGAAGACAAATCAGAGATAGATATTTAAATATTCTCAACCCGAAGATCAATAAAAAGCAATGGACTGTCCAGGAGGATGAGCTCCTTTTGAAACTATACCAACAGCACGGTCGTAAGTGGGTCCAGATTGCAAAGTATATCCCTGGCCGGTCTGAAGTGATGGTTAAGAACCGATTTTACTCAAAATTTAGTGAATATTTGGATAATTCGATGAATAATATCGACACAAATGACACTACGAGCCAAGAGAATGGTCACGCTGAAGATAAAGGTCATGACTCGCCTCTTCTTCAGTATAAAGACACAGTTATTTTGAAGCAACCTGAACTCAAGCCAATCAATCAGGGTATTGTTTGTAAAGTTGAAGAGGAGAAACCTGTGACTCAAAGTAATTTACATCAGAAAGCCACAGATGTGGGAGGAATGGAGATGGAGGAAGAGGAAGGTACAAATAATATAGTTGTGAAGCAAGAGGAGGTGAAACAGCCAGAGATGAAGGATGAATCGGATAAAATATTAGAGAAGATTGAGCTGCATCTGCAGATTTTGGAAGGAGTGTTGAAATCGGGGAGATCAACGGTGAATCTCCTCAAATGTATTTCGAGTATTTCTGATAAGATGAGTACTCAAGAGATTGGTAATTCGCCAGCGATGAAGACGAAGTGTTCATCATTAAACCAAAATGTGCAAGCTGCTATTCCAGGATTGTTATCGTCGTTTACAACGTCAGCGAGCGAGTGTCAGGAGCTTTTACAAAAGTTTATTTATAATGAAAGTTCAGCGTAGAAGTTGTTAATGTTACATCATTATTTTTCTCATGTTCATATGAGGTTACAGGTTTTCTAAAATAGCATCTCAATGGTTTGTAGCGAGAGTTATATATTAACCAATTTTGTTTTTTCCAACAATTCCGTCCTAAAGTTCGTTTCTGAGACTAAGGCTTTCCATTTGAAACTATGATGTTAGAAATCTCTGGAGAAACTAAATCGGATGGTAGATATTTGAGAAAAAGCAACTACAAGCTGGAGGAGTCGTATTGGGGGAACTCAGCTCTTGAAAATCTACCGATAAGTAATGCACTTACTTATTGAGAAAATTAGTCTGCCATTACAGAAACTAAATCGAAAAAATAATTGTCTGAAATTTGCGGATTCTGTAAAGAAGACTTCTTCTAGACGAGCTCAGATCGTCAAAGAATTGTTTCATAAAGCTGAGCAACTATTAACTAAGCCTCCAGCCATCTTCGAAATTCTGTGAATTTAAATAAGCACTTTACTTCAGGTTAGATTAATTCGATGAATTTCCACTCCTAAACTGCCAACCAAATTTCTAAAAGACCTGCAAAGTCGATTCCACGAGCGTTTAGAGGTTGCTGTGGATCAGAGCCAAGTGAAAACGAATTTCTTGAAAGTTTACAAAGGATAAGATTCCACCATTGCAGCAGTTTAACAGCATATATCCCATGATTCCAGATTTACCTTA
>ENA-UOTZ01001566-UOTZ01001566.1-compost-metagenome-genome-assembly--contig:-NODE-1566-length-15081-cov-9.284857_pt1 | contig 15081 bp, 6 predicted proteins | sample MGYA00238144_ERZ746983 | MGnify/ENA primary metagenome ERZ746983 (study PRJEB28759, sample SAMN06268863) | compost metagenome | isolation source: single cell | place: USA: California, Emeryville, Joint...
ACAGGTGATGATAAACTTCGCGTTCTTCCAAGATTCGTCGTGAATTTTGTTTAGCTCAAAGAAATTATGTTTCACGATCTCTTCCTTGTTATTCAGCGCATGGAATGCATGGATATCTTCAATCTCATCATATCCGTCGAAGATGAATAGCAAGCGAGGTAACTTGAGATTGGTTTGGTCTGTGGCCCTTAGAAAAGAGATTTCTTCTTCCGTGAGCGAGAGCTCTCTTGCAAGGGTTTCAGAAATAGCTTCCGATTTCGGGTTCTTGAGACTTGAGAGCTCGACATAGATAGGGAACCAATTTTCATGGTCTGACTCTGGATTTTGGTGCCAAGTAGAGAGGATTTGTCTTTGCAGATGCCAACAGAAGAAGCTTTTCCCTGCGCCAGCTTGCCCAGTCAAAAGCAAGATTCTTGGGTCTTTCGAGCTTTGACAGGTTAAGAGTTGTCTTGTTATTTCATATGACAGATCCACCAGCCGGTTTTCGCCAGTTGTGTCGTCATGATGAATCGTCAAAGGTTTCACAAACAGATTTAGTTCTCTTTCAAGCCTCGTATCATTCATCATTTTTGCTTGGTATTGCTCGAATTTGGCAAGTATCTGAGAGATATTAATGCCTAAAGTGGAATCTTTATCACTATCGAGCACTATCCGAGGTTGAGTTGTCTCAAAGCAATCGTTTTGAGTCTGGGCATCCATCAGCTCTTTTGCTAGCTCAGGTTTTCCTGCTTTCGATAGCTCAGTCTGGGGCGCTTGTTGGGTTTTGTTGCCTTTTGTAATGTTTTGAGAATTCATTTGTTACTATGTGTTGTTGTTATTTATTGGGAATTTGTTGGGGTTTGATTATATTTCTCTCTGATCGAATTGAATTAAATAGCCACTTAGTCAGAAATTCAAGTTCGCTTTAATAACGTATTTGAAGAGAAATGATGTTGTTCAAGGCAAAAAAGTAACATGAATATCTACCAGCTCAAGAAGACTGACCATATATATACCCTACCTCTCGATTCTAAGAACTCACAAGCATGTAATTTTAGTGTCCTCAGTCTGCACTCAGAATTTAAGCAAGGAACCTACCCTGGTTAATTGAGTCAGGTATTTAACTATAACAGATGATTTTAATTGGCTTATTTTTTTATTGTTTTTATATCAAAATTGATTTACTGTCTTGCGAATTAAGTAAATCGTTCTATTAATTGATTATATGATCGAACCCTGAGAAATAAGTTTTTTATTGCTTTGAATTCCTTCTAAAATTTGAAAATTTCTTCTACGTTCTTCCGATAGTATTTTAATCAAGCAGAAATAATTCTACTTTGGGTGTAATACCGACAGAAAATCGAGCTCTCAACCTTTCATGGTTAAGAACTCAAGCTATAGTGACGCGATAACTCTCACAACCAAGTAAAGGAGAAGGAAAATTGTCATCAATTACATTTACCGTTTTGAGGTTGCCACTGGATGCTGGAAATTTAAAAATGCTATTTTATTTGAAATTCGAGGCAGTTAATGCCGGCTAACTTATTCAGAGTTACTGAATTGTATCAAATTAATCATTTGCCTCTCAATCTCAGATCTATCCTTAGCTTGAGTGCTTAAGCTGATTTCGGGCTCTCTTTTTCCTGATGTTCTACAATTGAAGCGGCCGTTGAAGAGCTGATCCGTTCATCCAACTAATTAGATGACTGGTCTTAATTAATTAAGCGTCAAATGAATTCTGACTGTTACTTTTAATTCGCGGGTGTAAGGTTGATCGAAAGATTTATTTAACTCGGACAGGTCATCCTCAGCGACTCACCCAATTTCAAAAAATTCTGTAAGACATCAAGAGGGTAAAATACAACAATAGGTCACCTCGCAGCTTCGGTTCGCTCTTGATATACTTCTGTCAGATAGAAAAGTTAAATACTGGTCATTGTTCGATAGGAAAGATGAATTAATTTAATCATTTGAAGTATCGAGTCTATTTTGAGATTGTATGAATTAGCGTGTTTGACTTAAACCACTCTGTTTCAATGAAGCAGTTCGATAGTTGCAACAACCTACGATTCAGCAGCTAATTCTCTTTTTAGAGCAGTTGAACTCTGCAGAATATTTTTCCCATTTACATGAGCGATTATAAGTATTTCGGGGATGAAAGGAATTTTTCTTGAAATTGATCCCTTTGAAAAAGGAAATCACGAACAGCGAGCCAATCCAGCTGCAAAATGATTCGAATTTTAAATCTAATTAACAGAGAGTGCCCAAAACGAAAAAGGGCTACATTTGACATATTAATGCTTCCAATGCAAAAACTCCAATCTTTTATCTAATAATTAAGCTTCAAGAGGATAGCCTCTACTTTCATTGTTATCTTTCTTCTTATTTAACAAAAATTCAATGCACTAACTACCTACATAACAATTTGGTCCTCTTGTATTTTTCGAGTTAATCTGCCTTACTTTATGCCAGGAGATCTTGATTGAATCCGACATTCCTTTCATTCTTTTGGGCTCCAAGCTTCATATTTCAAATGATTTCACAAATTTCCATGGCATTTCTGGCTAGCATACTTCATTCAGTTAATTTTCAATTTCTTTTTACTTTGCCAATTAAATAGTTTTCTTTCTTTCTGAGATTTCAAATTCTATTCTGATTCTAATTTTGGAATATGCTCAATTGGAAAGAGCGTTTTAATTAAGCTTGAAGCTTAAGAAAGAGCTTTTCAAGCTACAAATAGATGATTGGGACCATTTAAGAAATTGAGCTCTCAGTCTCAATCCCAATGCTTCTTTTTGCCCGATTCTTACCCTACACAGAAAAATTCGGAAAATTCTTGTTGCAGCCATTTTTTTAAGGTGGCTCTCTTCGAATAAAGGAGATTTGTCGGTTAACCCCTAAGATCTCCTCAGAAATCCTGGATTTTAGCTATTAATGAGTTCCTTGAAGAGCAATATTGTCATTTTGTTTCGTTTTTGCATAAATTGATTTCAAACTAATGTCTTTCTTTCCCAAAATCTTTGAAGGAGCTTGAGCAGATATCGAAAAGAATGATGTATAGGCACAAGAAAAGCCTCGCGGCACAGAACAAAAAAGTCCTGAGAAAGGTATGGAGGAAGGTAAATGAATTTTGTTGGATTGGCGAAGAGATTTGTATATATATTGAACCTTTAAATGGCAAATAAATTATTTAATATATGATAAGCTCGAACGAAGATTAATTTTTCTCTGTGTCAAAATAATTTGTGTGGTCAATGATTGAATTCGTTTGGTATCAGTTTCGATCGTTGATAAGTTCCATCTTATAATTATATATTTTTCAGCTTCATAAATCTGAGAATGATAAGGAATTGGCTCTCTTCTAACAAAATCCGACAATGTTGATTTCATGCCCTACATTGCTAAACGATAGATCATCTTAGCCATTTTGTTTAAAAAGCTTGAAAAACCTGATTTAACAATTGAGAATTTTAGTCAAGTACTATAAGATTTATGAGCCAAGTCCTATTTTTCATTAAAACTCCATTTAAGAATATTTTTTGATGAGAGGGTTATTATCATAAATGAAAATGAAAGAAGATTTTGGCTGCTTCCAGAATGTGCAATTTTGAATTCTCTTCGCTTCTCTTTTGAAATATTACCGAACCAATCTCTAAATTAGTATACAACAATTTCTTTTTGTTTCCAATGTAAGGTTGCACGCCGCTTCTTGGTTTCGATCAATTCTGTTACTGCGTATGAGCACCTCTGCTGCCATGCAGAGCGAACAAGCCTTATCAAGAGTAGAATGTGCCCTAAAAACCTACTCCAAAAAATATAGGTGGTTTTTAAATCTATCAAATATTATTGTTAGTGTTCAGTTGTGTTTCTAAAGTTTATGAGGATGGCATAGGCCAAGATAGACGTAGACTAGATCATTTCTTACAAAGGAATAAGCTTTCAAAGGTGTTAAGAGGTAAATCAAATTTGCATACATTTATAGTGCCTTATGTCATTAGACTTTCGCCGAAACAAAGCAACCTCACAAGGCATCTTTTACTGATACCCCAAAGATCATTCCTTGTTGTATCAATTACCTTTTACGAACAATTACCTCAAAGACCTACCAAATACCTATTAACAACTTAAGAAAAACAGAAATGAGCAACTTAGCACCTAGGAACAGAAGGACCCCTCAGATGTGAAAGCGGGCGCCACATCAAAAGCAGTTGATTTTTGAAATATATATGAGAACCTTCCAACCCAAGTCGAAGAGGGAAAATGATATCACACATTAGGGCTTGCGTCATTGCCCATTTCAATTTTCTATGAGATTTCACATGTTTCAGGCGTCAGAGCGTCGATGGATTGATCGATTCAGCTTAATCTTTAAACCACATTATCAACTGATACTATTTCAACTTCATGTTGATCAGAACCTTAAATCCAATTTTCATCCATAATTTGTTTATCTTGTGTTTAATGCTACATTCATACAGATAAACAGTGTAGAAAGAGTTTTCCAGGTAACATAGAGGTAAACACATGTTTATTTAACAAAGTTATTTTCTGTTAGAAAACAAAAACATGGAGATGTATTTTTATATTATTAAGAACTTTCTCAAAGGTATACATACGTAACTCTCTGAAATGCAATAATGATGCATAAAATGTATAAGCTCATTCAATTCTTTGGAGGCGAGCAGTATATTTGGGGCAGTTAGACATCGCTATTGCTCTCACGATCAAAGGATCCACCACCAGCTTCATAATTTTATAGCTACATCTGCTTGGTTGGCGAGTTAAAGCTCTGATGAATACTGTATTCAAGAAGACCTTAATTAACTCTGAAGTGAATATATCCTGCAGAAAGGAGACCATATAGCTCTTCACCCATTGCTTCACCTCACCTGTCTTGCTATTCGCAGCAATAACTAAAACTGCATAGTTGCAGCCTCCAAAAACAGCAAGAACCAATAAAATTCCAATGATTTTTTTAATCCAAGTGATTCTTTTTGATCGGGTCTTCAGCATCTGCAGCTGCTTCTTACTTCCTCCTTTTTTACTGTTTAATCTTTTCAGTCTTTTCATTCTATAGGTTAATATGAGGCAATTAATGGTAATTGAAGAGGAATGATTTTACGGTTGGTTCACAAAGAGGAGCTGAAGGACAGTGTTGAGAGGAAGCACCGTAAATGAAGGCAAAATGAGAACGATTACGACTTGTAGAAGCGATCCCTAGTGGTAAGCGATAAATTCTCCGGAATATAAAACCATATGTTTACATTCTCTGTGACTTTGTTGAAGATCGAAGAAAAGGTCATCAGGATGATGATACGGCAATACAATAAAACTGCTCTTGCATAACGAGACAAGATGACGTCTTCGTAGGCATAAATGGAAAATAGAACGTGTCCGCGCTATATTAAATAAAAGATTCATTATCAATCAATTAGTATATTAATAAAAAGGGTTATTACCAGGAGAGACTGTCCAAGGAGCTTCCAAAAGGAAGCTGTTAGTCTTATGGATCTTAAACTTGGAGGTATAAGTCTGCGTTTTGTGATGGGATCAATAGGATTTTTAAACTCCAACTTTGGAAAGGGATCGATTCTTATTACAATCATCGACAGAACCAGCCAAGCGAAGTCTGAAACAAGCAACCAAAACGGCCATGAGTGCAAGTAGTCATAATTTTTGAGGGCATCAAATTTGACGAGCTTGTAGAGGTTCGAATTAGTAAACACTTGCAAAAACTGTGATTCCAGACCCAAGTTCTCTATCGATTCACAATAGCATTGCTGATAGTATTGCCCACCACTATAGACAGCCTCCTTTTGAGAACAGCCACTCGAGCAGGTTATTGTAGTACCGCTAGAGGTGGGATAGAGAATTGTGGCCGACACGAGTTTGGTGATCGCAGAATTTGTGAGAGAGTCAGGATTGACTAGACTAAATGAAACTAAAGGAGCTGTGTTGTTTTCTTTTTGAACCTTTGGACATTGCATGAGATTATTTTTCCAATAGACAGCTTGGATATCTACAGCTTGTTGAGAAGCACTCGATGTGTCTCCAGAAAGAATAATTTTTGGGAGATTTGGCAGTGATGTCTGTTTTTGAGTGAGCTTATCAGCTGAGACTCTACTTGAAAGGATGTAAAAATTATCAGATTCTAAGATTTGATCACCAGAGTCGGCTTCTAATCCATAGAGTTGAAGGACTCCTAATTCTGATAGCATCTGTTTGGCTTGATTGTAAACATTTTGTGAAAAGTCTTGCTGGAGGTAGCAGTCTTTTTCAAAGATATAGGACATGCACTTATCTAGAACTCTTGCCACAATTGTCATTTTATTGTGATCAAAAACGTCTCCAGGCTTTCGAGCATTGAAATCTCCATTAACAATGTTGAAAATAATCCCCATTGTCTTTTGAATTACACTATCAGTACTATAAGTAGTGTTCACAAGATTCAGTATTGTTTGGAGATAATCAACAGACCAATTTGAGTCCACGGTCAGGTGCAATCCAGCTGTTGATATCCTGTCAAGCATCTGCAAAGTGAGAGATTCATAAAGATCTGCGTCCGGTTTACCAAGATTGCAATTGCTGGATACCCATCCATCATCACAAACACAAGATTCAGAAAGATAAAGGTCCCGATAGTCGCATACGCCATGTTCAGAGCAATCCGGACATCCTGTTCCATAGGTTTGGTTGATGAGATTAATCAGATCTTGAGAGAGAGTCTCGTAAAGAGGTGCTGCCAGGATGTCAGTAGTGCTTTGGAGGGCATTAATCATTGTCGAATAGGTATTTAATGCTTCTGCCAATGTACTCGATGAATCCGAAATGTTGGACAAGATACACGTCGTCGGGGCAGATGAGTTAACAACATATAAGCTGGGACATTGAGTGGTGCAGGTCATGAAATCGCTTGTATAGAGAAGATTATTCTTGCAAGAAATGCAACTGTTTGGTCCATGACCTGAACAGGTTGCACAGGTTGTGTCACAATCTAATCAAAAAAAAAATGTCGTAATCAGAATGAGTTTTGAGATGAAGGCTTACTGCTGCAGCTAGATAATGTAGAATTAAAGTACGTTCCATCTGAACAAGATACGCAGGTTCCACCATTCAATATCAAATTTGGAGCACAAATTGTACATTGATTGTCGCTTGGCCCTGAGCACTCTTCACAGATTTGATCGCAATCTTGTTTTGATAAAACGATCAGTTTTAGAGGAATAAGGAAAAGAGATCTTAGCTACCCAAACATTTTGAAGCTACATTATCGTAATAAGTTTGAGAGGGACATGCAATACACGTTCCATCTAATGGTGATATTGTTTGATTGAATCCACAACTTGTGCATTGATTGCTTGATGGACCATTGCAGGAATGGCAAGCAGGATTGCAATCTATTTTTTTTGTTTAATGGATAAATCAACTTAAATGGTAAAATATGATCATTACTTGTGCACTTCGAAGTACCATAATCAAAATATTGTGTCGTACTGCAAGAGACGCATTGATGATTTGAGGTTAATTCCATGCCCGTGATACAGCTTGTACAGTTATCACTCTTCATGGAGCAAGTCGCACAATTCGAACTGCAAGCTTCAATAAAGCAAATAATTGGAAGGAATGTTTTTGGATAGAATTGTTACGTTCGCAAGAAGTCGAGCTTTCAGAGTCCAGATATTGACCATTTGGACAGGTTAAACACTGACCTGATGACAAGTAGGCTGGGAAGTCACAGCTGAGACAGTCAGTATTGGTGCCTCCTTGGCACGTTTTACAAGAAGCAGTACAATCTAATCATTCATTATCTTTGTTTCAAAATATCTCAACAAAATGAATTTGAGTACTTTTGCATGACTTAGTATAAACGTCGTAGTAAGTATTGGAAGCGCATGTGGTGCATTGTCCTGAATTCAGTACCTTCGGAGCAGAACAAGCGGTGCACTCATTCGCACTTGGACCACTGCAATTGAGGCATGATGAGTCGCATGCTTAATATATAAATATAAATAGATGTGTCAAACAAGAAATATTTGAATTGAAACCTGAGCACTGAGGAGGGATAGTTGTACTGTTATAATATGTTCCTGTCATGCAAGAGATACATTCTCCTGGATATTGAGAAAGCACATATGGAGGAGTACAGTCAGTACAATTTGCGCTCAGTGGTCCTATACAGCTTGTGCATAATGAACTGCAGTCTATTTGTTATGAGAGAATTAAGATAAGATTGTTGCTGGCTCTGTGTTTTATGAGTTTACTTTTGCAAGTGTTTTCATGAAAATATTGGCCTATGTCACAACCTGAACTCTCACAGGTTGAAGCTGAAAGCATCATAGTACCTGAGCATGTTGTGCAGGTAGTTGCTGAACCAGAACATGTTTGGCAATTAGAATCGCACACTTAGAAAATCGAAAATGCCAGCTTTGAATCAAAATACTAATAAAAACATTACTTTCACAAGTCACACCATCTGTTGAATATTTTCCGGATGGGCATGGAAGACACTGGAAAAATGAAAGATAGAAATCAGTTTGACAGCCTGAACATTGATTTGAGGCTGGTCCTGTGCAAGTTGAGCAACTGGAATCACATTCTTAGCAAAAATTGGTTTTATAATTTCTTTGCAGCGAAATTAATTTACCTCCACAAGTTTGAGTTGCTGGATTGTAATATTGTGTGCTCGAACAACTCTTGCACTGTCCTGCTTCCAAATGTTTTGGTGCATTGCATGCCGTGCAATTCGTACTTGACTCTATGCACATAGCACAATTGCTATCGCAGACTAATAAATCACTTGTTTATAATTGTGTTTCCAAAGGATTAATTAACCTTGGCAGTTTGAAGTACTTGTGCTATAATAAGATCCATCTGGACAAAGTTGACAGATTCCCTCATTCAGACTAGCAGGAGGGTCACATATTGTGCATTGAGTTTCCAATGGACCTGAACATTCAGCACAGCTACTATGACATGCTAGGAAATATCATTATTTTCATTTCTGAGAAATGTTTTTAAATTACATTGACAAGTCTTGGTTGATGTATTGTAGTATTGTTTGGTTGGACATAAGACGCAGTAGCCATAAGCAAGGTACCGATTCAGAGTGTTGTTGCAAGTTAAGCATTGGAAATCTTTGGGCCCTTTGCAAGTCAAGCATGTCGAATGGCATGCTAGAAATCATGTAAAATGAGCAAATTGATTTTTTAAAAATTTTTTACGCTTGCAGCTCACAGAAGCTTGATCAAAATATTCATTAGAGTTGCAGGTCATGACACATTTTCCGTCTACGAGAGTTAAACCCAAATTGCAACTCGTACATGTTGTATAGCTCATGCAATTTTCACAATAAGGCGAACAGGCTATTCAAACCAAAATGAGCAATCCTGAATTCATTTCGAGTTTACAAACACAGGGATCTCGAGTACTAGGTTTCGAAGGTGAAGGTCTGTATGTTTTACTGGGGCAACCGCTAGAGCTAGCTGTTTTGAAAGTCAGATAGACATCTCGAATTGCAACCCATGCACTATCACCACTCGCTGTAATCATCCGCCACAAAAGCCTGGTGTAAACGGACCCTATTTTAACTCCGCTCGGATAATAAAACGTCACACTAAGGTTATAGGTATAATCTTCGAATGAGCTATTTGAAGGGGGGCCCTCACATCCTAAGTCAATACTTTCTGAATTTAAGATGTCGTTTTTGGTTAAAACGACCAGAGAATCTCCTGCTGTATCAACAGTTGTGAGTACCAGCCTTGAGCCAGAGATCCAAAGGCCTCCAAACACAATTGTTGCATTGATTTCGACGCTTTGAATCTCCGGACCCGATGGAGGAGTAATTTCCAACTCAAAAGTTGAGCCTTTTTGAGGGCTACCTGCTAAAAATTTCGTTTCGTTGCACGTTGAATAGTAGGGAGTAGCAAAACTGTAGAGATCATAGGAGTTATTAGATCGAGGCATCATTATTTCATTATCAGTCGTTAGAAATTTGTGGAGATATGCTTAAAACCTTTAAGTTTCGGCAGATAAAACCAAAAAAATACTTGCAGAGGAGACCCAAATTGGAAGATAACTGAGAGTCAAAATCATCAACATTATGAATGTATTTTTGGAACAGAGTTGAGGAAGGACCATGCTTCAGTTTTAGGATTGATTAGAAAGCACAGTTAAGTAAAATTATTTAGTAGGTTCGCACTGGAATTATTTTCTTGAGTTATTAAACGACTCATTTTAATTCATTTCAAAATTAGAAGAATATACTGAGATTCTGAGACTTTAATTATTCGTATGGAAATCATTCTCATGGAAGTAGAAAGGAGAAAATAAAATTTTGAGAGATTAAAAAGGAAATTTCCACAAACGGAGTACTAATGACTAAAAAATCGATTCAATTTTTTTGAGAATCAGATCTTTTGTTTCGACTTCGATTTGGATGCACGCTTCTCTCATGCTCGCTGTCGTTCCATATCATTTGAAGCTACTTAAAGAGAAGAAAACAGAGAGAACAGCGTTTTCTTCAAACTGGAATTAAATCAATTCACGAACAGAAAATTATTGGCTATATAAAAATTCGAGGCCTTTTTATGAATGACTTTAAATTTTTGATAATTGAGTATCTAAAGAGCACTCTATAATGAATCAGAAAACTTTACAAAGGAAACTTATTCAAAAGTTTTGACTAATTCCACGCTTGTTTAAAAACTTAAAATCCTAAATGGAGTTTCCGGCCTTCAATTTTGAATCTTGAAGAATCCTTTCTCAGAATGAGCCTAATTTGGTTCCTTTTTCAAAGCGAGAGTTGCTAGCTTTGGAGTATTCCGACATTTGGAAATTACATCTAACTCGATAGAGTTCAGAATAAATTTTATTAATCTAACGACAGCCATCAAATGCTTCTGAAGGATTAGAATAAAATTTTATTAATCGAAGGTAATAGTTTTATTCCAAAAAAGTTCGGGATTTGGAAGTTTTATTGTTCGATGAGAAAAAGTTCGAAATAAAAATGCAGTTTTCAATTTATTTAACAAATTCTTACAAAGAACTTTCTTCTTTACGTGGAGTGCTCTCATCCTATAGCAAATCTGGAGAATAATTAAGTAAAAAGGTTAACAACTACATATGACAGGAAGAAGTTGGTAGCAACATCTGCAGGAGTATATTTATAAGAATGCGTAAATGGGGTTTCCAAATTTCTAATTCTTGCCAGCAAACAGATATCTTTGAATTATTTGAATTGGTTCTGTGGAAACACGCCTAGAAAATAGTTAATTTTGGTCCAACGACTTACGTCATATTCACATATGTAGGACTTAGCACCGTGTAGGAATAAATACGTAACAAATAAAACTCCATGAATAAAAAGCAAAATTGGATTCCAAATTAAAAGAATATCTGTATTCGGAGAGAAAAAAGGATGACTGTCGCCATAACTACCCATTAACAACCCGATATCCACTTGACTCTGGATTACCCTACACCTCTCATAAGACTACAGAAAAAAACATTGGGAGATCAAACACATGAAGGACTGCGATCAGGTTCAAAGATGTTAGGCGTAATGTTCACCATGCGACTTCTGTGGAGATAAAGAATTCGATTAATACCGCGTCAGCTGATAAACATAATCAAAAAGCTTGGATCTGTCTTTTGTCGGACAAAAAAATGTGTTTTATCGCACCATAAAGCCATGCCCATGGTTTATGCCATATAAACAGTCATCTCCTTTCTTTCTCTGTCAAATTATGGTGAAGTCGTCATCGTTTACTCAACTTAAAAATGCTTGAGCAGTTTTGTAGTGCATAATGAACCTTGCTAATTCATAAATTTTTTCGTAACTTTCTCTCCGATTGTATATTTATGGACTAATGCCATCCTAAATGAGCTACAAGTATCCCCGAGGAAATCTTTTGAAAGCTCCAAAATTAATTTTCAAATCGTAAATCGTCGGTAAACGAAAACTAAATAAGCCTTGAGCTTTCACACTGTTTTTCTCAAAGTCCGCAGAGCCATCGAACTTTCGGCAGTAACAAATTCACATTAGGCACAGCATTTGTCTTTCAATTTCAAAATATATCAGTTAGACAGCAATTGCCTGCTTATTAAGTTGAGAGCAACAGATGACTAGAGCTAATCCATAACGTTTCATGTTATATGAATTTGAAAATTGACAAAACTCGGTATGGATGAATATATTCTCACAGGCGCAAACAATTAATTCTCAATTATATTCTTTCATTTCGTTCTCATATTGACTATCTTCTTGATGGGCAACATCCCTCGTGATGAGATATATCATCTCAATTTTCTTGCATTTTCTCTCGACCACCCTTGGTAGATACTCAGGATCGGCTTGCTTTGTTCTTTTTTGCCTTGAGTACAGGTTTCGCATGGAATCAAATTACCTATTGTGCTAATTTTGAAATTCTCAATTAAACTCGCCTCCCGACAATAAGTTCAGAAAATGTATTTTCTGCCCAAGGATTTGGTGATTCGCAAAACTTCATCTCCATTAAGTAATGAAACAATAAAACAAAAAATTTCAATAAGTTTTTGTTTAGAATATTTTTCACATAATGACAAAAGGATGTACTCAAATTGAATCTCAATTTGATCAATAAAGATTTGTATTTGATGAGTTATTATTTTATCCAGCAATATTTCCCCCTTGTTCTTCCGAAACTCTCGCGCGCTCTTCAAGTTTCTATACCTCACTTGGTTTCGAGTTCGTTTTTTTTCTGAATCAGAAAATTTAGATTTCTTTGATTTTTTTTGATTGAGCAAAATCGATCAGCTAAATTTTTGGCAGGTTTTAGCTCTTGAACTGTGAAACCATTTGGGACTTCATATCAAAAATCCATCTTATTGTTCTTTCATATTCAGCTTTTTATATTTTCATGAGGGACTGTCAGTAGTAACAACGAAAATATTAGTCAATTGTAAAATAGCAACTTAAAAATTTTCATCTCATTTGGTTAAAATCGACTCAATCAAAGAGCATCGGATGATCTTTAATTTATTCATATTAAAGTAATTCAATTGATAAATCGGAAGGCTTCTACAATCACATCCTAATTAATAAGGTCAAGAATTTTCTTTCACTCAGATCCTTTGAAAAAATGACTAGTTTAGTTAGCGAGTTTTTGGAAAAGTACACCATTCCCACATTGCTTTGATTTTTTGGAGTGAAATCATAGAGAAGGAAGAAAATAAGATTCATCCTAATACACTAAGGTGGAAATTTTCGGTCGTCGAGTTATATATAAAAAAACAATGGGATACAATATTATATTGCGATCTAAATTCTTGAGGTGAAAACTTAAAGCTGTACGGCATATTTTCACCCTTAGTCTCACTTCGTTTGCTTTTCTATGTATTACTACTATTCATTCCTAGCAAGCTTGTAAATTTTCGCTTTGCTTTACATTTTCGATATGAAATTCCTGAAAAAGAGGACAAATCGATTTTAGTGGTTTTCTGCTCAATTCAGAATCAATGTAATTTAGTGGTAGATTAATTTCATCCATGATGAGAATTAATAGCTATGTCTTAATGTTTACTCCTTGAAAATATATAAATTACTGAAATTTAATATTGGCTATGAAAATCTGAATATTCAATCAAATCCTCAGTAGATGAGGAGGAGATTTCGGGCAATTAGAAATCGCTACCGCTCTCACTATCAAAGGATCCACAATAAGCTTCATGATTTTAGATTTCCATTTGCTTGGTTGGCGAGTCAACTCTCTGATGAGTATTGTGTTTAACCATATCTTAATTAACTCTGTCGTGAATATATCTTGGATGAAGGAGATCATGTAGCTCTTCAACCATATCCTGACCTCACCGGTTTTACTATTTGCAGCAATAACTAAAACCGCATAGTTGCAGCCTCCAAACACAGCAAGAACCAAAAAAATTCCAATTATTCTTTTGATCCAAGTTATTCTTTTCATTCGAGTCTTCATCTTCCGCAGCTGTTCCTTGCTTCCTCCTTTTTCCTTGTTCAATCTTGTCAGCCTTTTCGTTCTATTTTTGATAGTAAGAAAAAGCACATTAATGAATGATGTCTGAAGTGAAGAATAATATTACGGATGGTTCAGAAAAAGCAATTGAAGGGTAGTGTTGATAGGAAGCACCGTAAATGAGGGCAGAATCCAAACTATTACGACTTGTAGAAGTGATCCCTATTATTAAATCATGATTTAAAGCAATTTACAAAACTTAAATGCTTACATTCTGTGTGATTTTGTTGAAGATAGAAGAAAAGGCCATCAAGAGGATGGTACGACAATACAATAGAACTGCTCGTGCGTAACGAGACAAGATGGCATCTTCGTAGACATAAATGGAAATTAGAGCGTGTCCGCGCTGTAGTAAATAAATGAGTTATATCAGTGTTTCCAGAAATGAAATTATTACCAGGAGAGACTGTCCGAAAATCTTCCAGAAGGAAGCGGAAATTTCCATATCACTTAAATTTGAAGGTAAAAGCCTGCGTCTTGTGATAGGATTGATAGGATTTTTAAACTTTAGCTTTGGGATAGGATCGAGTCGTAGAATGATCATCGACAGCACAAGCCAAGCAAAGCCTGAAACTAGCAACCAAAACGGCCATGAATGCAAGTAGTCATAATTTTTCAATGCATCAAACTTGATGAGCTTGTAGAGGTTTGAATTCGTGAACACTTGCAAAAACTGGGAATTCAAGCCCAATTTCTCTATTGATTCACAATAGCATTGTTGATAATACTGCCCGTCACTCTCGATAGCTCCCTTTTCAGAACAACCACTCGTACAGGTTATTGTACTGTCACTGTTGCTGGGATAGAGAATTGTAGCGGACACAAGTTTGGCAACAGCAGAATTTGTGAGAGAGTCAGGATTGACCAGACTAAATGAAACCAAAGGGGCTGTATTGTTCTCTTTTTGAACCTTTGGGCACTCCAAGAGATTGTTTTTCCAATAGACGGCTTGAATATCAACAGCTTGCTGAGAGGCGCTTGATGTATCTCCAGTAAGGATGATTTTTGGGAGATTTGGCAGTGATGTCTGTTTTTGAGTGAGCTTATCAGCTGAGACTCTACTTGAAAGGATGTAAAA
>ENA-UOTZ01001567-UOTZ01001567.1-compost-metagenome-genome-assembly--contig:-NODE-1567-length-15075-cov-6.740032_pt1 | contig 15075 bp, 11 predicted proteins | sample MGYA00238144_ERZ746983 | MGnify/ENA primary metagenome ERZ746983 (study PRJEB28759, sample SAMN06268863) | compost metagenome | isolation source: single cell | place: USA: California, Emeryville, Joint...
AAGAAACTTAAACTAGGTTCCAAAGAATCAATATCTCTGACAAATGGTGACGATGGGTTTCGATGGTAGACTTACCTGGATCAAATACTAATTAATATTCTCCAATTTCAAACTCATTTGCTGTTGTTAATAAGACAAGAAAACTCGAAATAGCTTTAGGAATTGTTAAAGGCCACGAAATTGATGAGACCTATTCTACCAGGTTAAGTTCATTCTTCTGCCTAGAAAATCCTTTTCATTAAACAGAAGAAAATAAATAAAAATAGCTCTATTTCGGTAGCTTAATTTATTAACGTATACATCTAAAACTAAGTGATTTTCTTCTCAACAACTTTTCAGACACGACTTACCATTCTTCCTTAATTAGTTCATTGATACGATCCATAAGTCACAGATCTATATCTTTTTATCTCATGTAAGGAATTGAAGTTTACTTTAGTTGGTTTCTGCTTGTTTTTTTCAGATAAAATGCGATTTATTTAGAATTCTTGATTTGCTATGCTAATTCACATTATCAGGATTAAACGGTAAAATTAGAGCTGTCTAAAAAAATCCACTCGCGCTATAATTAAAGGCTCTAAATTTGATGCCGCCAATCGGTGTCTGAATATAAATTCGAAGGCATTATAATGTAAAAACAACTTACTAACTTACTACCAAATCTTCACTAACCGACTACAAAATCCTTTAACACAATGAACCAGAATTTCACAAATTTCGATGACGACTTTCTTAGCACCACTTCCCAAGAAAACTACAAAACTGGCAGATGGTCACCCGAAGAGGGCGACTGTCTCAGGGCTGCTGTTAACACTTACGGAGAAGGCCACTGGAAAGAAATCTCAGCTCTCGTGCCTGGTAGAAGTGCTTTACAATGTCTTCACCGGTGGACCAAAGCTTTGAAGCCTGGCTTGATTAAAGGACATTGGACTCCTGAGGAGAACGCATTGCTTCGGGAATGGGTTAAAAATAATGGCCCTCAGAGATGGTCCGAGTGTGCTAAGATCATTGTCGGAAGAAGTGGTAAACAGTGCCGCGAGCATTGGTGCAACAAACTGAACCCGACCCTCAAGAAGGGCAACTGGACCGCTGAGGAAGATGAGCAAATCTTCCGTCTTTACCAAAAATACGGGACAAGTTGGTCAAGGTTTGAAAAATTCCTCCCAGGAAGAACTGAGAATGCTATCAAAAACAGGTTTTACTCAGCTCTTAGGAGACTCGAATCCAACAAAGGAGCAAAAAGAGTCAAGAAAGACGACAATAGCTCATCAATTATTGATCAAATAGTGAGTTCTCAACCCAGCGAAAAGGACTCTAAAACGGAAAAAGCTACATCATCGGCTATGGAAATAACCGTTCAAGCGAAATTAACAAATGCTCTACAAAGCATCCCAGATATCAAAGGTGGTTATCCATCTTTCCACGTAAAATTCGAAGAGAATACCTCTCAAACCAGTGATGAGAGAGTTACTCGCGCAGAAATAGAGAGTGAAGAACCAGTCGATTATTTCTCACAAGGCTGCTCCTTTATCGACTACAGCAATAGCCCTAAAGTAAACCTCAATACCCTAGAAGACTGGTCGGCCTCTCCAAAGCTCTTCGAGAAATCGGATGCCCTTAAATTCGATTTTCATAGTAGTCCAAAGTTTGATGAACTGAATGTGACTTGTGCGCCACAAAATGATTTGGAGATCAGCCCAACTGAAGTTCAAAATGCTATGAGTGAAATGTACGAAAAGGTTAATAATTTTGCTGGGAACTCTGCGATGACCAATGAAGAAAAGATACACTTCTACATGAATCAGTTAAAGTTCCTCGATGAGTTGTTTTCAACGACGAAAAAGCAGGTTATAGCCAAATTGAATGATCTTAAGAACGAAGGAGCTTGCAGTGGCAAGTTTCTTAACTCTTTTTATGAGCAATTCTCTTTGCTTGACAAGTGAACTTGCCTTGTGATTGCTCATTTTTCGTCATAAATCATTGTAGCTATCTATCGTTGTCCATTAAGTCATTATTATTATTGCTTTTTTTTATATGACATTACAAATATCTACTTTTCTCACCAACAAAATATGCATCCTCAAACTCTCTCTTTTTATTTCGTGAAGACCGCTTGAATAGAGACCTCATAGTCAAAACTATTCTTCTTTTCATTAAGACAGTTAGGTATTTTTGCTCTTGAATAGCTTTTTTGGCAGTTGCTTGTCGAAAAATAATCTAATGGTGTAGATATGGACTGATTGTTTTTTGACTTGGAGATAACTTTCGAAAGAATTGCTCAAACATACAGAATTTACCGACCCCAAATGGTCACTTCAAGTTTCAAATTTATACATATTGATAAAATACAGTTTCAATATGTTAATTTCTCAAACGATTAGAACATTTTACGGCCAACTGGCGATAATTTAGCTGAGTACATTCACAGTTTCACATAGACAGAAATTTTCATGTATTGTTTTCAAATGGAAGAAAATTTCAAAACTCATTTAGGCTACCTAGCTTTATCAAGCTCAGATATAATCATATTTCCTCGAGAAGGATCTACCTCTTTGAAAAATGTGTGAAAAAAAAATTTACTCAGGGAATCGCATCGCGAGGAATTTTCCAAAACTCCAATCAATTGCCTCGAAGCTGTAGGGCAAACGACTTTTCGGACCAGCTTTCCATTAACTACTTTAATTTATTCGTTTGCCGTAAAACCTGTTCCGGGGTTCTATTTAATTATTAAAGAATAATTTCGGAAGCAGAAAATCATTTCCATCCTATTCCTCTAAACTCAAGATAAATACCGAGTCACTGGTAAGCTTCTTGCAACATAAGGAGACCATTTGAGGCCTGAACTTTCGATCATGTTTGATTGAAAGTTGCTCTACCATTTGAATCAATAATTTAAAAACTGAAATAGGGTTAAATTTAATAATCAATTAAAAGGTATCAAAGAAAGTACCTCAAGCATAAAATGACCAACAATAAGCCAGAGCTCATAAGGCAGACAGCCGAAAAGCAAGAAGGTACCTCTCAAAAAGCCTCGATTCTTACTTTATATAGCTCAAAAGAAACAAGAGATCATTTTCAAAGAAGAGCGGAAAAAGTCAGCAGTTTTCCAAAAGATAAAGGTGACAATTTTCATGTTTGTTGTCTTATCTCGTTCTGTCATTAGGATAACATCTACGCATTTCTTGAGAATTATGTTTTCGTTGGTTTCATGACACTCATCACGATCTATGCGCTGTTTGGAGATGATATCCGGCAACTCGCTACTTCAAAAGTAATTGTGCTCTTAGGGTTATCTAATCGGTATCGACAGAGCGGCGACAATGGATTCTATGCAACAACAGCTGTATGCCTTGGTATTTTCGTTCTGGAGATCCTACTTTCTTGTATCGCAAAGGTACGCCAAGTCTCATCATTCATCTTTATATTTTTTCGTAAAAAATGCTAGCCGGGCTACATCTTTGGATATTTCTTCTGGCTCGATCTCATCTCAACGGTTTCTCTCATTTTTGATATTGGATGGATCAATGATGCCATATTCGGAACTGATTCAGGTGGGTCAAACACACAGCAGTTATCAAGGTAGAGTTTATTGCTCATCCAAATAATAATTACTTTCTGGCGAGAAGAGCTTCAAAGACATCGCAGATTGGCGCAAGAGCTGCAAGAATTGTTAGAATTATCAGACTTATTCGATTAGTGCGACTCGTCAAAATTTACAAACTTAAGCAAGATCTTGAGGATGCCAAAGCGAAAGACGATGATTTCCAGTTCGATGATGATGTCATTGAAGAAGACGAAGAACCACAGACTCAAGCCGAGAAAAATGAGAATCATGGTTCCCTAACTCAGACTCCAGAAGATAACCAAGTCAAGAAGGCCTCCACCTTGGAGTCCGATACAAAAAAGGAAAGTCTGGAGAAGTTGAAAGAGAGAAAGGCCTCCATCAAGAGATTTTCAACTCAAAAATCAAGAAAATCTATAAGAGGACTGACGAAAGATTTATCCAAAGTGCATCCAGCCGCTCGCGGAGACGACGAAGTAACAAAAGAAATAACACTATTTTACCTAAACAAAAAATTTCTTAGGAATACGTCGAAACGAATGTAGGGAAAAAACTATCTGATTTGACAACAAGGAGAGTTATCGCGCTTGTACTCAGTGTTATGATCAGTATCCCTCTGTTTACAGCGAATACATATAAGACTGATTACACTTCGTATGAATATGGCCTGAATACGCTCTACGCGGCATGGAGGTAATAATTAAGATTTAGATTAAATTGTTAAGTAACAACAACAAAGTTCATCCTGGACTACTCCTTCACAATATTCAGCGATCTTCAACACGACAAGAAACACTTACGTGAGCATGGGAACGGTACAAATCTACTTCGAGTGATTTGACTAACAGCTTATTTATTAGGCGGCACGACTTCCATTAGTAAAGTTAGATTCGAAGACAGCAAATCTGTTCACTGATAGTAACGTCAATCTCGATGAAATCCGCTCAGGTGACCTGCAATATTTTGTTGGAGGTTATGACTCGGTAATATATATCGTTTTCTTTTCTAAATCTTGACTAATAAATCTAGACTGGCAATCCGAATTTCTTTGCGGTCTATAACCAAGCTTCGGATAATAACCTTGGAGCAATTTTGAGCATTATCCGTACATTGTTTGTCAGTGTGGTGCTGACCGGCGGCGCTTTGCTATTCTCAAAAGACGCCTCGAATTTAGTTGTGCAGCCAATAGAACAGATGCTCAAAAGAGTGAAGCGTATAGCAAGCAATCCTTTGAAAGCTGTCCAGATGGAAGAAAAAGAAGCCTTATTAGCCGATAAACTCGAACAACAAAACAAGGGCAAAAAATCAAAAGACATGACGGAGAACTTTGAAACAGCTATTCTCGAGAGGACAATTGTCAAAATCGGCGCCCTCCTTGCGCTAGGATTCGGAGAGGCTGGATCTGAAATTATCTCACAAAACATGGCTAAAGGTATATATATTTTTGTCTTGACATCCTGACTTTGACAATGGACATCTTAGGTGGTGAAGTAGACCCTATGATTCCTGGGAAGAAAATATTGGCGATCTTCGGATTTTGCGACATTCGTAATTTCACTGATGCCACCGAAATCCTCCAGCAAGACGTTATGGTCTTTGTCAATGAAATTGCAGAGATAGTTCATGGAACCGTGGATTTCTTCTCAGGGGCAGCCAACAAGAATATCGGTGATGCTTTCTTGCTCGTTTGGAAATTCCCTCAGGAAGATATAGAATACGACGACGAAGGCCAGCCTCAGTTGAAAGATACAGAATCAGTGAAAGGTTTCGCTGATATGGCACTAGTATCATTCTTGAAAATTATCGCAAAAGTCAATCGGTCATTGAAACTAGATAAGGTATTTCCCTTTAATCTTTGAGCAATCACGTATGATGTATTTTTGTGTGAACAGTATAGGAAGCATGCTGGACTCAATGCAAGAATGCCAAATTATTCTGTTAAAATGGGCTTTGGGCTTCATTGCGGCTGGGCTATCGAAGTAATTTTTCTTTGAGGATTTTTTTTCTGACGAGAGAGTTAGGGTGCTATTGGATCTGAGTACAAAATTGATGCTTCTTACTTGAGCCCAAACGTTAATATGGCCGCTCGTCTTGAAGCGGCCACGAAACAGTTCGGCGTCCCATTATTGGTTAGGTACGGGCTGTCTCTTTGAACAACAAAACCAATGATATCTTAATCAAAACTAGTGGGAAGTTGAAAGATCTCCTCACTGATGGAATGAAGGAACACGTGAGAGTTATTGATAATGTCACTGTCAAAGGAAGCAATCAGCCTATTGGTAATGCTCTCTATTGATTCAAAAGCTTAAATAAATACGTCATATGATGGGTTAGAAATGTGCACTGTTGATCTCAATTTGCACAAGCTGAAAGTTAATAAAGCTGAAAAGGACTTCTCCAAGCTCTCAAGAATGGACAAGAAGAGGGAGAGACTTCGAAATAGACATAAAAGAGATATACTGAGAGAAAAAGTTACCACAGGAGATTTCCGTGTCACTACTTACTTTGTAACTGACAGAGATCTCAAAATGATGAGAGAGCCCTTTAATGCTGTATATGCAATTAACCTTTTGCTGTTACTGACAATAATTCAAAGGAATTCTATGAAAAATGGAAGGAAGGCTATGACAATTACATTGCTGGAGACTGGGAAAGAGCAAAAGAGTACTTCGAAGATACCATTGTAATATTCGCTTGATTAACCACGAATGATAACCTAATTTTTCAGAACATGATTCCTGGTCATGTAGATGGCCCATCAAATACCCTTCTAGAGGTTATTGCCGAGAACGGCGGAAAAGCTCCTCTTGATTGGAGAGGCTACAGAGAATTGACAGAGAAGTAGTCTCATCAAGAGCTTGTTTATGAACCAGATATTAATAATAATGACATAATCTTCTATAATCAAATTGATTAGTAACACCATGCTGGGGATTTGCAATCATCCAATAAACCAATATGGTGAGAAAAAGTTAATAACTATATATTCAAATTGAATTTCATATGATATATTGGTCTCATTATAAACGACAATATCTGGTAACTTCTATGTGTTGCAATGCGACATTAACAAAACAAAAACCAACTCACATGGGCTTTTATCTGAGCTGCGAAAAAATGCTGTTTCTTAATTTAAGCAGAAATTCTTGACATCGAAAAATTTGATAGAAGTGTGTAAGTGAAATACACCAAAAAAGAAAAACAAGACAGGATTTAAAAAAATATTATACAAAGAACTTAGAATTTTCTGCATTTATTTTGATAAATTGAAGACAATCGTCTATAAGTTATGCGCGGAAGCTGCGCGCCTACGTGAATTTAATATTGCATTAATTTGAGAACTATTTTTTCATTGAGAATCGCTGACTGATATGCGTTTCTGACAAGAATGTCGATATTTCCCCTTTCTCCTCATTGAGTTGCGAACCGTCCACCGAACTGTCCAGCAGTAGTTTGAAGTCGGACTCTCCAGCATTTGTTTCTGCTTCTCGCAAACACGCTTTTTGTGTGACTTTCCCTTCCAAACTCCTCTGAGTGAAATTATACCCACTAGATTTCATCACACTGAACAGCATGCAACTATTTTCCACCAATTGAAATACTTCCTGAACTTCAGAATCCTCGTTGACACCCTCTGTAAAATTCTCGCCTTCATCTCCTCCTCCTGCTGCTGATAGTATTGATTCTTCAAGGATGGTTAGAGTATTTTCTTTGTAAAATTGGCACTCAAAGGGCACTCTCTTGGGTGTTTTCTCTTTTGTCAAAAATTCCTTCAGATCCGAGAGACTACTCGAGGCGGAGGACGCCTTCTTCATTATTGATAATTTTTCAGGTTGCGTGTGCACTTTCGCGAATTGAGAATATTTTTCTGAAACTGGACGCACGTCGTCTTCTTCAGCGAGGAGCTTTAAAAAAGGAAGTATCTTGGTTAGTTCTCGGTCATTCTGGTCTCCCACAAAACTTTTTATTGTCAATACGTTGTGTGGGTGATTGAGGAAATGATCGTGAGAGTCCTATATAGAGAAAAATTGATTGTTGATGTCATACGATTCTTACATCTAAGAGCAGAATATCTTTCATTGACACTCCGAGTATCCCAAGGTTTTTTATGAGTCTGTTATTTCCGTCTAGTCTGCAGTGACTTCGGTGCAATATATTGGACACGTATTTTTTGATCCCAGATGCTTTCACCAAGGCTTCTGCATACTGTAAAATAAATATTCTCTATTATCTTTTTCAAAAATAATGCGTTACTTCTTTCGAACCAGTTGTATAGATCACTAAATTGTAGTTTTTCGAAACTGAACGCAGAAAATTTTCCAGCTCAGGCCTAGGTACTATATTCACCGTGCGGAGCATCCCATTCGACTCGAACTGCAATTTTTGAAACTATCAGAAAATTTGAAAAATTAGAAGGAGTACCTCGACCTGCATCATCTCTTTTTCGTAGTTATCATTCCTGCAGTAAACTAACGTCTCATCCAAATCCAGCGCCAAAATCTTTTTCTAAAAGTGAGAGAGGTTTTTTTCTTGTGTCCAACCTTTGAGGAATTATCTTACCTTGCGGTGGCTGGTGGCTAGAGGTGGAGTATCCCAGGGAGAAGGATGCCCGCTTTTCCGAGAGTGATTCTTCGTGGAAGCAGTGAAGTGCACAGGGTTTTGGCCTTGATGAGCTTGCTTCAGGACCTGTTTTAGCATTAGGAATTTTATTTTGATTATAGTGCCGTAGAACGGCTCTAATCTATTTCAACTGCTGGAAAAATAAATGCATCATTCATTCTAACCCGCTTTTGGTTAGAATAATAGGATTTTAAATACAGGAGATTGGTAATCAAAAAAATTATTGAAGATTCCGTCAAATCTTCCAGATTAGAACGATTTAAAAATAGAGATTTATATTTCGAGTTTGTTACAAAGCAGGAATTAACAAATTCTTCCGAATGCTTGATAATTTTTTTCTCGAAGAAAAAATGGCAAGGAAGAGCACGTCCAAGGTTTAACATGAGGTCTCTGGAAGCGAAATCGTGACATCTTACATTGTTTCGGTTAATGAATTAATTCAGAATGGGCTATTTATTCTATTATTTTGCGATTTACGTTGAGTTGGAGTGGAATTGTTCTGCAGACACTATAAAAATTATTAATTCAAACTCTAAACATTTTATTAAAAAAATATTTTCGGGTTTCAAATTTCAAAAAAGGCGTGCTTCGTGGATCTCCAGGCAGCTCCTTTAATAATGTTTTCGCTTCTTTTAGAGTACTAGTAGTCTCCTCAAGCTGCCCATTGTAGTTAGTAGTTGGATTAGCAGCCTTTGATGAGTTAGAAACCCCTCAATGTGGTAAATTGTGCTTTTCCTCGCTTCTTCTTTGCTAACCGAGGGGGAACTATCTTGTAATGAGTGGCAGAATTGAGAGTTAAGCAAGTCAATCAATATCTTGCTTAATTTTGTAAGGCTTTCAATAAGCTCGCTTCAATTAATATTTTCGAAGACCTGGAGTGCGACGTTCTTCTACTGGTTTTTTTTTTGCAAGTTGAGTGTTCAGTACTAGTGTTGCCTTCAGCAATTAGTTCGGTCCCTTATGGATTGTATTTCAAGCGCATCTCTTCAGAGCGAAAAAATCGTGTAATTTTAAACACACTAAGATTAGCGGAATGTAGAGAGAATTCTCCCCTATAATAGTTAGACATGATGGAATCGGTAAAAATAAGCAGTGAAAATTTCATATATGGACCCCATTTCATTCACAATGAATTGATATTTAACCAAGAGCTATCTCAACGAACAAAAACAAAAATCTAAAAACAGCTAATTAGAAATCATTTTTAGTTGAACTGAGTATTCCAAAGAGAAGACGTCGACGTCATAGTAGGATCGAATCGGGTAACTGACTTGCTCCGAACAGGCTTGTGCCCTATCGACTTCAAAAAATCATCCTGAGTTGGCTTCCTCGGCCCCGCAAGCCTTTTCTGCGATACCATCGCCCAAGGCGCTGTATAAGTGCTACTCATCTTCCTATGCTCACCTTTCAGTGTCTTTAATCGCTCAGAGGACATTGTTCGAATACTTTCAGCGGCAAGTCGCGCTGCTTTTTTATCTTCTTCTTTCGACCGGGTTATCGTTGAAAATTTGTAGCTGGGCTTCGGGTTCTCTACTTTAATGGGATCCTCAAAACCATTCATTGTTTTAAAAAGTAACGAAGCCGAATCCTTTTCGCCGATCAGTTGTGAAAGCAGTTTTTTATTTGTATTGTATTTCAGGACTGATTCTGTATTTTTTGGGTCTTGAGCCTGGACTGACACCAAATTGACATTGGGAATCTTGGGTTTCTGCACCTGCTTCGAAGGTGAGATTTCTTTCATACTAGCCCTCCGAGCAGCGTTTCTCATCTCTGGTGATTTAGATCCCGCATCTAGATTTGTAAGAGTCCCACTCCGCTTACTTTTCGCTTTTGCCGCTTGCTGAGCTGCCAAACGCGCTTCCTCTAAGAGTCGCTTTGCTGTGTCATTCTCCTCAGTGTCATTCGCCTGGAGACTATTATAGTACTCTTGATACGCTTTATGCTTGTTAGCTAGTTCTTCGATTACTTTACGCCTGCGAGAGTTATGATCCTTGACGGAGTTTTTGTATTCTTGTAAATTGACTCTCTTTTCCAAATTGCCTTCTGCATCAGAGCTTATCACAAATTTGACTGGCGGTTTAGTTTTCTCAAAGTTTCTTTTCGTTTGGTTTTGAATGTGCACCTCACTTTTGAATGAGACTCCTGAAACTGGGTCAAATGCTTCTTGCTGGGCTAAAGCTGAGGAAGCGAGTCTCTCCATAAGCTTTTTATCTTTCTTTGCATAATGCTTACTAAACTTTTCCAAAAAGTCATCTCCTATTTCATCAACAGAACCCATACGATGAACTTTTTTTGGCAAATTGGTCGGTAAATGACCAGTGCCTTGATATTTGCTTATTACTTCTTGTTGTTTCGCTTCTTTGGCCTTGTCAAGGTCCTTGATTGATGGTCTCGGGGCTGACTTTTCCCTTCTTGAGCCCGGTTTGTCTTCGACTAGTTTGAAGCTGCTTTCCCAAACTATGCTGCGGGTTTTAGGTGCTGTGACTTTGAGGATATTGCCGTTGTAATCATAGGTGTATTTAGTGCGGCTGAGACTGGACATCATGCTGGCAATTTGCTTGAGTTTTTTCTGGTCCATTTCTTGTGTTGCAAGTCGAATCTGCTCTCTTTTTTTCATCTCCGCCATTTTTTCCTGATGCATTTTGCGGTAAACTTGCTCCAATGCTTGGTTGGCTTCATCATCAGAGGAGACATGCTCTTCAAAAGTGAACGGTTTCATCGCTATTGTGAGTTCCGCGTGAGGGTTAATACTTGTTAAAACAGAAATATAATTCAATAAATCTCTAATTAAAATGAAACAATCATATCATATCAATTTCTATAGTTTATTTTTTCTTTTCTTTATTGAGTTTTCCTATAAGCTCTCTCCCTTTCTAACGCGTCGATTGTGAAGTTATAGGCAGATATCGCCAAAATGATGTGTATAATGAGCCCAGCTTGAAGAGGTATGTTACTATTAGAGTGATTTTTATGTTGAAATTCATATTATGTGATGGAGCTTCGACCTTAACACCTTTTGATGAATGAGATTTGGAAGAAACCATTTTCATTTGAGGAAAAGATGAAATTTTGCTTTATTTATCATGTTAGCATTCATTTCAATGAAAGACGTTTTTCTTTCCTCACTCTCCTGTCTCTATTTAAAGAACTGTAGGTTCATAATAAGTTCTGATGCTAATTTAGAACATTCAGATAATTAACGCTATTTGCTTGGAACATTCGACTTATTTTTATTCGCTTTAGCCGTTTGAGAATAGATAGAGGTTGCCTTTTTTGTTTTTGTTATGAAGCAATGACCAACAGGATGACTAAAGTATTGCAGCGAACACTCCTAAGCTAAGAAGAGACAACACACATCAACGTAATTTATTCCGTAGAAGATTTTTTGCTATATAAATTTGGATACACTTCAGGGAACGCTGTTACTTGAGGAAACACGTAAGCGTAGTCCACCGCTTCTGATAATGGAGAAACATTTGTCAGTGGCCAGCTGCTGATCAACGATTGAGCTAGCAGGTCGTCAGACTGGAAGGTATTATTATTTTTTCTAGCTTCATTTACAAAGAAGTTAGCAATATGCTGAGTTGCAAGGATCGAGTCCAGTGTGTGCGTCACGTTTGTCCCATTTTTCCACATGAAAGCGTTCTTCTCAGCATGGAACTGATTTCCATAAATAGGGTACTTCTTCGCCTGCGCTGTGGCTATGAAAGGTGGCCCATCAGTAAGAACAGGTTCACTAATCCCAGTAATCTCGAAGAAATTAGACAGAAGCTTATTCTGGTTGAAGTCTTCAGGGAGCAACGCATTAAAATGGTTGTATAAATAGAACGGCTCAGTTTCCGAGAGGTTCTGAAGACGAGAGGGGAGGGCTGACCATGGCCCTGACTTGTACGCAGCAGGTGCGAGTTGCACCGGTGAGGATACTCTGAAGTCATTGTATTCGCAATATAAGATATCATAGTTCTTTGAAATAGCCAAGACGAGAATTTCCCACCCTTGGCAGGTAGCTAACAGAGGGAAATGCACTCCTTTATTATTGGCTTCAATAATTTTGCTAACGACGAATTCTCCTGCCGCTGTGATATTTGAAGGTCCTAGGACTCCAGTCTCAGGGTCAGTGTAGTTAAGGGCAGCACCACCGCCGGGAAAGAGAACACCATTTACTTGTTTCAAAAGGAAGGTTATGTTCTCGGCAGGTGCATCGTAAGGAATAGGAACGACTCGTGCACCAGCAGCTTCGAGAGATTGAATGTAGGAATAAGGTAGGAAAGAGTAATTTTGCGGGCTGTAGATAGATGGAATATCAGTTAGTGGGGTTGTTAAGATCCCGATGACTGGTCTCTCGTGTGCCAACAGGCCGGCCACCATGAGAAAAGCTAAAGTAGTGACAAAAAAGTTCTTCATTTTGTTAAAGTATTGATAGTTAAAAATATATTTGTATTGTGTAATGATGAGCTGAGTTTAAATATTGAGTATCTGGAAAAATATATGATGATGCTGAGTTAATGTAAATTTCAAGGTCGAGAAGGAATAAGCCATCACCATGTGCAACGAACCATAGTAAGAGTTTTAAACTGAAGAGCAATTTAATGAATCAGAACTTATCAATAGATTGAATATGAAAATCATCTAGATTTGAGGATGCCTGCAATCCGACGCGCGGCAGAGGTGAAAGGAAGAGTGGCGTATATTTTGATACCATACTGCTTAGATCGAATGTGAATTTAGGCAATGAGTGTGAGAAATCAGTATTATCATCAACGCTTTGAGAAATTGAATGACCTACCTTCAGAGAGATTGACGCAATGCGCAAGTCCTTGCAAGACTCCTTTAATGCAGAGAGCTATCTATGGAACAGTCTGTCTCACTGATGTAATTGATGGCATTAAAAATGCTTAAATGAAACCATTTCTCGAAAATATAATTCCATAATTGTTGAACTCTCAGCAAAGTTCTACCCTATCTATCGACTATGATAAGTTGAGTTTAACTTTTAACAGCATGACTTTGTGAAATTTAATCATATTGAAAATGCTCTCTCAAATGTTATGAATATTTTTTCACTCTAATTTCCAAATAGTGCAATAGAAAGTTAGACGACTTCAATGCGATACCATTCTCTCAATTATCTTCAAAAAGTCAAGGATTCGTTTAATTATCAAGCAAGCAGAGTCATGACTATGCTGGCTTGCATATATTCAACTGGCAAATTATAAAAAAAGCTGTCCGTTGTAAAAATACATTATGACACAAAATGTGTAAGTCGGCAAGGAGTTCCAATCTCAGTGGTCAATATGATAAAAAATATCATCATGGGCTCCTTAGAAAATTTTAGTTGAAAATCACTCCACCTCCTGTCTCATTCGGACCTAACCATAACAAAAATGAGTTAATCTTTAAGAAACTGATTTTGAAGTATACATATCGGAAGAAACCATAGCAGAATATTGCTCCCAAACACAACCTTTAAGTTTCCGAATACTCCAATATCGTATCTTTTTGAATGCTTTCCTTCACAATATTCCAAGGTCGTCCTGCCATTCGTTATGATCCTGGAGAAAAAAATTCTCTTTAGCAAATTGTTTTCAAAAAGCCATACCAAATATGAAAGCTGAGAAAAATAAGTACGACAGCTAAGAGAACCCCACTCAAGATCTCGTTCACAAGTATTAGGTAGAGCTTTGCCAGTGGGACCTATAAAACGTCAGTTCAAGCGAAAAAAATGCCAATTACGTTCACATTGAAAACTGTGTCCTTTACGACTTCGAGATAAGTAATCACGATGAACAACAGCAAGAGAGCTGATTAAAAAAACAGAGATGAGATCAGAGGGGAGAAAAAGATTGCTTACTTCCATAAATTAGCATATTCATGAAAAATTTATGATTTCTGAAGCCAATGCAATTTGATAGCCATGGGCAGTGGTGATCCATTTTAAGAACGCATCTTCCGCATTGACGACAGTGATGTGTACGATCAGGCTTGAATTTCAAACAATGTGTGCAGAATCGCATGTTTTTTTTCTTCATAGCGCTAACCACAGCGAGTTGATGAAGACTTTTCAGCGAGGCTTCTTCGCTTTCAGATCTTGTATCCTGGCTCGGTTGCGAACTTAGTACAATATCTTTAAAATCAGGTTTTAAATCCCCAGAACCGCCTTGACTTTGGTCTTCTTCGACATGTCGATCTTCATGCAAATGAGTTTCCTCTTTCTTTTCTTCCTCCTGGATTTCGCCTTCTTTCTTGGGCAGCTCTATAGGAAACAATGAATACTTACTGGGATTGAAATGTGTGTTACCTAAGGTATATTGAATCAAGCCAGTAGGAACATCTGCTTCCAAGTTTTTGCTTTCTTCCGCTTGAGTTTTCCTCTCTGCTTCTAATTTCTCAACATAAGGCATAATTGCTCTGTATTACCCTCTTGATTCTTGCGGCGCACAAGCATGTCTCTTATATTTTGTAGAATTCTCTTCTCAGACTCGATTGCCACAGCAACCTCTCTTTCCGTGCGAGTATTCCAATCCTAAATGATTTTATGTTCATTGCGTCCAAATTATTGTGAAATTGTTACTTCGGGAATGGTTCCAGGGTTCGTGAAAATGGCTCTGAGAGCGGAAATGAGATATAAGCCCAACAACACATGCAAAATGATGGCAAAAACACGTCCTTTTCCCTCCGTTCCTTCAGCAGTCTTCATGGTTAGTGAAGAAAAGGCCTCAGCAAAAGAATTTGGAAATTTCGTAAATTCATTCATGGAAATTAGTAAAAATGATCCTGCTTGGGTCGTTGCTGTGGTTGCTGCATCATATTTGTAATTGTTTGAGACTAGAGGAATCAGATATGTCTAAATTAAAGGATATTTAGACCGATGTTGCAACCATGTTTTGCTTACG
>ENA-UOTZ01001569-UOTZ01001569.1-compost-metagenome-genome-assembly--contig:-NODE-1569-length-15062-cov-14.613413_pt1 | contig 15062 bp, 15 predicted proteins | sample MGYA00238144_ERZ746983 | MGnify/ENA primary metagenome ERZ746983 (study PRJEB28759, sample SAMN06268863) | compost metagenome | isolation source: single cell | place: USA: California, Emeryville, Joint...
ACTAATTAATTCATAATTGAGTGTGATTTAATTTCATTTTCTGTAAGTGTATACCCTGCATTTACTTTTCCTGATTTTGAAGATATCTCCCCTAAAAATTTCTTAAAGAGAATAGCCATATAACTTGGTATGATGAGGATTAAAACGCAATTTCAATAATATAGCCAAGCTTTTGAATAGTGACAGATTCGGATCCGAAAACAGTTTTTTTTTTCAGTCTGAAGCTCTTGTACCAAGCTCATTTCATCTGAAGGTTACGAATGATTTGACTATGTATCTCGGAAAATAGTATGAGAATAAGCTTTAAAGCGATTGCTTATCTCCTATGTCCTCAATAGGGAGAATGCGTCCCTTATTTTCAAATCAACATTTGTTTCGAATAGAATGAATTTCCTTTTATTTTTCATAGACATGTAAAATTCAATCTCTTATAGCCGCAGGAATGAACTCCCTATTTATTATTAAGCCATTTTATTTTTTCAGCTGAGACTTTCTACTTCCAAAGAATTTAAAACGCAGGCATTAACCTTTTCTCTCGATCTTTATGAGACCTTTAAATCAGTTCTCACTGTTTTTAATACTAAGCTAAAAGAGTCAAATAGCCTATTATACACAGAAACCATTGATATTCTCATCCTAGAGACCATCCTCTGGTTGTAGCCATACCATTTCCAAAACAGATAATGGTTAATTTTTCAACAAACTTTGAGAAATTCAACCTCTATGATTTGTGCTCCTTTCAACTAAAATATTTTATGGAATTCTCTCAAGTATCGATACATAATACCTCCGTTAACGTCAGAGGCTCTTCTTCTCAACGAAAATGCTGCTTTCTCTAATGATTGCAGTAAAGATTCCATGGGTTATTTTACGATTGGCTAGTTTAAGAAACAAAAAGTCCATTCAGAATTCTCGAAATTAAACTGAATAATTCGAAAGGAAGAAATAACCAGATTTTCGCTGAAAATTTATATATTTAGAGTAGTATCATACTCGTATCAAAAAGCAGATTATTCGAATTTTCTATCAGCATTCGAAAAGAAATACTGAATTTCTCTTTTTTCATAATATATAAGTCGAAACGAAGCTGAAATATTACAATCATAAAATTATCTCTCACAAATCAGCAACAAAAGTCTTCTTTAAATCGCAACAAAAATGGAAAACATTACAGTCCCAGTCCCATCAGGAACCAAAGTCACCGTCACCCAAGAAATCGATAATAAGGGAAACGAGACCATCACTGTGGTAAGCCATTTTCCAGAGAAAATTTTCATTTACTCTTGGATTTGTTAGACTCAGACTCAAGAGAAACCACTTTTGGACAAGGCTGCAGACACTCTCAATGACGTCAAAGATTATCTGGGACAGAAAATCACAGACGCCAAAGATGCCCTATGGGACACAGAGAAGAAGGCAGAAGCAGAAGCAAAGCATGCAAAAATTGATGCCGAATACAATATGAACAAGGCGGCTGTGAACACAGCCAAATTTGTGGAGAAGAAAGCAGACGATTTGAAAGTAGGGGCGGGTGAGTTCAAGAAGGATGTTCAAAGAGAAGGATTATTTTAAGTTTTGAGAAGAATAGGTCGATAACCATCAGCTCCACTTAGATTAGAATATTGAATTAAATCAGAAATGATGAATTCATATTGATATTGTTTGCCTAATAATTCACGCTTATATTTCATTTGACTATGAGTATATAGATAGATATATATTCTGTAAATGAAAGCACTATTAAACGTGGGGATGGATCTTTTATTTGAAATTTCGTTTGTAAGAATAGTTTTGGTGAATGTAGCTGATCAGTGAGGTAATTGAAACTGCCTTTGGAATATAGATAAATTTAAATCACTTTTTTTTCAGTTGATATAATGTAAACTCATTCACTGGTAATAAGCTCAGAAAGTATTGCTGAAGAAGGGGGGAAATGAGGAACAACCTGAAACTAAATCCTTGCAAATGTTGAATGATTAATAACATCATTTCTGTCCATTTATACTACATTAATAAATTTACTTGATCATGTGGTTTTCTCATATTCCTCATATAATTTTTGTGTTTTCGTATAAATATAGGCTGGACGAATTATGAATTTTGAAGCACATAAAAAGCAACTCATATTATTGAGCAACATTTAACCTTCCGAATGCTTAATGAATTTTGAAAACAAACTCACGTATTAATCAATCCTTGTTTGATTATTTCAAGGAAGCGCAAAGTTATCTCTCTTATTTCATAAGTTTTAGCACACATTACTGAAAAAATTGGAAAAATTACCAGAAAAAGAAAAATTCTAAATTCGAGATTCAAGAATAAATTATCACAATCATCCATTCTATCCGAGTCAGTTTATGAACCAGGAGGAAAATATACTCAGTAACTGACAAATTTCGAAAATATGTGTTTCTCTTGAAAATTTTCTCGGGAATGACTTGTTTTAGCTCTTCATTGATTGCAATGTTCCAAAAATATATGACATGAGCAGATTTTCTCCCCAAAAAAGAGACATTCATCTACTTTTTAATGAGAATAGAGAGTCCATCCATAACTCTTCACTGAATGACAAGAAAAGAATAAAATATTTTTCGTTTAGGTCGCTATAGTGTTCGAAAAAGGAATTTAACTGCTTATTCTATAATATTTTCACACTATTTAAGCTCGTTGATAACTGCTCTCTTCATTCAAAACCAAAAAATAAGTTTCATCTTCAACCGTCTCTACCACAACCCCCCTACATAAAAATGTCCCATAAAATCACCGAGAAGATCACTGATGCTAAAGATGCTATTATTGATGCTGGAGCCAAGGCTAAAGTCGAAGCAAAACACGCAGCGATTGATGCTCAATACAATCTGAATAAAGCAGCTGTGAACACAGCGAAATTTGTGGAAAAGAAGGCGACTGAAATGAAGCATGGCGTAGCCGATGCTAAGCATGATCTTCAAAAAGGATATTTCTAGTTAGTAACGTTAATTTATTGTTCATAAGAGATTTTTCATGTCAACCGATCATTTACTTCATATTTGGCAAGTAGTCATTTCATTTTCTGTAAGTGTACACAATTCATAGACTTTGAATGAAGAGCTCCTGCGAGAGTAAATCAAAACAAAAATAAAGCTTTAAAATTTTGGACAAAGGAAGGAGTAAATAATCTTAGGATCGAGATTCAGCAGAGATATTTCTATTAAGAACTCATTTTAAATTTATCTATCATCAGTTCTTGACATCCACTCCAAGATATATATTGTTTGCCAATTCTTACTCATAACAATTTTAGTGATAAATCTCAGTGTATTACAACTCAATTTCCGTTCGAAGTTTACTAATTTAATTTATTCTGAAGATCGAAAAATAAGATATCTGACCCTACTCTGCCAATGGTGGATTCTGGAACAACTAGTGACATCCCTAAGAACCTCTGGGACATCAGCGTGAAGTCCATCGATGGAAAGGAAGCAACAATGGGAGATTTCAGGAAGACTGCCAAAGCCTTCTTATTCGTAAATGTTGCTTCAGCCTGCGGCTTTACGAGTAGCAATTACAAAGGACTTGTGGAGCTCTGGGATAAATACAACTCTAAAGGCCTTGAAATATTCGGCTTTCCTTGCAATCAATTCGGAGCCCAAGAAAGCGAATGCGAAGCAGACATAAAAAATTTCGTTGTAACGAGATATAAGGTAGAATTCCCGATGTTCTCGAAGATAGAAGTGAACGGAGCGAACGCTCACCCTGTCTACAAATACTTGACGCATAACTCTGAGCTCTATGACAAAGAAACTGGAAAGGTGAAGCCACTTTCTTGGAATTTCTGCCAGTTTTTGGTTGATAAAGACGGGAAAGTTGTGAAATTCTTCTCCCAGACAAAGGACCTATCGAAACATGAAGAGGAAATCGCGAAATTGCTTAGTCAGTAAAGTTAATGGGATTTCAATAGGAATAAGGAGGCGTCTTTAGAAATTAATTGTTGGTCATTTTGTAGTGTGTTTTAATGGTAAATCTGCTGGGAATGCGCAACAAATCTATATATAGAAGAAAAAAGTTCTGAAATGCAATCGAATTAAGCCAGCAATAACCAAATTAAGGCATTCATTAACTATTTTAAGTTATCATTGTTACTAAGATGTCCCCACACGAAACCTTGATTAAACAACTTTTTTATGATGAGTCTGCTTCAGTTGCACCATTCCTGCTTAAAATAACCAAATTCTTTCATTCTATTCCAAGGAGAATAATTATTCCAGCAAATCTAAAAGAAATTCTTACTTCTAGAGGGGTATTTGATAGGGTTTCCAAAGATATCGGTTGGCTGCGCTGATTGGGTTGGTTTTTGTCTATTGATGTGTTAGAACGGTCAAACTAGTGGTGGTTTATACTGCTGTCGGACAGGATTTCCAAAGATGTCAACATCGTTTGATTGCTTCTTCCCTTGAGTGGATCTTCCCGCTGGAGTTCCTAGGTAGCTCGGCTCCTTGCCTCTGGCGGAATTCTGTCCGAAAGTTACAAAATAGCTCATCTAATCGCATTTTACCGAATTATAATAGAGGTCGTACTCAGCTTGCTCAGGTCTTTCATAAGGATCTCTTTCAGAAGCTCTCTGCTTCAGATACTCTTTCTGTTTCAATTGCAACGCAAGTTCGGATCTAAACTCCTGCTGTGATGGTCCTTTATATTGATAGGAGCCTTTGATATCGAGGCCAGTTGCAGGTTGACTTTCGATTTCTTCTCTTCTCTGGTTTGTCTTTCTGACATGCTGCTCTTCAAGCTGATAGGCCAGGTCTCTCGCGTATTGATCTTGTTTCTCCTACTATTGATAAACTTTGAAATTATGAATTTAGCGGACCCTTTGAGATTTGTTATGGGCTTCGAGCCTTGCAAGCTCTTCCGGATTGGTGATTTCGCGCCTGTACTTTGGAGTACCACTGTTGAAAGGAGATTTATAGACTCTGGGCAAGAGAAAACTATTAGTTTCGAAGAAATTAAAGGGTTTTACTCTGATTCTTCCTTGGTTTTTTGCTTCTGCTTTCTATCTCTCTCCTCCTCAAGCTGCTGGACGAGCTCATTTTGATACTTTCTCTGTTTTTCGAGCTTCTTTTGCTTCTCCATTTCTTTTTCCTGTCTTTCAAGGTCTCCGTCAACTTTCTGCTTTGCCATGAGTTCGGTATTGAATCGCCTAGCGTCCGAAATTATTTCCTCTATTTGCCAAAGCGAAATTTACTTCGCGTTAAGCTTTTCTTCTCGTTGATGCTCTAAGAGCTCTGATTGAACGATGTATTCATTCTTAAAATCTTTGGTAAGTTGATTGTGGGCTTTCAACGCACGTGTCTAGAGACACAATTCCGGTTAATATCACTTTGAATTGTGGTGTTAGATTTACATTTTCGTTGTAGGACTGAGGGTCAGTGAAATAGCTGCTTTGAGGAGCCTTGTAAGTCTGCTTGTTCCTCGAAGCTTGAATATTGTCTTCCTAGAAACGAGGTTACGAGGTGGGTTTGAAAATAGTCCCTTACGTGCTTGTACCAACTCATTTTATGATCGAGATTGACGCTTTTTTGTTTGACTGTGATTTTATTAAACACAATATCTGAAATTTGAATTTTAGTTTCGAATTAAGAACACTTACGAATTCTCAGTATAATTTCTTATCGAAAAAGATATTTTTTTTGATTAATAGCTTATCCTCATTCCAACTATCTCCTTCGGCTTCCTTTTTCAACATAATTGACAGCATTTACAAATTTGACACGCTTAAAGCTCGAATAATTAAGTTACCAATTTTTTTGTTTAACCATATATAGATATCTAATCTACTGTGTGGGTTTCTAAGCTAAAAAATAAAGGTGCATTCAACAACAAGAGAACGCTTAGTGTGTCTCATCAAAATTATGTGATATTATTAATAAAGGTCTTTCCAATAACAATAAAACAATAAAAATGCTTGCTTTTACACTTAATTTTCTAACTCATGTTGACACACGAGAATGAAAAAATTGATTTATGACAATCCAGGCTAAAAAAGAGAGTTCATCTTTCAAAAATATTACACATCGTCTCTGTGAGGAAGAGACTACTATCATTTTCTATTGTTCAGCTTTGGGTCATACATACCAGAGGAGTCATTTCTTGCCATTTTCAAACCATTGAAATTTTTCTGCGTTGAAAAAGCGCATTCCGAGTTCGATGCTCTATGAATCGGAGGTTTACCCCCTTGGCTGTCTGTCGTTGAGTTAGTATTCGCCTTAGAAACGTTCATCCATTGACTGAGCTTGCTTTGGTCATGTGTTGAATTTGAAGTGTAGCTCGATACGGGTATTAAGCTGTGACGAAAGCCATTATTTCTTTCATAGCCCGACATCGTTTTTGCATTTTGCAATGTATTCAATCCGTTTAGACTCACTCTTAGGTCGTTTTGGTAGTAATGCGCTTTCGAAATGACCGGCACTTCGTCAGGGGTGACCTCTTCGGTGTCTTCTAAGGGCACTGATGAGTCCTTCTCTAAAACAAGACGTTGGATGTGTCTCTTCTTTGTATCCTCAGGGAGCCCGCCTCTTACTTTAGATATCGGGTCAAAGTTCGTCGGTTCTGGGTTGAGGTTAAGGAGATCATTGTATCTTTGATTCTCGGTTGTTTTAAACGTTGAGGGGTTCATCGGCAAAGAGTCAAAATGTTTGAAAATGTGCGGCTGTGGTGAGGAAATCCTATCGATAACTACAGGTCTATGCTTTGTTGTTATTTCTGTAAAAGTCGTGGGGTTTGACTGCCTTGAGGGTGTGCCTATTGTATTTCGCATGCCGTCAGAGTGGGTTTTCTGGCCAAGGCCAAGGTCAAAGGTGAAGTAATTGGAGCCTTTTCCATGATAGCTATTCGGCTTGGGAGATACGAGCTGCTGGCTTAACCGATTAATATTTGCTTTATCAATATGACAGTTCGTATTAATGTCCAAGTCCGCTTTTTCTTCTTCGTTCCCTGTGGTAAATATCTCTGAGCGCAGGCCCGAAGAATCCATGCTAATTCTCGGTCCTTTGAGGTTCAACGATCCACTTGAGAGGTTACCACCAGTGTTTGTCGAAATCACACTGTCGCGTTGAGAGGAAAATAAACCCTAAAACAGAGAGAATAGTCAATATAACCGAAATAAGACAGATAGTAACATACTTTGCTCTCGAAGAGCTTGCGGACACGGTTATCAGGCTCAGGGCTTTGCATTAACAACTTTTGATTTTTATCCTGGAACTTTGGCTGCGATTCTTGCAACTCTTGGAGGCCTTCAAATAGCGGGTCGACATATTTTCCTCGTGGCTCTGAAATGTTTGAATAGAACGAAAAATTCACAAAACGCTGTCGGGTGGGTCCGACCATCCCTGAAGAGCTTTTTTGAATCTCGGCGTTGATATCGCAGTGAGTTGTTCTCACATTAATAAACTCCTCATTGAAGTTTAGATTGTAGGGATCAGGCTTCAGCGGAACTTTGACTTTCTTCAGGATGATTTCACCGTAGTTCAAATCCCGAATCCAAGGGTGATTAACGATCTCAGACATTCCGTTTTTGGCCCCGAGTCTATCCCTTGGGTCTTTTTCCAAGAGACCTGACAGGAAGTCTTTGCATTTCGGGGATAAATGCCCTGGTAAATAGACATCTCGGGTCAAGATTTTCGTATATAAATCGGAATTCGCAGTGCGGATAAAAGGAGGCGCTCCAACAACCAACTCGTAAACAAGCACTCCAAGCGCATAGTAATCAACCAGATAGTTATAGCCTGTTTTCGTGATTACCTCTGGAGCAAGGTACCTATTTAATAAGATTAGTTAGTCCAGACATTCTCAAACAAATTTCCTACTCTGGACTTCCACAGAAGCTGTAATTCAAATCATCTTTTGACCTAACTTTCTTACACAGCCCAAAGTCAGCGAGATGCAAATGACCATCCATATCAACCAATATGTTCTCAGGCTGATTAAGAAAATAATATAAAGTCACAACCTGAGGAGGATTTTTGTTTTTACCTTGAGATCTCGGTAGATAATTTTGTTATTATGGAGGTAGTTGAGCCCTAGTATGATTTCTCCGGCATACACTTTCGCCTGTTGCTCTGAAAATAATCTTCGTTTCTGAATATGGTAAAATAGCTCGCCTCCCGGCAGGAAGTCAAGCACCAAAAACAGATACTCATCCTATGGAAGGAAAAATGCCTTTAATTGATATATCACGGCAACAGGTATACCGATTGAAAAGCGAAATGCAATTTCACGATGTATGGGTGCTCCATTAGAGTCATCAAGTCTCTTTCTTTAAATATCGCGTCTTGTTTGCCGCGCTTTATCATTTCGCTTTTAGAAATCATCTTTATCGCATAGAATTCGCCGGTGTCTTTCCTTCGTGCTAAAAAAAAAAGGCAAAAACACTCAAATAACTCTCAAGTGAAGTTAAGTACCCATATAAACTTTTGAAAATCCGCCTTCGCCGATGAGTTTCAGGATTACGAAGTAATCTATCGTTATTTTTTCGCTGCCGACGACGTATTTCTCGTCCGCGAAGAAAGGTACAAGCGTCATTCGGTCCTTCAAAATTGAAACGGGTCTTTCCAAATTACTAAGCCAGTAGTCCAACGCATAGAGTTTCTCCTTGGTCTTGAGGGCAACCATGCTATGCCGCTCTCGAACTATGTTATTTTTCTCCATATATTCATTAACCTTGCGCAGAGTCTCGCTCATCAGCCATCCCACAGTGAGATCTTCCTCATTCTCCATAAATATGATTTCTACTCTAATATCTTTGTCATATTCGACGAATATCGCTTTGTAGTTAATGGTTATCTGCTTTGGGAGCTTCTCAAGCATATGATGATCACTCACTGGAAGGAAGAAGGGGATAAGAGGATGTTTATGACAAAACATGAATACTTATGCGTTTCCTGATTGATTCTGCTTTGTTGAGGTCAAGGTCTCTCATCATTTTATTCGGATTCTCTTGATACCGCTTTATAAATTCAGTATCTTCATCGTACTTGTCGTCGTTGGAAAACTCTTGTCCCATTTGTTTTGATCGATGTTGAAGAAGAGTGAAGTTGAAGTCCTTTTTCCTTTGAATAATTTAATTAACTCTTGAAGCGTTGCTAACTGGTGTAATCAAACAATCTGTAAAGTATTTGAATGTATTTTCAAGTCACTAACCTTATTAAGGCGAGTAAAATACCCAGCTCATTTCAAAGGCAAAATCCACCAGGACAGCCTTCGAATTGATGGATATCACCTATGATCTTAACAGAAATCAAGGCAAATTCCAACGCTAATTGTCTCACTGAGATTGATACAATATGACAAGAGTTCATGCCTCATCAATGACAAATTCCGGGAAGTCCTGCAGAGGTCATGGACGATATTGCTGGAAAATGCATTATAAAAGTGTTGGAAGCATCATCATCAACAAAAAAAAAAACAAAAAAACAACATGATAATTGAAATACCACTCTTTAAAGTACAGCTGAGCATAATTCTCATAGTTAGGCTAGTACAAAGAGGCAAGCAAGAGATTTCTGAACAGAAAAGGCTGAATGCACAAATTAGAAGGAACTGAGAGAGGAGATATTACGATATGAAGATTCTTCTTCAGAATTAACAGCCGCGATCAGAATAAATATCTGTGATTAAAGGTAATAGTTGGTAAGTTGCATTTGCAAAAAGAGAGATACCGTATCAAATTTCGACGCCAATTGATAATCTTACATAATGAAATTGATACCGTGTGACTGCCATGTACGCATATTTAACAAGACCTCAGCAGATAGCAAAATCATAATAATTTTGCAGCACAACTTTCTGCTTCCCTCTTATGTCCAAAAACACAACAGAAACGGTGAAAGTAGCGGTCCGATGTCGCCCTCTCTCCCCAAAGGAAGTAAAAGACCAACGAAAATCCATCGTGGAGGTAAAACCCGACCGTGGAGAAATAATCGTGAGAAATCCAAAAGGTGACCCATCAGAATCTCCGAAGATTTTCACTTTTGATTATGTGTATGGTCCGGATGCACTTCAAAAGAATATCTACGATGAGTCTGCTTTTTCTATCGTGGAGTCAGTGCTAGAAGGGTATAATGGAACTATATTTGCTTATGGTCAAACAGGGACAGGAAAAACTTTTACTATGGAAGGATACCAAGATAATCCTCAGCACTTGGGAATCATCCCTCGAGCGTTCTCTCATATCTTCCAATATATTAATTCTACAGCTGGCTCCCAATACTTGGTCAGGGTCTCTTTCCTTGAGATTTATAATGAAGAAATCCGCGATCTTCTCGCGAAAAATGTGAAGAACAGACTAAAATTGCGAGAAAAACCTAACGTTGGTGTTTATGCTGAAGGCTTAGGATCTGCTATGGTACAAAACGAGCAAGAAATGCTTTCAAAACTTGAGCAAGGGCGCAAATCTCGCGCTACCGGAGCGACGGCTATGAACCCAGGCTCGTCCAGGTCCCATTCCATTTTCACTATCACAATCGAAGCCTCGGCCGATGCGCCTGATGGCAAAAACCACATTAGAGTGGGAAAATTAAATCTCGTCGATTTGGCTGGATCGGAGCGCTTTAAGAAGACTCAAGCTGTAGGTGAACGGCTTGAGGAAGGAATCAATATCAACCAGTCTTTGTCTGTGCTCGGAAACGTTATCTCCGCATTAACTGACCCAAAGGCCACTCATATCCCTTATAGGAACTCCCAGCTAACTTGGCTCTTGCAAGATTCATTAGGTGGAAATACAAAGACTATAATGATAGCGAACGTCGGCCCTACTGACTGGAATTTTGATGAAACGCTTAGTACGTTAAGATACGCCAATCGCGCGAAAAGTATCAAGAACAAGCCGAAAATCAATGACGATCCCAAGGACGCAATGCTAAGAGAATTCCAAGATGAAATTCTGAAACTCAAAGAGCAATTGGCCCTTGCAGCAGAGGGCTTTGGTCCTGGTCTCAGCGTTGTTCAACAAGGCAATAAAAAAGTTATTGAGAAAATCGTGAAAGTAGATGACGAGAAAAAAATAAAGGAAATGGAGCAGAAACTGGCCGCTGAAAGGGAGGAGCTGGCTCGAAGGGTCGAGGAAGAGAGGAAACAGATCGAGGAGCAGAAAAACTTGGCCGAGGTGGAAAAAATCCGACTGCTTAAGGAGTTACAGGAAAGAGAGGAAGCTGAAAACAAAGCGCGTGAGACCCAAGAGCATTTGCTGAAGAAATTGAAGAAAATGGAAGAAAAGCTTCTTGTGGGAAATAAAGCAATGGAACAGGCTAGCAAGCAACAGAAGGCGCTGGCCATTGCGAAAAAAGAGTTGGAAGATATTAAGATGAATGAAAAGAGGCTGGCAGTAGAGATGGCGAGCAGAGAGGACGAGTATCTGCTTTATGAGAAGAAATTCGGGGATGCTTCAGAAGAACTTGAGGACAAGAGGAAAAATTTGCAAAAGATTTATGAAAAATTCCACCAAGCAAAATACGAACTTCAAGACCAAACGAATGAAATCAGGAGAGAGAGAGAAGTCTATATTGAGCAAATAAGGAATTTAACGAAACTGCTCATGCTAAAAATGCTGAAGCTTGAAAGTTTCATTCCTGGTGAGGAAATCGAAAGGATCGAAACAAAAGCTCTATGGGATGATGAACTCGATAATTGGGTGATTCCGAACCGTGAGTTGGGCGGGAATATGTCTGGAAAACGAGGAAGGTTAAGTGGAGAGAAAAGTGCAAGTCCCAAGGATGTCGTGGAGGGAAATATCGCGAGAGAGATCGATTTGAGGCGGCAGTTTGAGAGTCAGCACAACGTTTATTTCGTTTACACGGATGAAGGTCCTGAACTGCAAGACGAGCAAAGCACTATTGAGAGAAACACAGAAACTAAGACAGGTCTTAAAAAGCCAGAATCTGGGAAAAAAAGACCGCCTAGTGCTTCTAAAACGACTGTTAAAAAAGAATCTGAGGAGAATTTCCCAAAATCACGGGGTTTGGTGAAAACCAATCTGAAAAAATAAAAATTGATTTTGTGAGTTGGCAATTCTATATGAATTTTATTTGGGAAGTTTGAGATTTCCTTTTTAGCTTTTTTTTTTTTGGTTGTTGATAGATAAATATTTGATTGAACCATATCGCAAGAAAATATGCATAAAGGTACCTTTGTGCAAGGCTCCGGTTTGTTGGAATATTTTGCTTAGATTGTGACTAGAAATATAAACGCAACGAAATATCGAAGTAAAGCGATTATATCTTTGCTGAATATCCTGAGAGTTTTATCTTAATTTCATTGAGCTCTTATTCTCTAGAGCTTGACCTTAGTCGACTCAACGATGTCAGCAAAAGCAGGCTTGAGAGAAGCTCCTCCGACCTAGCAGTACATACAGAGGTTATTTTGGGAATAAAATTTATAAAAAAATACCAGGAATCCGTCGATGTTTTTCTGCTTGAGGAGTTCAGTGCTGTTCTTCTCAGTCACAGAGCCTCCATAGATGATTCTCGTGGCGTCAGAGATATCTTTGGATATTTCGGCGTCAAGCCAGCCTCTAATGTGTTTATGAACTTCCTCAGCTTGTTCGTTTGAGGCTACCTTGCCTATTATTTGAAAAATCACATTAGGTATACGTTATTTCCCATCTTACCAGTTCCAATAGCCCAAACAGGCTCATAGGCAATGACAATTTTAAGCCAATCTTCCTTAGATAGCTGACTTTTATTTTTGACCTCAGAAAGTTGCCTATCTATGACCTTCATTGTTGAGCCAGACTCTCTTTCTTGAAGGGTTTCTCCAATACAGAGGATGACGTTCAAGCTTGTGCTAATAGCGAGCTTGGTCTTCTGGGCTACGATCTATATTTTGAAGATTAGAAATTTTCACATATTCTATTGACCTCGTCAGTCTCGCCGTAGTATGTTCTTCTCTCTGAGTGACCAAGAAGGGTCCAGTTGATACCGAGGTCCTTAATCTGTTGAGGGCTGATGAAATAGGGTTAATAATGGCAAAAAATGACTTCTTACGCAATCTCGCCGGTATAGGCACCAAAAGAAGTCTTTGAGACGTTTTGGGCGGCAACCTGGACTTTGTTTTTGATAGCGTCGAGGACATAAGGCAAGTGAATGAAGACTGGGGCCACAATGACATCTATTCAAAAAGAAATGAAGAGGTTGTGCTTGAGCCACCAGAGACATGAGAAAATGTTGTTTTACCAACTTTTTTTTCGTCGAACTTGAGGTTGTTAACGACCTTATCCACCAGGTCCTTGGACTGTTGGAGGGTATTATTGCATTTCCAGTTTCCTCCGATAAAGAGTTTTTTGAAGGCCTTTGACATTCTATTCCGAAAGATTTTTTTTTATCGAATATTTAATTTTTGTTAATATACTCGAATATAATCGAATCCTGAGGGTTTTTGCTGAGGCGTAGCCGTTATCGAAAATACACTGGACGAGGTCGGTAAAAATAATTTTCACGTTCTTGTTGATCTAACTTGTAGTTATTCTTATAATATAGCTTCTGTAAGTGATCTGGGCTCATCAGGAAGCGTAGAAGCGCGCAAATTTGATCATTTGGAAGTGAGAATCCTGTATCGGATTTTAATTTGATTAAACACCGATTAAAAATTGAACAAGGTAGCATGATTAAATGTTAGAGCATAGAAAAACAGAAAAATGATCTTTTAAGCTTGAAAAAAGCGCAAGTGAGCTCGATAATAGCCATTGCCTGATACAAGCGGACCTTAATTCAAATTTTTTGTGATAATAACGGCTTTGCATTCTCTATCGTGTGGAGTAGCCTTAAGAACCTCTTCATTTTGCCATTTGCTTTGTTTGATGATTTTCTAGGCTCCAAGTTCAAGATTAATATCGCAATATTCTTCATTACTAACGAGAGCTTTTGCCTATGACTATGCAATCATTGCTCTTTTAAGTAAGCATGAGAAGAAGTCATATCCATGATTTTTCTTCTCTTTCCTCTTGCTAAATATTCATCCTACTTGATGCGCGTAGCTGAACTCGAAAATTTTGTTCTTAAGTTTGTTGAAATACTAAACCAATACAGAACTTAAAAAATATAGAATTGAATGCGTGCTTCATCTTTTTTCTCGCTACTGCAACTACGAGAGTTAAAAAACAAAAATACAGATAGCTTCAACAAACGCAACCCCTAATGCTCTTAGGGACTTTTTATTTCCTCTGTCGTTGATGGTTTCTTTCCCTGAGCAAAACCCATAATCCTTTTCGCAAGATCTTCCTCGTCTGGTCCAAAACTCAGCTCGCCCGTTTCACGTTTAGTCACAGTTGGCGTCGTCGTCATCTCAATCTGTCGGATAAGATTCGTTTTATCCTGTCCATTAACTTCGTGAGTCTCAGTTTGCGCACTACCTTGCGTATCCACCCCTGGAACTGAGCCTCTCCCTTCAGGCTCATCAGTAAAATGTCTCGCCTTGTTCCCTCCGCTAACGTTGCTCCTCACGAGCGAGGCAAAGATTATCAAGCAGCCCAAGACTACGACGCACCCGATCCCAATCAGAACTAGCATAAATAGAGGCCATGGAAAATCCAGCGCTATTTCAAGTGTACGCACACAGGGTTTCGTCGGGTTATAATAGTAAGTGTCGCTATATTGCAGCTTCAACGAATTATCGGTTGAGTTTTTGAGTAAATCGTCCTTAAATTGAGTAAAATTATAAGGATCTGCGATACAAAATAGGCCACTGGCTTTCACCGTGGCATCTACACTTTTGCCGAGCCCACCGGAGCATTTGAGGGTCGTTGGGGTGTACTCCAGGCTGACAAGCCAAACGTTATTGTTGGTAATGAAACATAGATTCCTCAAGTCGTGGCTCAAGATAATCTGATATATCTCTTCATTTGGGTTCAGCTGCTGCGAATAAAAAATGTACCCAGTTGAACTCTGGGACTTGCTGTGCTGAAGGATATAGATGGTGCTAGTAGTTTGATCATACACGCTAAAAAACCTCGAATTTGCTTGATTTGCGGGGCTAATTATCTGGTAAACGCCTTTTTTTTGATCATTTGGAAACTGTGATAGAATGAAAATTCTATT
>ENA-UOTZ01001570-UOTZ01001570.1-compost-metagenome-genome-assembly--contig:-NODE-1570-length-15061-cov-7.054859_pt1 | contig 15061 bp, 9 predicted proteins | sample MGYA00238144_ERZ746983 | MGnify/ENA primary metagenome ERZ746983 (study PRJEB28759, sample SAMN06268863) | compost metagenome | isolation source: single cell | place: USA: California, Emeryville, Joint...
GCAGTTTAGACATGCATGGAATCTCGATAACATTACTAGATTTAGGCGCTCACCATGTTGATGCGCAAGAAGATATTCTCAAATGGCTCGACCTGGAAGTGCCAGGAAATAAGCATTTTCACGTTAGCAAAAGCAATTATGAAGAGGCTATAGTAGATTTCAAATCTGAGGAAGAAAAAGAGGACAGTCCTTCATTTGTGGAACAGCAGCATAGCCCTGCAGCTATCAGATTTAAGGAAATCCTTCAAATCGTTTTTGAGTCTCTAATCCCAAAAGAAGCTTACCTTAACAGTGTCGATGCAGAGGTCGGTGACGGAGACACAGGGTTTGGAGTTTCACGATCCAGCAAAACTGTACTGGCGCATCTCAAATACCTGCCACTCGATGACGATGTTCCAGGCAGTCTTAAAATAATGGCCGAGCTCATATCTGATTCATTTGGAGGTTCCTCAGGACCGTTGTATGGATTTTTACTAGTGAATGTCTCAGAAGCGCTCCCGAAGCAGAAATTGTGCCAATTGGCTCCAGCACATTGGGCAATAGCATTCAAACAAGGAGTTGATGCTTTGAAGGATTTGGTCCATGTGCAAGTTGGTGATAGAACTATGATTGACGCATTGGACCCGGCGGCCCATGCCGCCATGGATTTCCTAAAATCAAAGCAGACTCCCGAAGAAGCATTGGAGAAAATTGTGAAGGCTGCCAGAGAAGGAGCTGATAAAGCTAAACTCCTCGTTGCTCGTAGAGGACGCTCTGCCTATCTGGGGGACAGAGTAATCGGGTTAGCAGACCCTGGCTGCGAACTTGCTTATCTATGGCTATCAGCGCTTAAAAATGCCTTGTTTACTATTAGTACAAAATCTACAGAGGAAAACTTTATAATATTCTAAAGTGCAAGACTTATTTCTGAATTTTATGAAATGAATCTACGAGGTCATGCTTAGATTTATTTGCTGAATTTATTTGCTGAAAAGAATTTGAGACAAATCTTAACCGGTTCGTTAGAAAGATAAATAAATAAGCGTGTAATCATTGGCTTTATTTCATGGACCAAAAAATTATTGAGAAACCAAGCGCCCTCGAGAAATATATCTGCCAAAAGCATAAAGGTGAGCAAATTCAACGAATTTCGGATAGTGTTTTAAGTTCAAGTCCATTGTACTGCCTTGAATGTATCGTGGAAAATAATCGGGCTGGTGTCTACGATAATTTGCTCAAACTAGACGAATATATCAAATTTGTCTGCGAATCGTCGCCGATGATCGAGTCTGAAGAGTTCAAGGAGGCAATCCCAACAGAAATCTCAGAATTATTAGAAAAGGAGAGTTCAGTGATCGAGCAACTCAAAGCGCACATCGAAAAAGAAAAGCAAAAAGTAGCTACTTTTTTTAACGCTGCTCAGGAGAAAGCGCTCAAGGTTTTGGAAGAGTACAAAAACGCTGTTTTTTATGGACTTGATAAGCAAATCGAATCCTTAGCATATAATTTTGGTCTCATACGAAGAAGCGCACATAAATGGTTTGACAATACCCCGAGTGAGTATTACAACAAACCCGAAGAGCTCCTTGAAGCGATACAATCACAAGAATCCACTCAAGCCCTGGAAATTTTTATCAAACATTTGAATAGAGAGATGGCTGAAGTCAGCTTTTTGATGGCACAAGAAGGACGAGAAAACCGCGAATCAGCGTATATTCAAGGCAGAGATTACGTGAAAAGTGCTTTTCAAGAACTCAAAGACCAAGTGGAAACTCTACCGATAATTAAGGTAGGAGATGAAATGGGGAGTAAAGTGATATTAGAACATCTTGAGAGGATGCTGTTGGCTCTGCTGAAGGACTCAATAAACTTGGAGAATATAATACAGGAGTTTCCACCGTTGATAAAACATAATGATAGCATGGAGTCACATAACACTTCGAAAATTAGAAAAGAAAAGGTGTTTGAGCCGACGATGTCTGCAGAGAAATTCAATTCGAAACTGCAAAGACTCAAAGGGCTGCTCAACGATACATCTTTGAGAATTGGGTCGCCGGGTAAATTTACGAGTCCTTCGTCGCAAAGATTAAGCACCAAATATTAATTGTTGTAGAGTTGAAATATTAAGGTTACGCAATTGAATGGGTTTAAATTCGCTGGCGTTCTTTTTGGGCAGCATATTAATGATCGAAATTTAGTTAAAGTTTGCAGGAATATGATGAATTTTCTTCGATAATACATTAAATTTCAAAATCTTACAACCTGGAAGAAAAATGGCTGCAAGAGTAAGCCAATTTCCGATGTTGTATCCTTAGTGTTTGGCAATCATTGAGTGACAAGTAAATACAGTTTCTTATTTAGAATCAATCTGGTTCATGTTAGCAAGAGGTGATTTGAGCAGATTTGAAATCGTTTATAATAATAATTCAAATTTTGAAACAAAAACATTTGAATTTTCAAAATTCAGGAAGAGTATTCGGGTAGAACTGTTTGTATGAGAGAGTCAACTAAAACAAAAAATAACTTGATAGACAGCGCATACAGCTGAGATTATTTGAAAGCCAATATTAGATCAATTTGTATTTCTGAAGTGTCGGTAAAAATTGAAAAGGTCTCATGTCTATTCACTGTCATAAAATTAACATATCAAACAAAGTATATGTGTAGTAATAATAAATGACTAAATTATTCTAATCATATTGTCAAAACGACACTCATTTTTAAAAAAAATATTAGTAAGGATACTAAGTTAAACCAACTTATATTCAAGATAAATACAAGCAAGCTCAAAAGTGTCCTAGTAGTAAATTATAGTAAAATTAAATCAACTACTACTGAAAAATATCTGAATCAAAATCTTCATCTCATTTACTTTCACAGAGTATACAAGATACAAAAGTATTAAATGGAGGTTTTGGATTACATTAAAATGTAGACTTGATCCTAGTCCTTCGTCTATTCTATAGTCAAGTTCTGCTACAAAAGAAAGGCTGTAGAGTCATGCGCACTTCCCTAGCACAACACGATGACACAAAAACCGGTTTCTCTCTTTCAACATCGAAAATCCAATTGAACAAGACTATTGAAAAGTTCTTTTTGTTCATTAACATAAAGGATTCGATCAGCACTGACTTAAGAATGCCTCTCAAGTAAATGAAATTTCTACCTTTCCATGTTATCCAAAAAGATATTCACCGTGATGTCTTGGATTGCCATCAGAATAAACATTTTAAGAACACTGAAATAAAACGCTTAATGATGAATGAATAAACCAATTAAATAATCGCTGTATTTTCTGGCTATCTCAGATTCAGAACATAATCGAACCGTCAACCCAACAAACAGATAGCTAACATAAGATCTAATGGGAAATAAAAAGAGCATCTGCGACCGATACGCAACAGATAAGGAGTTTCAAGCCCATAAATCGAAATGTACGCCACTTTATATGACACTAAGAATAGGAGATGATAATCATTAACCTAGTCACCTTGTACGAAATCGCCATCCTAGAGAAAATCTACATGGATCTTTCAGGTATTCTCAGGGAATTCTAGCAAACTGAATAACGCCTTAGCTCGTAACGATGGAACCATCAATAAGGAAACATTTTTGCAATTTTTCCCATTGACAGTAAAGAAACGCTGCTTAACCCACAGATTTAATTATCCAACACCTACTAAGGGATTATGGGGCGAACGCTTGTTTGACAAATTTGACTTGCGTCACGAGGCGAAGATAGACTTTGCACAGTTTCTTTGTGTGCTTAGTTTCTGTTGTAAATGCAGCGAAAGTGAGAAAATTAAGATTCTTTTCAACCTTTACGACAGTGATCACGACGGTTTTCTTGAAAAGAGAGACGTACTTTGCATGGTATAGGGTACTCTGAAGAAATTGCATAATTATGCGTGCGTTTATATAGTTTTACAACTATCCGAAATCGCATCTGAGGAACATAACTGAAGATGAAAGCGTTGCTCCAGATAAAGGCAAAAAGATGACGAATTTCAAAAAACTTGAGAAAATTCATTCCATGACGCAGCTCACTAGCACAAAACGATCTCCACTGCATCTTAAGGACCTTCAACTGAACATCAACCATGGAAAAACCGAGAAAGCAGATAATGTACATCAAAAGAAAGTCGAGATATTGAGTTTAAATGATGTCGGAGAGAGCACATCTGACGGTGAAAAACGAGAGAAAGGAACCACAAAACCTCTCACAAAGACCAATGATACTCATCCTCGTCATCCAGATGATGATGACGTACTCAATGTGACTGATGATAGTAATTTTCCCTTCATTTCAATTCCAAATCAACATGATTTAATTGAAGAATTACATGAGATAAAACTGGATGAACTACAAAGAGATATCCTTAGTCCAAAGACTCATAATGAAGTCAAACTGAGGCTGGATTCGGATTTAGAAAGGAAAAGTTCTTTAATTACGAAAAGAGCATTAAATCATTCCCCTACTCACGTGTCCGAGAGAAGAGGAACGGTTCTCTCTCCGGTTTCCAAACAATCTCCTACCAAAGATCATAAACCTTTCCCGCTGGATCTTCGCCCAATATCATTGCCTGTTCCAGTCGCAACGAATGTCAACAATCGCATCAAAATTTATGCAAACAAACTCTTTTATTCATGCGGAAATACCAAACTCACTGGAAAGTACCTGAATTACTAGCTTGAAACCCGCGAATGAATAATATCCATAGATTGCCCTTTGAAAATTTTGAAAGCTGGATCAAAACTCACCCAGCGATGCTTCGCTTCTTCACGGAGTGTTTTCATCAAGACATCTGGGGTAGAAATGCCTCTTTCTCAAGCTATTAACTTTCGCGATTAGAGTGTGAACCTATTAAAGATAAGCAACGCATCCGCTCTATGACCAGCAGGACCCACTCTATGAGCAGCAATGACGTGTTATCCGACATGAGTGAAAGTTCTTCTCCCTTGAAGAATAAAAGTCCTTTTTCCGCAGTTAGTGCATCATCTACCAGAAGTATGGATATGTCAGTTGATTTGAGAGCGAAAATACCTCTCCGCTGCTTTCAAAAGTACAGAATTTACAATTTCGCTAAATTTATTTCAATCTTACAGAGTGGCGGAGCATTCAGGCTATCTTCGTCGATTCACACCTAAAACCAAATCCTGGAAAAAGCAATTCTTTGAGCTTAGAGGGCATTTTCTATTCTATTATAATAATGCAAAATCTAAACTCCCAGATGGTAAAATAATCATTACCTTCTCCTGTTAAATGTTGTTTTACGAAGGGATCATATTCCTTGATGGCTGCTTCATTGAAGTCCATGAAGATAAGTTAGCTGCAAATCAATTTGGATTTTCGATATCTCACAAAAACCCCTCATACACAACACATTACCTCTACTGTCTTTCAAAAAGAGACTTAGATGCTTGGATGGAGCAATTGATGCCATTTAAGCAGTAAAATTTTGAAATATATGTAGAAAAGTATGAAAAATTCTTCGAAGCTCATCCATTCAAGATTACTATGAAATGGTAGCCAAAATCGGAACAGGAAAATTTTCTGTCGTCTATCGCGGAGTAATATTGTTTATTTGCTTTCAGCCTTATTATAAAATCACGTGTAATAAGAAATCGAAGAAGGATAACATGGAGTATGCAATTAAGGTCATCACCAAACAAAAGCTCTCAGCGGAGGAGCGTGACTTTCTTCTGTACTGGCTGCTTTTTCCATCAATAACTTGCTAAACTACTTCTCAACACAGCGATGAGACCTCGATGTTCAAGGTACTTGACCACAGAAACATCATAAAGCATATCGATACGATCGAAAATAAATCTTTCCTGTACATCGTCACAGAACTCGTGAGCGATGGAGATCTGTTTGATTATGTTCTCCGACACGACTTCTTGGAAGGTAATTTAAGTCCACGCTCATAACTTCGCTGCAAATGTTTAAATTAGAATTCGAAGCAAATATTGTCTTGAAACAGCTATTGGAATGCGTTAATTACTTGCATGACACGGGAATTGTGCATCGAGACCTTAAACCCGAGAATATTTTAATTATGTTGGATCCAAACACCCATCTGATCAAAGAAATTAAATTAATTGATTTTGGTTTTGCGAAATTTGTTTCTAAAGAACACAAACTCACTGAAAGTTGTGGAACTGCAAACTATGCTGGTAATTCACTCTTTCATAATGTAATCTTAAAATAATAAATTCATTTAGCTCCTGATATTTTCATGGGCAGAGGCTATGACCAACGGGTTGACATCTGGAGCATAGGAATCATCATGCATTTCTTGTAATTAATCTCCTCTTCGACAATAAATCGTAACCTCCGGTCACGCTTAGGTTACAAGGAACTCTTCCTTTCGATGCTGAAGAGTTGGAGACTATTATTGAGAGGACATTAATAGAGGACCTATTCTTTGAAGGAGAGTTTTGGGATAACGTGTCTGCGGAGGCAAAAGACCTTTTGCTAAGGTTACTTGAGAAGTCCCCAGAAATGAGGATCTCTATTAAAGATGCTCTCGAACACCCATGGTTTAAGGTACATCCCACCGGAATTTTACGGAAGGACTCAATTATCTGGAATTAGAAATCCGAAGAAGAGCTGTTAAAGTATAGCGGTGCGAATCAAAAGGCTCGGAATGATCCAGCAAAACGAAAGTTGAGATCCGAATCTCCGACAAAACTTCCATTCAAATTTCATAATCACCATTAACTTAATTTGAGTTTTTGAGTAATAAAATTCATAGAATGGCGCTCGAAAAATTTTGACCATTCTTCATTGGAAAGTCGTATTGAATTTTTTCATAAGACATATCAGTTCAATCGTCTGCTAAGAAGAGAAAAATTAGGATATTAATATCTTTATCTGTTTCGTGTAAAGGATATTGGTATTGCTATGAAATATGAAAATTACTGAAAATTTAAAAATAGATCTGTGCCGACTATCTCCAAAAGGAAAATATTCACAACCGAACGTCGATAATTGCTGTTTCAGAAAAACAAGAAAAATTAAACAGCATACAAAATTAAGCTGTTAGCTAACTTTGGATACACAATGATTCACGAGCCTTCCTGAAACAGAAGACCGGAAATTTATTATTATATTTTAATTGTATTCTGTCCTCAACAGGACAGCATTCTACAAATACTTCGAAGAATCAGTCCGAGAACGGCTCTCGCTCGAGTTTCCCCTCAGAGAGTACCGATCTCTTCGGAGGAGTCAATTCAGAATGGCTTTGAGTTTTCAACATGGTTCCAATCAGTTTAAGAGGTAGGGATTTGGTAGGACTTGATTCCTGAGATGACAGAGAATTCGACTTCAGCTGGCTCATTGATTTATATCTAAAAAAATAAGAAAATGCTATTCCTTGTTAAAAGAGTTTGAAATACCTCTTTCCGGAGAGGCAGGTGGGATTTGTAATAAACCCGACTGGCGACTCGATACCGTTCTCATCAGATAGCATTGTCATTGATGTTAATTGAGATTCTGATACTTCGTCAGGTATATTAAACATATCGATTCCAAGATTGCGATCAAGCGACAGGATAATCGTATCAGGATTTTCTTTTGAGAGTTGTGCTATCTTCTCGAAAAACGTCAGTTTTTTCCTTTGAATATTGTTTTCAGTTTTCTTCTCCTCGTTTATACAGATATTTCTGTCGGTATGCTGGTGTTGCTCATTTGAATCAGCAGTGGAAGCTTGTGCAAGTGATTTTTTAGTGTTTTCTTCTTTCGAGAGCGCTTGTTTGTTGCTTTCTTCCATCGATATCGCCTTTGTAATCTAAACATATAAGTTGTTGTCAATTCACTCAAGCTTCTGAATACCCAATCATATTGAAAACTTTCTGGATTAGGACACTCCTTATTGAACCACGTTCTCATCAGCTTCTTACAAAATTCGTAGTCGATGCGGTCGTCTTTATAATTATATTGCACACTCTTGACATAGTTCACAAAAGCGATGATCTCGGCTGTTGAAAGGTAAGATAAAGGCTTGAAAAGGAGTTTTTCAATTCATTACAAGGCAATTTTGCGCAAAAATCTTCAGGAATCAGCGCTAGTTTTTGCTGTTCGTAGTGCTTGATTTTATCTTCTTTTGTCACCACTTTCGTGGTTTTTGGAAAAATTTCTCCTTTTAAAAAATAGACGAGGATATATGCCAACGATTCTAAATCATCTTTTTTCGTGGGAACTACAAAAAGGAAGAGAAAGAGCTTATTATTACCAGTCTCAGCGAGGATAACTTACCAAATCCAATATGCATGTTTATACTTGAAAATTTGTTTAGAATCGCTTTATTGGTGGCATGACTGACCACATCAGCAGATTTATTGTCTGTTCCGCTTACTTTTTTCGCCTGTTTAAAATCTGTGATGTGCATCGTTAGCACTTTCCGATTCAGACTGATGAGTATTTCTTTCGGCATGATATTGCAACAAACAATATCATTTTTGTGGATATATTCAAGCGTGTTTAGCTGTAAATGAGGCGATTAGAAAAAGCAAACAAACCAAGCAAACCAATTGAAGGCCAATCATCGCAACAGTAGCATTTGAGAACTTTTTATCCATTAACAGGAACAATTTTTTCAAATTTGGACCAAGGCATTCTGTTATCGTCACAGCTTGGTTTTCAATCAGCCCTCTCCATAGAATGGCTGGTATTCCAACACCTAGAGAAGCAGTTGCAAATCACACTGATTGGATCAAGCGGCATTACCTCCTCGAAGCTTTTGTAGGTACTTCGTCACTTGTTTGGTCTTTTCTTTATGTGATGCGCTTGTCTGTGCAACAAGTTAAGGGAGAAGATGCCAAAGCGATTTACAATTTTGATGACTACGAAGCTTTTCCTGACTCTATCCCATCCTAGAGAAGGATTTTGGTCACATTTCAACGAAATTCGTATCAAGATCATAGCATACCTTTGTAGATTTTGGAAGAGTGTCTTTTGTTGTCGAATTTTTCAAGCACGACGAACTGGTCATTGATTACCTGGTCTTCCTCGACGATATTTTTTTTAATCATCCTTTGCCCTAAAACGTGTGTCAGAATTAATGCTGATTATTGGCTTAGAATAAATAGAAATATCCGCGAAGAAGGTTCATATGAGCCATTGATTTCGCTTATCTATCTATCCTAAAGCTCATAGTGTTTCGAAAATTACGAAAAAAAGCCTGTTTAAAGCACCTGAAGTTTTTCTAATCGTTTTAGAATGCTTCTCTGTAGATCTAAATTTGCAAATTCACATACAACATGAGATAATAAGCGACAAAATTAAAAAAGCTATTCTTGTACGTAATGGATACAACCAAGAAAAAAAACTGATTTTTTTTCATGTAGAAGCATGCCGAAGAGCAAAGATATGATCATCATCGCTTGCTACTCCTGATTCACATTGAGTTTAAGGTAGCAGGACCAATAGTACTTTAGAAAAAGCATAATTAAAGATAATCTCTAAATGAACTGTCCCTTGAAGCGATTTTCTACATTTAAACTTGTTCAATGAATCAGGATTTAAACAGGAGAAGCAAAAAGTGTTTTTTGGGAATAGCTACTTTATTAAATTGCTAAAAATGAGAATAGTAATCTATTCGACTGTGTATGATTGAAACTCTGGAAAAAAAGAGCTCTCCATTTGTGTTGGCTTCCTCGTTCTGGGCTTGCCCTAAAGATTTGAAGGGAAAGCTAAGAAAATCACACCATTGCCTTAAGATTTCATTAATGAGATCTGCATGCATGTGTGCTGATTAAAACGAAAATCAATTCGTTTTAGAGCCTGTGATGATGTCCTGAGAGAGATAAAGTGAGAATTTCAGTCATATTTCAATCGGATATCAATAAATCCCCGTTTATTATCGACATTGTGATGACCTCCTTTGTTGCAATAAGTAGGTTGTACCTTCTCAAATTCACCAGAACAAACAGGAATACTCGAAATTATTTTCCTACCATCATCTTTCATGCAATTGGAGTGGTTTAGTGTGAGTCTTTTTACCGCATTAAAAACAGCATTATTTAAAATTCTACTCATTTCAACCGAAACAGAAGATTCAAATCACTCGGTAATAAATTCAAATCAAAAAAGCCACAGAAAGCGCAATAGCAAAGAATCAAATAATTAGATGCTCGGATCTGAGAAAATCATGCAGGTACAGTGCTAGAATCAATGCTCAATCAGAAAATAATGATTTGTAGTCATTTTTGGATGCTGCTAGTAAAGACTTTAACAAACAGATGAAATTAATTGGAGGATTCATGCGACTTCTACGCGAGAGAGCAACCATTGAATATAATTACGCAAGAGGTCTTGAAGGCATTGTGCATGATATGAACGAAATGATTTCTCAAGGGTAAGCATGATTTTAGGGACTCTCTTTATCAGTTCCTTAGCATGGACTCGGATGTCATGTGTCTGTTGAGAAATTTCCATCTGACCAAACTTGAACAGAGCAGATCGCTATATGAATCAATTGAGGGGGACACAAAAGGAGTTATGGATGTCTTTCTCAGTCAAAAAAAGGCTGGATTGTCGAAAAAGATTGAAGCGATGAACTTGCAAGACAAGAATCTCAAGAACTTGTTGGAGAGAATAGATAAGGTAAATTCTGCATGAAAGGAGCAGAAGTGAGAGTTTACTCGTTGGTAGCTGAAATTTAAGTACGTTGATGAAATTGGCGTGAACAAAAATAAACAGAGCAATACAAGCAAACAACAAGGTCCAAAGTAATATTTACACCGCTTGAATCCGTGTCAGCAATATGATCTATTAATTGACAAAGACAAATTGAACAGACCAGAAATGATCTTTATATGTCAATAAGTCAGTATAACAGCAGTATCGGAATCCACCAGCAAGCTGTGGTATGAAAACTATGAAATACCAGCAATTTAATTGCCACATAGAACGAAGTAAAAAAATACCTGAAGGTGGTTGATGAAGATATTGTGACGATGATGCGAGATACTCTAATGAAAACAGTCATCTATGAACTTTCAGCAATAAAAAATGTTCAATACGACATTGATAAAATTCCTAAAGTAATCCTTTCATGATTTCAAGTTATTACTGAATTTACTACTTTTCAGAGTCTAGAAAAGGTAGACTCGCAAACCTCAGGGCTGCCTTTAACAAGCGAAAAGATCACAGTATGATTGAGAAAATTACAGTCTGAAGTCTGATGATATTTATTTTCGTAGTTCAAGTTCAGCAAGATAAACGCTGAGGAATTTTTGGATCTGCTAACTCAAAATACTAAAGTGTTTAAGAACAAAGAAATCGTCTATGAGGATGCTAACGAAGCGGTTGATACGAATTGGCCAAATTTCAAAAACCCATTCCCTTCAGATTTGACAGCAACACCGGTAAACTCGAGTTAACAAAATGTAGTTGAATGATATACATCTGAAGAACGAAAAGTATGAAGCTGCAAAAGTAAAAAAAATTCAAGGCATTGTTCAGTCATTAGTTGAAGAAGAAAACATTGGTGCCGTTGGTGGAAACGAAGTAAAGACCCCACGTCGTCTGATCAACCATGCTCAATTATATTTATTTTGCGGTAGGTCGAAAAGCTTTTTGAGGACAAGATGCTCCGAGCCTTCTTTGTCGAGTTTTGCAATCAAATTATATTGAACAGACTCAATGAAATAAACTTTACTCGACTGACTGAAACTAAATTCTATGAGATAATTGCAGAGTTTTACTTGCATGTAACTTAAATTTTGTACATAACCGATCTCTCATCTAATTTCCACCGTTTTCTAGACAGAAAAGCAGCGGGATTGGCAGCTTGGGATTGAACTCTACGAGAAGATCAATAATAGCATCGAAAGAATCTCAACGGAGATATCTCAATTGAAGGCCGAAGGGAATCAAGACGAACTGCTACAAAGACTTCGATCTGCATCAGATTTTCTAACGAAATTACGAATTTATATTCGATCTCTTAGCATCTTTCAGAATACGAGCTTCTGTGTGACGCTTATTACTGAGTCAATCAAGGAAGAATTGAAAACCAACAATAGTCTCACGCATGCCAAAGGAAACTCACTTGAAATGGGGCAAAGAGATATACTCATGAACCTTATCGCCTCACACTTGAAACAAATTCCTCATGTTTTTAATCGTCCTCAAGAGACCCAAACCATTCTAAAACATCTCCAAACTCAATTCAATCTTAACGAAAAAGAGTCCTTTATGCTTACGGTAATTTAATAAACTTTACTGGGTTCCTTGTTAATCCCTAAGAAGGCTCATTTTGAGACATCGCTTGGGAAGCAGCTTAATGCAAAAGCTCAGTTACAGACGAGTTCAAAAGAAAACTTCCAGTCCTGGGTCGTAGAAATGGAAGAAAAGATTAATGTAAAGCCGGTGTAGTTATGAAGATATTGAATTAATTCATCTAGGATATCCAAATTAGTAAAGAGCACCGAAGAGACATGCATGCGACAAGGAAAATCTTTTCGGGGATTCCGAAGCCTGCGAAACAAGGAAAGATTTCTCATTATTCATTCGTTCCTTTTGAGCCAAGTTTGAAAGTTTTGGCCCAGAAAACCACCAACCTATTAGAGTGAAATTTCTTCTCGAGGCCTGGACTATGTTAGAGCAAAGGTATAAGCAAATTTTTTTGTTTATTTCTGTTATTTCATTGCTTACAACGTGTCACTGTCAAATTTTAGATGGAAACGACACACTATATAATAATTGTTGAAATAAGGTCACAGATATTAGGATACATTCTCTGTTTTTTTTGTTTGTTTGAATATTTTTATATTGACCAATTTGCGAAACCTTTACTCAACAAGCTCGCAATGCAGTAATGACAACAGCAACAACTAAGCACCGGTTATAAGGGTTATTATTAGCAAATCAGATAAAAATTACGCTCTCTAATTTTTATTCATTGAGGCTTAGAGTAGGCTAATCAGACCGTATTAATACTCATAATAATGAATATCATTCAAGAAACCATCTTAAATTTCAGGATTTTGTAAAGACTTGTTATCTTTGAGATAAAGATGATTGGCTTTGATTTTGTATATTTAATATTATTTATTATTCAAGCAATTGGTAACGATGAGGTTGATGCAAATGTATCTGTTTTAAAAGGGTAGTCAAAGACCTGGTATTTATTCAAGCTTGAGTTGGAACTTGATTTGAGTTGGAATTTTTTGGTCCGTAACATAAAGTTCAGTCTGGGCTTCGAAGGTACCCTTGTTGACTAGCTCTCTATCAGTCAAATAAGTGATTAGCTAACCCACAATAATATAATTTTTACTCAAAAGTAAGGTTAAGAACGTCTTTGTAATCATCGGCGAACAAGGGGTTCGAGATGTAAACGTTGTCACCTTGGTGATTTATGATAGAAGGGTTCTTTAAAGCGAGGTCAGGGGTCGTTCTCAAACTATTTAGTTAAGTTCGTTATTCATATCAGTGAAGATTCTAGCTTACTATTCAATGAATTCAGCTAATGTGCCCTTCTTAGGCCATGATTGTTGTCTTGGTTTAGTTGCAGAGCACACGAGGCAATTCTAATCATATCATTAGAGGCTGAAAAAACTACAGGCCTGCATACATCCTTTGGTTCATAAGGGAAAGTCCTTGTGTAAATGCCGGTTTGTCCCATAAACATCATGTAGTCTTCGATACGCTTAGAACATCCGGTCATGATCTTAAATGCTTCGTTTGAGCATGCTGCTGCGATTAAAGCGTTGGTGGAGGCGATAGCTGGAATGATATTCTATATTGAATAATCTCATCAAACTTGTCTCAGATTTGTAGATAATTTACCTTAACGACACCTTGGGTGAGTTGAAGAGTGACTCCGCTGATCTTGTGCTCGGCAGCTCTTTCCAAAGCCTTTTCATAGATCCATTTCATATGCTCAGTGTTATCTTTGTCCTGTTTAAAAGTAAAGCTTCGAATTTTTTTTCGAAATTAAATTACGAGCTTGATATCCTTTCGCTCTTCGTCCCATTTAATTAAATAAGCGTAGGCAATACAGTGCTCAGGAATTCTTGGGGTAGTGGCGATGGTGCACATGTTGAAAGTGGTCTGTAAGCCAATAGAATTCAGTGCTTGGAGATAAAAGAAGCTTATACTTGAGGTGGGAGAGAGCCTAGAGTGCATTCGAAGCAAGCAGTCTTATATGGCCAGATTACTCTCGCTTGGCCTCTGAATCCTTCAGTACCACCATCAATAAGTGGTCTGACAGTCTCAGGCTTTGGCTCGCCCTTCTCGAATTCGACCAAACTATGCGCCATAAAGTTGAGCCAGCGTCTTGCCTCAATGTTATCGAGACCAGCAATGAAGATCTGGAATTGTGAATAGAATTCTTTGTCGAATTTTTGAATAGGGCAGACGTGCCTACGCAATAAAGAGAGCAGCAATTTAGTTTGGCGTTGAGGCGAGATGATTATACGCAGTAATTTTGCAACCTGGCACTCGTTTCATAACGAATTCGGCGGCAACTTTGGCCTTATGGTTTCCAACATCCTTCATTCTAGTGAACATCTGAGTATGTTTCAAAGAAATATGCTTTTACCTGAATAAGAATTGACGGTTCAAGTTTGTAAGGTCAATAGTATCGAGATCGATAACATGAATGTCCTTGAAACCCATCAAAGCGAGGTTTTTAAGGATCTCGCAGCCCAAACCTCCTGCTCCAACGACCAGGACCTTGGAGTATTCCATGAAAGCGGATTTGAGCTGATAGTAATAGGGTTAACGCATTGTAGTAACGAGTTTAACTACTTCATCGCCAGGGGTGAACTCTTCAGGGGCAAACTTGCTAGGACGCTTGAGAACAGCGTCAATATCTAACCATCTCTTTTCTTCTTTAATCTCGATATCCATTTCAGTTTCTGGTCTGCTAAGATTTATATATTTTTTTCCTTTAATTAAGATATCCGAATTAAATCTTTTGTACTCTCAATCATGCTCTAATAATTTGTTGACAAACAACTGAATAATTCTGATTCAATGAGATCAGCAAATCAATGAATAATAGTTGAGTCTTTCAGAATGGCGATACTCATAAGAAAGCTGAAGAGACTGTGCTCATAAACTGAGCTT
>ENA-UOTZ01001571-UOTZ01001571.1-compost-metagenome-genome-assembly--contig:-NODE-1571-length-15047-cov-10.017234_pt1 | contig 15047 bp, 13 predicted proteins | sample MGYA00238144_ERZ746983 | MGnify/ENA primary metagenome ERZ746983 (study PRJEB28759, sample SAMN06268863) | compost metagenome | isolation source: single cell | place: USA: California, Emeryville, Joint...
GTGGTAAAGAGAATCTCTCAAGTATCCAGTAATGAAAATAAAGTAATGCTGAATTTTGTAGAGAATGATCTTGAGTGATTTTTCTGATAGAGTGATTTGGTAAATAGGAGTTTTTATAGGATGATATTTGGATCGTTGGATTGTAGTTTGTAGAGTGCGTAGAGATCTACTCGTAGTATTTCTCATAGCAGAGATCGCGGTCAATGCTATCATGGCATTTTTTTTTTTGGAAAAAAAGATAATTCATCAGAATCTGTTAACAGCCTGATATGGTGCTTCCATTATCCTCCCATAATGGAGTACAACTTGACTGTTGAAAACGAAAGTTGTTTTTCGAAATGAAAAAATGACTGAAGTTCAGTCACATCAGTATTTCTTATATATTAACTAGATGAACCCAAATTACGGAATAACATCAATCTTGCCTAACTAAATCAATTCAGACAGAATTTTTGCTCTCTTCCTAACACCATTTGCTCACATTTACTACAATAGGGCCTGTTGCTTCATTTTCCATTTTCGCACAGTAAAAACGATTACAAAATTTAAATAGCTATTTTTGCGGATGATTTTTTTTAATTGAACTTGGATACTTTCACTACTCTGAGTAAGCTTCAGCTGCTCAAAGATACTTTCCACACCGTCTATATAAACCGAGATTTCCCAGATGAAATAGCAATAATACATAATAATATCGGTGAAAAATTCCAATGCTCAGTGACAGAACAAACAGAATCAAACCTGAAAGCGAAAACAAGCTATCAAAGAACAACATCTTCTTTCAAATGAGCCCAATCGCCTCTAATAAAGAAAATCCCCTCTTTTCCTCAAATAAACTCGAAAAATCCTGTGAATTCTCTTCCAAAAAATCCGAGAACCTTCTACCTCAGAAAACATTCACCGCTGTTGATGATCACTTCAAAACTAGTAAAAGCAATAAAGAGCCTGTAGCTGAAGGAGTCTGCCAAAAGTAACTCGAGCCTTTTGTTTATTTTCCTCATTTCATTCGCCTAGAACCCTGAGAAACCTCAAGAAGGAATTAGAGATAAAAATAGAGGAATATCTGAAAAACAAGAGCACTAAGGACGTTCCTATTCCTCGAGGAAATTCAGCTTATTGCAAAGCGAAACGCGCAGAGTACCTTGAGCGAGATCTCGAAAAAGCTGTGAAATATTATAAGATCGCCATCAAAAACAACGAGAGAGTTGACAGCGCGATTAAAGACTTAGCCACTGTGCTGCATCAGCAGGGTAATTTTAACAATCTCTAGGTGTCTCATAATTGATTTTTTGTGACTAGGCAAGACACAAGAAGCTTGTGAGTTTCTCGAAGCGAACCGTTCAGCTTACAAAGGTGAGCTGGATAAATATGAGAACCTGCTTAATAACCTCAGGAAACAGGTATTAAGCTGACTCCGATCATAAATTTTTCTTAACGGCCTCAAATGTAGATCACGCCTTCTGGCAACTGTCTCAACCGAACTTTCGTGTTACCTAATGTTCCTTTACACTATGACGAAACGAGAATTAAGAATCTCTTTTCGAATCATTCAAGTAGCAATGATGAATCTTATCAATTATTAATTACGATCTTAAATAGGAATTATTGATGTCTCATTTTGCGAAAGCTGGAGCGAGAAAGAGGTTTTGGCACTTCCAACATTGAAAAGCGGGACCAAGCTCGCGTTGATAAGCTTTATGAGCTATTCTGCAGCCAGAAAAACCTATGAAACCCTCAAGGACCAGAAACTATGGACTCCCTACTGGATGAACGTCCATGGAGAAATTCTCGGCCTTGTCAGCGAAGAGCCCCTCCCCATGGCTCCTTCGGTCAGAGGAACATTGTCTAACTCGACAAAGACGGAATCCAATGAGAAATCTAGCAAAATTGAGGCAATCTCGAAAAGTCTCGAGGCTCAGACAAAACCGACAGGCGTTTATAGTACGCCAAGCTCTCGGATTTCAATGGAAAAAGATGCTTTCTCTTCTACCAAAGAACTCAAGAGAACCGAAACCAAAGAGGAGGTTTCGCTTTTCTTCGAGCAAATCAGCGTTTCTAAAAAGCTCGAGTTCACCGATGAGAGAGCCAGCGATTCTTCAAGAAATAAAACTCCAAGCAATAAACTGAGTGATCATTTGAGCGAAGGAGTTAGCTCTCTGAGAGCGAAAAGAACAAAAGAAGAGCTGATCGAAAAGCAGTATTCGGCTTGGGAATGGAAGTTATTCCCAGTCCCGTCCTCTTCAGCCACTGAAGAACATTTCGATATTGAAAAAGAAGACTTGTTTTATTCAATTATCGAGAAAATCTTCACCGATGCTGATGACAACCCACTAATTCCTCTCGGCTCAAAGCCAAAGGCGGTCGACCCACAGCGTGTTAAACTTGAAAAAGAACAAGAATCTCATGATAATCGCGACATTTTCGCCTTTTTCAATACTCCAAGTGACTGCTCGAGCATCTCCGAGCAACCTACCATGATACGTAGACCACCTGGTATCTTCCCAAATGCGAACAAAAGCACGATGACTTATGGCACAACTCACCAGAGAGCTCCCTACAGCTATTACAACCAACCCTCTCATCAATGGCCTTATCCTTCAAAGCAATTCTCCTCCAACCTGTATGAAAATACCAAAAGTAACTACCACCGCAACCATGGCGTGAGCAGCCACGGACCGACCTATCCTCACAAATATCCAGCTCAAAATGCTATGACCTATGCCAGCGCGCTTAACATCGGGCAAAACCTCAGAAAATGAGTTACTATTCAACATATTATCCAGGAAATCTCTTCAAGCTTTTTTTTTTAGCTTATTAACAATAGTAGTAAACGCTTAATCTAAACTGTTAGCTAACTAGATTAAACACATAAGTTTCATTACTTGCCTTATATCTTTCATGGAATAATCAAAATGCATATTAAACGTAAATATTACTTCATAAATTTGAGTTTCACTGAGCAGTCTTTTATCTAATATAAATATCTGTCTTTTCGTCCTCATACAAAAAAAATAATTTTTAAATATGATAATTCTCAAAACCCTAAAAGTTCCCACGACATTTTGTACAAGAGCCTTTGGTTCATTAATCAAATCCAAACTTGAAAAGGACAAATCGTCTCGAATCGTTTCTATTTTAAGGAATGCTATCAAAGATAAAAATCCTATCGGCGAGACAAAGCAAGGAGAGGGACTGAAAGATCAGAGCATTGATTACTATGACCTTTCGACAAAACTAAAAAACATATCAGAACAAGACGACTCTGTAGCTCATCAGCTTAGAGAAGTACAAGAGAGCATTAAAAAAGCACAGGAAGAGACGTTTATAGGAACCCCGGAGATTTATAAGCTTCTTTCTACAGGTATTGTTGGTATCAACGGCTAGAACCTAAATTTGTTACATAAAGTGCCGACACGAGCTCTATGCCACTTTGCAGTGCAGCAGTTTGTTGGAAGCATTAGTAAATTTGAAGAGTTATGCGTCTTATTATTTAGCTTTGCCGAAAAGCGAGACATTAATGCATCTTTTCCTTGAATACGCGTTGAAGAATGCAAAGACTGAGGAAGAGAAGATGGAGGTTGAATATTACATTGCGTATTTGGAAAAACTAGATGCGATGCAGAGAGGTAATTATCATTGAGTCGCATGACCGTGAATAAGGCATGGATTTTAGGTGATAAAGAGAAATTTGAATCCTCTAACGAGAAATTCATTGAGCTAGCCAATCAGAAGAACCATCCGACCGCAATGGTAATCAATGAAAGATTTAAAACGGTTGGCTTGAGCATGAATCTATTTAGCATTTGATCGCGAAAGATTTGTACAAAGCGGCATTGAATTTGACTGGATCAAAATTCAAGAAATCAAAGAAACAATACCTTGACGAAGCTTTGGAATTGTAACTTATTAGTGAGCTTCAGTGTAAAATTGTCTTCATAGATTCTTCGAAGCTGCGCAAAAAGGGTCAAAAGCATCATTTTATTATTTAGGTATAACTGAGATGTAGAACTTCCGAATCTAAACACTGGTTAGGGGAGATGGCCGAGAAAGGTGATATTCCTGGAGGAGTTGATTTAAAACAAGCATACCAATACTATCTCATTTCGGCCTCATATGATAACCCAATGGCTTATTTCAGATTGTCACGTTTGTAAGTCCATTAATCATTGAGAAATTCTAAAACTTCCTACTATAGCCACAATGAAGGGTTCATGGTGGAGAAAGACCCTGTACTTGAATTCGAATATATGAAAAAAGCCGCTGAGCTGGGTAAAATTACCTTCCTTTTGACACTCGTCAATGCTGAATACAATAACTTGTGAACAGGATTGGTTGAAGCTCAACACAATCTTGGTGTGATGTATTTGGAAGGCAAGATTGTGAAATATAACGGATTAAAGGCAATGGCTTGGTTTTCTCATGCAGGAGCAGCTGGATTCGCTCATTCCCAGGTATCAACTTAAATCATATTATGCGATGAGACTAATTCAAATCAAAAGTATAATGCAGCGAAAATGTACCTTGAGGGAAGCAAAGACGGCAAAGTAAAAGTCAACTATCCAGCTGCGATGGAGTGGCTTGAGATAGTGCATAAAAGCGGAACTATTGATGTCTCTAAAATCATTCAAGTAGTCACAAAAGCTCTTGAGGAAAAAGCCGCGGAGCAGGAGGTTCAAGATGAAATTTCTCAGAAAAAGTAATTATAATGTTGGGGTTGAGAAGAATAGAATTTTATGTAATAAAGGCATATTCGTTTTTAAATGTCTATTGTCTCTTCCAATTCTGAATTGTTAGGAGTTAATTTAGTTAGGAAGTATTATCAAAAAATGAACTTTTAACCTGATAATGCAGAATAGTCTTTCTAAGGGACCATCTATTCTACATTCGTCAAATCCTAAGAAAAACAATACAGAAAATTGTATCGCATGAGATATGTGCTTTCCAGTAATTGACACATTTACATTAATTTTTGGTGCTTCTTGTTGAAATGTTGCTTTTCTCTTCTGAATCTACGCTGTTAGCTCGATCTAATTATCTCTCTGACAGCCCAATTAACCAGGGTGAAGGAGCTATAATATAAGGATTCAAATGGAAAACTCCAAAAAAATTCCAGTTCACCGGCCACCTACCCAAAATATTTTTATTGAATACATTGTAATCATGTTCCAATTTCCGAGTAGAATATCTGTTGGTCGTTAAGCCTGAAAACCATTAGAAGCAAATAATATACTTTCTACTCGTGGGGAAGTTGGAGGAGGAAACCATGATCATACGGCACATATTGGAGACTTCACTGTTCATCTTTTTGACTTTAACGGGCAACCTTGGAGGCTAACCGTTGATTAAGCAATACCGTAAATAATGGATTGAGTAGAAAATAATGTCGGTTTCAAGAGATTATATCACATAATCTGACTATTTATCTTGTGCTTTATTTCAATTGGTAACAAAGACTGAAGATCACCTTGTCTCAATTAGGATTTGAAATTAACACATAGCTTCTGAATACATACAGACGCACTAGAATAATTCAATTTACCCGTAAAAAGTCCTTCCTAGCTCTCAGATTTACCGAAATTTCTAATCCTGTTTTGAATTGGAGCCTAGAAATTAGATAAATAAATTTGGAAGAAAGTCTTCTACCATGAAACCATGAAATCTCAGTGCGACCAAGAGGAAGAACGGGTTCAACCTGAAGAATTGAAGAGCAGCTAGCTTGTGTGTGCCTCAACATTACTTTGGCAAAAATAACGAAATTAAAGAAACACGATTACAGAAAACAACTGAAGACCCAAGTTATCAAAACCAACCCAAAGAATTGACAAAAATCGATGAAGAGAACAGATTTACGTTAATGGACATTTTAAACCGAGTTCAAGGAGTTAAAACAGCTTGCTATAAGCCTAAAGACGTTGTTATGCATGAAATCTCAGTTTTTTACGAAGATCAAAGGAAGAGAGTCGACAGTCCTGAGAAATGGCCACATTCTGCTCAAGGCATGATTGAAATCAAAGACAAAACAGGGCAAATATGTCGGACTGGCTCTGGTACCTTGGTTGGTTCAAAATTTGTCCTTACGGCCGCTCATAATGTATATTTCTCAAAAGGCAAAGTCCTTAACGAGCACGAGGTGCGATTTACTCCTGCTGCAGATGGTAAAAGAGCCCCATTTGGGAGTTTCAAAGTCATATCTTGCTATTATCCAGAAGAATATTGTACAAATAATTCCGAAGACTATGAAGACTATGCTTTATTAGTTCTTGAGCAAGACATCCATGAGAAAATAGGTTACTTTGGTTTTGACGCTCGCTTCGTTGATGATCATGAAACAATGATCAAGGAAACAGAATTTGAAATCTATGGTTATCCAACAGAGAAATCTTCCGAGCAATGGGGAATGAAGGGGAAGCTTGATAAGGCTGACCACAAGAAACTCTATTATAAGCAAATTGCTACAAGTAAAGGCCAAAGCGGAAGTGCTATATATTACGAAGAGAAAGGAAATTGTTGGATAGTTGGTGTACATCAAGGATCTGATCAGTCGCAAAATGTTGGGGTCAGGCTATCCATGCAGAGGCTTAAGAAGGTTTTAAATTGGATGAGGAGTGCGACTAATAATCCAAATTTTAAAATTTTGGAATTGAAAATCACCGAACGTGCTTCGAGTGTAGATTTACTTGAAATTTTGCGACGAGAGGAAGCGTTCGAAGATTTGATCATGTTAAATTTAGTTGATAATGGAATTGACAAGAAAGGTGCTGAAGTGTTGGCTCAGAACAGACATTGGACTCAGTTGCATACTCTTAATTTATCAAACAATAACATCGGTGATGAAGGTGCTAAACAATTGAGCCAAAAAACAGTTTGGACTCAACTGAACAAACTTGATTTATCATACAACTTCATCGGTAATGACGGTGCTAAAGCATTGAGCAAAAACAAGACCTGGTCTAATCTACACACTATTAACTTAACATGGAACAATATCGGTAGTAACGGTGCTACAGCGTTGAGTCAAAATTCAAACTGGAAAAATTTGCACACTCTTAATTTATCACACAACAAGATCGGTAGTGAGGGTGCTACCAGATTGAGTCAAAATCCAAACTGGAAAAAATTGCACACTCTTGATTTATCAGTCAACAAGATCGGTGATGAGGGTGCTACCAGATTGAGTCAAAACACAGTCTGGACTAATCTCCATACTCTTAATTTATCAGAAAATAATATCAGTGATGAGGGTACCACAACATTGAGTAAAAACACGGTTTGGACTAATCTACACACTCTTGAGTTATCAGAAAACGAAATCGGTGCTACGGGCGCTGCAGCATTGAGTATCTTTCTTTATCTTCCAACTTCATCGGTGATGACGGTGCTAAAGCATTGAGCGAAAACAAGACCTGGTATAATCTACACACTCTTAACTTAACATGGAACAATATCGGTAGTAACGGTGCTACAGCATTGAGTCAAAACAAGACCTGGATTAATATACACACTCTTTCTTTATCTTACAACCACATCGGTGATGAGTGTGCTGCAGCATTGAGTCAAAACACATCCTGGACTAATCTACACACTCTTGATTTATCATGGAACAATATTGGTAGTAATGTTGCTGGAGCGTTGAGTCAAAATACAGTCTGGACTAATCTCCACACTCTTTACTTATCAAATAACAACATCGGTGATAAGGGTGCTGAAGCACTGGGTAAAAATACAATCTGGACTAATCTACACACTCTTGAATTATCAAAAAATAGCATCGGTGATAAGGGTGCTGTAGCACTGGGTCGAAATAAAATCTGGATAAATCTACACAGTCTTTACTTATCAAACAACAATATTGGTGATGAGGGTGCTACCAAATTAAGTCAAAACGCAACTTGGACTAATCTACACACTTTTGTTGTCTCATTCAACATGTTCGGTGATAAGGGTGCTGTAGCATTGGGTCGAAACGAAGCCTGGACTAATCTGCACACTGTTTACTTATCAGACAACAAGATCGGTGATGAGGGTGCAGTAGCATTGAGCCAAAACACAGTATGGACTAATCTACATGGTCTTGGTTTAGCAAAAAATAACATCGGTGATGAGGGTGCTGTAGCATTGAGTCAAAACACAACCTGGACTAATCTACGCGCCCTCTCTTTATCATGGAACAAGATCGGTGATAAAGGTATTGAGGCATTGAGTCAAAACAAGGTTTGGACCCATCTGTCAAGCTTGTATTTATCATCAAATAAATTTACGCAAAAGGGTGCAGAAGCTTTATCACAGACTAAAAGATGGTCTAAATTACAGGATCTGAATCTTGACAAAAATTATATCAGCTCTGAGGGCGTCAAAACACTTTCTAAAAGCCAAAATTCAAAGAATCTCAAAACTCTCAGTCTTGAGAATAATCAGATTGGCAACGAGGGTTGGATTGGTATCCAAGATAATCCATGGCCGGAACTCAAATCGCTGAACTTGAATATGAATGGATTGAATTTTGTGGGTTTACATATTCCTCCAACGAGCAATTGGCCTAATCTCATCAAATTATCTCTTTCAAATAATTCAATTGGCGCAGAAGGTGCCAGATATCTGACTCTTGTAGATCACTGGAGAAATTTGACAGAGTTAGATTTGTCATATAATCAGATTCAAGACGGGGGAGCAGAAGCCATGAGCGAAGGCTCATCTTTTCCAAATCTGAAATCATTAAATCTAAACAGCAATCAGATTACTGTTGTTGGAGCTAAACACCTATCCCTGAATAAATCATGGACTAAATTAGTGTCTTTATTTTTGAGCTGGAATAAGATCCTACCAGAAGGAGCCATTTCGATCGTCAGCAATATTAGAACCTGGAGAAACCTGACTGTCTTGTATTTATTCGAAGTGGGAATCGAAGGAGATGAAAAAGAGAAATTTCTCAAAGAGATCGGAACTAAGCATGCTCAAATCTCCGAAAAAATATCTAGAGCAGATTTCTTCCTGGCAGATAAACCAGTTGAAACATTGAAAATTAACAACTGTATCTCCTCTTGCAATGAAGAACACAGAAACGATTGTCTAAATATTTCAGGATACATCGCAGAGTCCGTAGTCCTAGTTTTTGACGCTACGAGAGAACCTCTGAAGATAGGTATCTATTAAAAAAGCAAAAGGAGTAGAACAATAATTGACTAATAAGTATTGTTAAAAAAATATTAGCAATTCACCTGAATCTTTTATTATTATTTTTCTTTTTGAGTTAAAAAGTACATAATAAGAATAATTCCAAATGTAATGAGCCAAAATCTCTATAATTCAGTTCATATTAAAAGATAAGTATACAACACATTGGATTTCTGGTCTGCAATTCCAATTAATCTTTAAGCATGGTGATGCAAAGGACAATAGCCCGTTTTACTAACTAATTGCTTGACTTTTATTTGTATTAAACTAAACGCGACAAATTTCAGTAGGAACATCATAATACAAAGACATAAAAGCAAGAGCTCAAAGTGCAATAATTTGAAAAAGAGCTCAAATTTTATGTTTTCCCAAATGAAATCTGTAATATCATAAATTGACTATGATAGCTTCTAGGACGTCTGCTCATAATTTACTGCCGCAGTTATTTATCACGGGATAGACTGTATATTGGACTGCATATTCATTTTTCGAATATTGCTGCTGGATATCTCCTCATTGCTTTTCATAATCTCAATATTATTGCCTTTCATCAAATCATGCCAAATATATAGAAGCTAATTTCTATTACGGCTGGAGTAACAATTCCAAATTTCCGTTTCTAACTCTAATGCTTCTTTCTCTTTCTCATGTAACTTCCTTATTTTGGAAGACTTTCCCAACCATTTGACATATAATGAATTTATTTGTTATTAATTTATTAATTTACCCTCAACCAACAATAAAAACTTAAACAAGTAATCATTTTGAAGTCTACTTAACTTATCTCATCATGGAGAACAGAGATTTTAAACCGAAATGGAGGGATTTCGCGGATTTATTTACACCCGCGAAAACTATATCGATATAATAGAAAGTATTTCTCTTGCCAAAATATCAAATGGTCAGTCGCGACTCTTTATCTGTTGAAAAAATAAAAGTCAAATCAAATTTCTTCCAATTAAAACTCGGTCAAACGATCAATCGCTACAAACTCGAAATCTTCCAAGACGACAAAGCGATCGACCCAAACGCCAGCTTCGAACTCTTCATCAAATCCGCATCAATTCATCGGAAAGAACTCAACTCCCTATTCGGCTCTGCTCACTACCGCGTCAGTAATATCATATACTCCCCTCGAATTGCAGATGAACAATCCTTCCACGCCGAAGTCGATAATAAGACTATCAAAACAGTGATAAAACCCGCTGGAATGGTTGAAATAGGAGAAAACGCCGAAGCGATGAATTTCCTGGGAAGACTCTTCAAGAGCATGCAGTCGAAGCTCAAGTTGAAGAAAGTTAACAACAAATACTTTGATGATCAGAACCCTACTAAATACAGCAACTGGAAACTTGAACTATGGGCCGGCTACTCCACTTCCTTGGCGATTTATAACAAGATCCCATTGGCTAACATCGATGTCAGTTTCAAAGTTATCCGCGAGAAAACCGTTGCTGAGCTGATAAATGAAAATAAGTCTAAATGGATGGAAGGGAGCGGCAAACTGAAGGAAATGATTGTTGGAATGACCGTGATGACGACTCATAGCAAGATTCTGTTCCGTATCGATGATATTGACTTGGGAAAGAGACCGATAGATACGTTCGCTCGGCCCGATGGAACAGTGATGACGTTCTTGCAGTACTTTAAAGACAAGTATAACATCACTCTGCATGAGAAGAGCATGCCGATGCTCATTCAAAAGAAGAACCGGCTGAACGGAAAGGAAGAAATTCATTGCTTTCCGCCTGAGCTCTGCGTGCTGACAGGACTTTCTGAAGAGATGAAGGAGAATAGAAGCCTTATGAAAGACTTGGCGACGACAACGAAGCCGAATCCGACAACAAGGCTCCAAAAATGCGCTGAATTGTGCAAGATGATGGGCACGAAGGACAATGTAAGCAGCGTAATGAAAGAATGGGATATTCAGTTCAATCCTGAGCCAGTCGTTATTGATGCGAAGAAGATTGAGGCTGGAAATATGCTCTTGGCGAAAAAATCGGTCCCATTAGAGAGAAACCCGCAGCTTGATCGTGACTCTCAGCATGAGATGCTAGAACAGCCAAAGCTGGAGGATTGGGTTGTTTTTTACCCTCAGCGAGATGAAAGAATCCTCGAAAACTTCCTCAGTACCCTCGAGCAGAGCATCAAATCATACGTCTATGATGCGAAGAAGCCGAGGACTGTAGGGATCAGTGGACGGAGCATTGAGGCCTGGCTCGACGGGATCGATAAGAATACAAATCAAAGCACTCGAATGGCGATATTTTTGCTTGAAGGCAGGAAGAAAGCTGCTCCTTTGTACGATGACATTAAGCGCTACCTGATAACAAAAAGGCCGATCCCAAGCCAAATCGTTCTGACGTCGACTGCGAATTCGGAGAGAGGTCTAAGGTCTATCTGCAACAAGATATTGGTCCAAATCTGCGCGAAAATCGGAGGAGTTCCTTGGGGTGTGGATAACCTTCCTTTCTCGAAAGAACCGACCATGGTTGTTGGGATTGACGTCTACCATAAAATGAACTCCCATAAAAAAAGCTTGCTGGCATTCACATGCACGGTGAATTCAGGATTTTCAAAATATTGGTCGACGATTCGCCAGCACGAGGAAGGTCAAGAGGTCGGAATTCATCTAGAAAGCGCTTTCATTGAAGCCGTGAAAGAGTATATAAGAGTGAATGAGAAGACCCCTATACGCATCATTGTTTACAGAGACGGCGTGTCGGCTGGCCAAAGACAAGCGGTTCAAGCGATGGAAGTATCCTCTCTCTTAAGAGCTGTGGAATCTTTGCTTAAAGAAGGCACTTTAACCAAGCGACCAGATATTATCTTCATCTGCTCCAATAAGCTGGTCACGGCGAAATTCTTCGGTGGCGATCATATGGCGAATCCGAAAACTCCATTGCAAAATCCTCTACCTGGCACCATTGTTGACTCAAATGTTACTGAAGGTGCTGATTTTTATCTCGCTAGTCAGACCGTTCGAGAGGGTTGCGTGACGCCTACGCATTACTTTATCTTAGGGTTCTATCAGGACGTGGACGGCGGATATGTTCATAGTGAAGACGCTATGAAGAAACACATGGTGGAGCTCCAGATCCTCACATTCAAACTGTGTTATCTTTATTACAACTGGACAGGAGCGATTAAAATCCCTGCTCCGATTCATTATGCTGATAGACTAGCAACTCTTATTGGAGACCGATCGCAAGCTGATGCTCCAATAATCCCTCATAGCAGATTTGGAAGAGTGAAAAGTCTCTTCTTTATATAGAGTGTGTTACTTTTCCAAACAGCATTCTTGGAAATCATGGCACTTGGCTTAAATTATATGTATCTCTATTCCAGCCTTATTTATTTACTTAAGATGAAGTTGGTTCCATAATATATTGTATTTTCTCACTAACACTCCTGAATTAATTACTGTTTGAACACATCAAAGAATTAACAATTTGTTATCGATCTCCTATTTTAGACTCTTCACAGCGCAAAAGCGATATGTGACAGTTGTCACTCGCAAATCTTTCATTCAGTAGCAAAGTTGGAGAAATATCTTGCTAGAAATTTAGGTTTGGCAGGATAACCGAAGATTACATTGATGACGAAAAAAGATTTTTCAATTTGAATCGAATTAAGCTGACTTTTGCTTTTCTGAAGTAACTCCTTAGGTATCTCATACTACTTATGTTTTGGGTAAGACAGCTTAGATTCAGAATGGTTTGCCGCACTAACTTCTGCTATTAATATGTATCAGAAATTTTATATAGAATTAAATTATTGTTGCGATGATGAGTTTCATGAGTTTCATTATGAAAAATTTGAGAATCACAAAAAAGGAAATGAGATTTCTTTTTTTTCTTTCCAAATGAGGAAAACGATTAAAACATTGCATTTTTCTTGCTCTCTTTGTGTAGTAATATCCTAAGACCACGTTTCATCTGAAATCTAAATAGTCATCAAATGTAACAATTGTATGAATCCCAACTCCTTCGAAGGAAAATTAGTCAGTTCTTAAATATTCTGAGGCATATAACTTTAGCAGTAGAGAATGCGTAAACTCCGCCATTTTTTGAGTAAACTTATCATCAAAATCCTAAGTTTTCTAACTCAAACTTAATTCATTTAAATTCGGATCAGAGTTTCCAAAAACGTATTTTTGAATTCTCTCAAAGTAAACTTTCTTTTCCTCCTCTTTCAAAATTATCTTTCTCTTCCAAGGTTATTCGTATCATCAAACTCAATGATATAACCCTTACTGATTTACACCTAAGGTTTTTGGTTATTCTGGGCCCACCCCCAATTGCTATTACTTTGATATACCCACTTTATTTAAACGTCTGATATTTTTTAATCAAAATAAACCTGGTTCAAGAAATGCCCTTTTTCAACAACTCCTCAAAGCTGCTGTTTCTTCTTGCTCTGCTCATTGTAGGGATCCCAGGCATCACAGGATTAAAATACTATGTTGATAACTCAGTTGTCAGCAGCGGTGATGGGGGCATTAGTACTCCTTTCAAAAGCGTCTCCGAGGCGCTGGCGCAGGTTCTTACAGGAAACACGAACTTAAAAGATAACGCTATCATTGTACTCTCTCCGACGTCCAAACCTTACATGCTGGCAGTCAATTCAGCAGGAACTCCACTGAATATCATCGGTAAAAGCAATCCGACCACGAGTTTGTCGATTATTTCGATGGCTGCCGATCAGAACGAGACCTTTGAGCTGCCTCAGCTGCAATCACCTGATCATTGCAGCGAGTTACCGATCCTGCATGTAGTTAATACAACATTTCAAACATTGTCAAATTTATTATTCCATGGCGTGTACCTCCAATTTGCTGACTTGAGCACACCAATCAGCCTGAACGTTTCCACTACGAATACCGTATCCTTGGCAGCTGCTTGTCTTGGTCTCCAATCGTCGTTGCCGTATAAATTTAAATTCAATATTGCAGATTCTGTCTCTTCGGTTATGCTTCACCAAGTGCTTTTGGCAGCCAACACAGGGGACTTTTCACTTAGCACTTCGGTGCCAACCACAAACATCACCAACCTGACGATATGGTTTGATTCAATGACCTCAGAGACTGTCTTAGGGCCTTGGTTTTCAGTTTCTGGGCAAAATGCCGTGAATGCCTTCCTTACTAATGTCGCTTTCGCTTCAAACCAGACTATTTCGTCGCCGGGAATTGCGAATGTGACGCTGATGACCATACGGATACAGAGCAATTTAGCCATAAACAATTTGATTTTCAGCCACCTGCATATCGAGGACTCAGGTTCTGTTCTATTCAGCCTTCAGGCGTCGGATATTGTCATCAATGAGACATCATTTGTCAATTTTTACTACATTGACCAGAGTTTTACGCCTTTTGACCTCTTCGAAATTCAAGCGCAAAACCAGCTCATCATGGAAAATATCAAGATAAATTCCAGCAACCTCACGTCTCGGCTGCTGATAGAAGCTTATGATGTCCAAAAGTCAGGAAATGTCACAGTCCAAGGCCTGTTAATCTCAAATTCGGTGTTTTCTAACATTTCTATCATTGAGCCCGACGCTAACACGACGTTATTAAGCCAAATCACTATCCTAGACAGCAGTTTAACTGACGCTCCAATTCTCAATGCGAAAACTGGTACTCTACACACGTGGAGAGATTTTTACATCAATAACACGGTGGTCCAAGGGTCTTTAATGCAAACTAATTTCGTGGGAAGCTCATACAACATTTCTTTCCAAAACTTCACGATGTTGAACTCCGAGTTAATCTCTGGAACCTTCTTCAACCTCAAGTTCACCTATGAACACGCTCCTCTTGTCCGTTCTGAATACAATGCTCTATTGCTCAATGACTTCCTTGTAGATAACACAAGCTT
>ENA-UOTZ01001572-UOTZ01001572.1-compost-metagenome-genome-assembly--contig:-NODE-1572-length-15045-cov-17.752338_pt1 | contig 15045 bp, 8 predicted proteins | sample MGYA00238144_ERZ746983 | MGnify/ENA primary metagenome ERZ746983 (study PRJEB28759, sample SAMN06268863) | compost metagenome | isolation source: single cell | place: USA: California, Emeryville, Joint...
AACTTCATCGATTTGAATCATATTAGGATCATCTTTCAGTCTTTGCAGTTTTTCAGCTTCACGCATGAGTAGTAGCCAGGGTTTATGAGGTTCAGTAGCTATATTCGAAAATTTATAAACATTTTTCTTCTGAGTCTTCTTATTGAAGCCATGGAAAACGATTGATGTACGAGTCTGATACATTAAACCAAATTTTACATCATCTTGTAACTCAATCGGTAAGACTTTCTTGAGTAACTCGTATTGATCTTCTTCTGACAAGTTTTCCATATTAGCAGATAGCAATTAAAATAAATTGAAGATTCAGCCTAGAATTTCAATTGGGTGTGAAACTTAAGACTCGATTAATTTATTGTTCAAATGTACATCACGTATTCTGAATGAAACATTATTAGCTCTGGGATAAAATAATTGTTTGACCTCGAGAATGAGACCCACATTGACAGCACCTATGAAATGGATCAAAATTCTCGTGCTCAATCTTTAAAATTGGCAGCAGTGAAATATCTACTCGCAGCACTCAAAAAAATATGGACATTTAACTAAAACAAAATGTGATGACAACCGAAAAATTCCATTTACTTATAATTTACTCTAATTTTTTTTAGGAAAGAGTTATTGCATTAACTTACAATCCGAAAAATTTGTTCAATGCCTCCAACTTGATTTGAGTTTAATTGTCTCTGATAAAATAGTTGTTCCTAGCTCGGATGTCAAAGAGATCATTTAGTGAATATCTATGTAAATTCCCTTCAGAATATGTATTCTTCAACCCTAATACTGCAATATTTTCGACAATGAGTTTTTAATGATCTATAATAATACTAGTACAGATGTCAAAGCATTATTTTACAAGAAAAAGATAGTATTCTATGCAAACTCATTAAAAAAAGAACACATCATTTACAAAAGATTCAGAATAAGAAGAAAATGAATTTGAAAAAATCAAATTTCAAGTTTTTGAAAGACATCTCTCATGCTGACTTGAACCGGCCTTGTTTCAGAAGATTTCTGTTTTTACTAGCTAATTAGCAATTAGCACACTTCGACACTAACACCTCCTTCCGGTTGGTCGACCTCATCAGGATCTGTTTCATCTCTCGTTTCTTCTCCGGCTATATCAACAACAATGCAGTCTCTTGTCCTCCATATTGAGTGTGGGTAATCGTCTTCATCATTTTCAAGCAGATCACCAAAATATTTCTTGCTCTTTTCCTCATCATCACCATCACCTTCCCAGAGGTCATCCAAAGATACGTTGATCACTTCATTAGTCGAACATACTTTCAGTTCTGCCTTTCTAACGACCAATCCATGCTCACGGAGCTCTTTCAACAAACTTCCCGTTGAAAAAAGCCAAAACACCATAAGTGCTCCGACAAAAACATAAGCAACCCAGCGAGTTATAGTGTCGAAGGAGTAGTGACTTGGGTTTTTCAAGTCTGTGTTCCCAACTGACAAGAGCACACCCTCAAGAGCTGCTGTAATGAGTGTGTTAAAGAACCCAATTGCTGTTGCAATGATCACCGAGTTAAATTCTTTCTGAAAGAGCTTTCGAAAAGAAAAGCTTCTCTGCAATGACAGCTTGATTTTATAATTAAATCCGCAGAGCTCACAGACAAGTCCTGATGCTCCTTTCCCTGTCTTCGACAAGAGATAGTCTTTGAAACAAGAAGAATGAATCATTTGAATTGATCCTTTGCATTTGCAAGGTGAAATAAATTTATCATTTGGATCCGCAGTAGACAGGCAAATGCGGCAAGTATTATTTTCACCTTCAGTTGAGCAAGTACTTTGAACAACGATAGCGGAATCGGAAGACATTTGGAGAAATGTAAGATACAACCTTTTGTAAAATTCGAAGTTAATGATTATAAATTACTTAGCTGAGTGGATTACTGAAGAAAGGGTTCAAAAGGAACTATTTTATTTCTTCTTAATTAATTAGGAGTGACTCTCATTTTTTTTTTTACTTAATTTATAAAAAGTAATCTCTCAGCAAGGGTTTATTGTCAGTATAAAATGAAAAACAGTATTAAAGTGCCACAGATAGATGGAATATTGGAAATACTCATTTCTAATAACACGCTGATAGAGAGCACTATGGGCATCAGCGGCCCTTTTTACTAGAAAGAATTCATTATTCGGAGATAATCATTCCGGAAAATACTGCTGGTACTTTGATTAAAATTTATTGCTGGAATACTTTGCAGAACAATAAATTGGTTAAAGTTATTTAGGGTTTTTCTTAGATATATTACTGTAAAAAATCGTGACTTCAATGCTACGAGGAAAAGCCGCCAATTACGTCAAAGGAAATAAAGTTTTTTCAGAATTTCTTTATGATTGAAAGAAACATTGTGATTCAGGACGGGTGATTCTGAACAAATCAGAGTATGATTGAGCTCCGCATTGTTGAAAGAAACTAGTTTAGTTATATATCAAGAGCGAAGTATTTTCAATGAAAAGCAGGCGAAAAATTGATAAACAAAAGTTTTTATGAAGATCATTCAAGCAAGCCTTTTGTGAAAGCAGCTTTGATATAGAAATCTTATGCAGTAAAATATCCATATCAAATAACTTAGAGTTAACGTTTTTGCAGTATCTTTGTTGATTATAAGAAATCTTCTCGGCTAATTTAACGAGAAAAATCTTTGTTCCCTTTGTTAATCATGAATGTATTGGCATGCTCCCTCGTTATTATCACTGAAAAAGATAGCTTATGATTTTAAAGAGAACTGGCTTTTTCATTTCAAAACCATATTTCATGACATCCAATAGATAGATTGAAAGAGCGAGCAAGATTATTTAGGTTCAAAAGAGCAAATGTAACCAATATGTAGATATATATTGTCTAAAAGGATCCCTCTCTCTCTTTTTTTTTGCATATTCAACCAATTTAAAATTCAGCCACTAATAATGTAAATACTTGGAGGCCTTTCTTTTAGAACTTAATCTATTGCTCTTCTTATGCTTATGAGATTTTGCTTTCATTTCAACAAATGTTGCTGTTGATTCGGTAGATGCCGTTTCGGTAGTTGTTTCAGTAGTTGTACTTGCAGTAGTCTCTGCTGCTTCTTCTGTGGTTGATTCAGTAGCTGTGGCTAATTCTTCCTCAGTCTCCTCACTGGTTGCAGTTTCTTCAGTTGTGGTTTCTTCAGTAGAAGTTTCAGTGGTTGTTTCGGTAGCTGTTGCAGTGGTAGTTTCAGTTGCTGTTGCGGTCGCTTCAGTGGTTGCGGTGGCTGTTTCGGTGGCTTCTTCAGTGGTAGCGGTTTCTGTGGCTGCTTCAGTGGTAGTGGTTGCAGTGGATTCTTCAGCGTTAGCAGTTTCCGTCGTTGTTTCAGTGGTGGTTGCAGTGGCTTCTTCAGTGGTAGTGGTCTCTGTTGCTGTCTCAGTTGTAGTTTCTGTGGCTGTCTCGGTGGTAGCGGTTTCTGTAGCTGTTTCAGTGGTAGCTTCTGTGGTAGATTCAGTCGAAGTTTCAGTTGCAGTTTCCGTTGCGGTTGCTGTCGCTTCTGAGGACTCTTCTGTAGTTGTTTCGGTCGCTGCTTCAGTAGATGTTTCAGTGGTGGTTTCTGTTGTAGTTTCAGCAGATGTTTCAGTAGAAACTTCAACCTCAGCCTCCTCGCTAGTTTCAGCTGAAGTTGTGGAATTGTTGGATGTTTCTGATGTGGTTTCAGTGGATGTTTCTGTAGTGCTTTCAGTAGTAGCTTCGGTGGTTTCTGAAGTTGAAGACTCCTCAGTAGTTTCGGCCGAAGTTGTGGTTTCGGTTGTTGATTCTGTGGTAGCTTCCGTAGTCGTTTCAGTGGTTCCTTCAGCAGTAGTTTCGGAGGTAGTTTCAGTCGTGGTCTCAGCAGCAGCAGCCTCTGTGGTAGTTTCAGCCGAGGTTGCGCTGGTAGATGTTTCTGTGGTGGTTTCAGTGGTAGCCTCGGCAGCTGCTTCAGTGGTTGCCTCAGCAGCGGTTTCAGTGGTAGTCTCGGCAGCGGTTTCAGTGGTTGCCTCAGCAGCGGTTTCAGTGGTAGTTTCAGCAGCGGTTTCAGTGGTAGTCTCGGCAGCGGTTTCAGTGATTGCCTCAGCAGCTGCTTCAGTGGTAGTCTCGGCAGCGGTTTCAGTGGTTGCCTCAGTAGCGGTTTCAGTCGTAGTTTCTGTTGTACTGGTGGTAGTTTCAGTGGCAGCTTCAGCAGTTGTTTCAGTTTCTGTGGTTGCCTCCGTTGTCGTTGCTGCTGCTTCTTCAGTCTCCGCCGTAGTTGTGGTAGTTCCAGGCAGCTCTTTAGTAATGGTTTGATTTGTAACACTTATATCATACACAGCCAAAGTGCCTGCATCCACGAAAACATACACAAGATAGCAATACTCCGACAAGATGAAGTCTCCTATCCAATATCCTTCGCCTGCCACATCAATGAAATGCAACTGCAAATAATCGTAATCAATAATCAGCTGTAGTTTCTGACCAACCGTAGAGATAGCTGGTATCACAGTGTACACACCCATTTGAGTGTTATTCGAGCAAATGAGATTCACTTGTTCGGCATTCTTGAAAATCGTGTCATATGTAATGTCAGTCTGATAGTTCTCAACCAGTCCAAAGCAAATAGTGCCATCAGTAGCATTGAAATTGAAATCAAGGCTTTGAAGTCCACTAGCCGAAAGTGACTGACCAATTCCTACTTGAGTTCCAGCACTTAGAGACGAGAGAGTCTCAGTGGCAGGATCAAAGGTGATGCTACTGTCAGCTTGGCCATAAAGGAGGTTATACCATGCTGTTTCAGTATCAGTGTCTGAGGTTTGTAGGAATTTTCCTGATGAGGCTTGGAGTTTCTGAGCTCGAGACTTCAGAGAAGGTGACAAACTTTTTTGGGAATCAGCTGCTGATGCGATGTGCACGAATAAGAGTGCTCCTAAGAGCAAGGTCAAATGGAAAGAGCGAGACATGGATAAATTTTTTTCTTCAAATAAATTCAATATACGTTTTGTCGGTGGAATGTACATTAAAAACGTATCTTAATCTAATTTAGCGCATTTTAGCTTAAGTTAACGAATTAGCTTTTTAACTGATTTCAGATAACTAAACAAAGTATCAATTGTGCGTTTTATGTCGGTTTTTTGAGCTGCTTTATGAGCAATGGCTATTTCAAAGGAACTGAAATGACCAAAAAGGCGAAAACAACAACAACAAATATTATGTATGCATTAGCTGTATTGATAGTAGGTCGGATGAGTTATCCTTCAGGGTATCGTTTCTCCATTGTAACGTTAATTGGAAAAATTAAATTAGAAGTGAGATATTAGAGGTAGTTTCTTGTTCGCAAACTGCTCGCTCTTGGAGTATTGGAAGTTGAATCCTCCTCGAATGCTGAGTTTTTCAGAGAATCTACCTGATCTGATAAAGATTTCGTCGAACAATAGTCTAGTTGTTGTTCCATCGAATCTATTGGAGTTATAGAAAGTCTGATTGATTGTTTTCCATTCAATTTGTAATTGGGCGTCTTTAAGATCTTAGGTTTACTGAAAATGGTGCTGATTTTCTCAGGGATCAGAAAATCTGGATTCCTGGTCCTTTGAAAAATTGTATGTTACGTCTTTTAAAATTCTTTGAATCTCAGCTTAATGCTCTAAGAGCTTTTCTCTACTAAACTACGCTGCAGAAATAATAAATATCAGCAGAAAATAATGTTCGAGCTTTGCTCCAACTCCGTAACCAACGTTAGGTGAGTTAATGCTTTGAGAGACGCAATCTGGAAATCTGATATCCAATATTGACGGAAAACTCCACTCCGAATCTTAAAAAACATAGGCAAAATAAACCCTCAAGGTTAAAAACAGTGTTTAGGTAAGTTTTTAAGATCACTTTGAAATAATATTTACAGATATTCTGAAAAAAGCATAGAGGAAAGACAATATCCTCATTGATCCTTATGAAAACACTCAAAATATTCACACTCTATCTCGCATACTTCAATACACATGGAAGAAGCGGAATACTACTAAGAAACAAACCAAATAGGGAATTAGTTATGTAATATTAGAACAAGACAATAACTCATAAAACTTCTTTATGTTAATAAAGTACATTATAAGTCTCAGATCCAAGCATCTTAGCAGGCGTCTGTAACAACGGCTGTTTCAATTTCCCATTGCTCTTAGGTTCACTAGGAGAACTACCGCTATAGCGAATTTCATTCGCTTCATCTATATCCAAAAAGAACGTATTTGTGACAGCAAAACTTGCGACCGGCTCAGACCCAAACGAGTGTGTCATTGGATTATAATTCAATTGCAAATGAAGCCAGCCTCGGTCTCTAAAATCCGTATTCCAATGCATTCCTCTTCTATGGTACCTTTCTTCATTATGCTCGGTTAATATCCTTGCAACCTTTTTCCGATACGCTCTGTGGATGTACTTGTTGATAAACACGCTCAGCAAGATCATTATGACCAGAGAGATAGTATACGTCACAATTTTCACTCGAATAGAAATCTGCTCAAGCTCGTAAGTAAAAATAACGACAAGCGACACGAAAATAGCCAGCAATGAAATAAGCGCCCTCTGTGTGGAGAGATAGATGGTTGTAGCTTGCCTGATATCCCCAATTAGTACAGCGTATTCGACGAGTTGAACGCGATTATTAGCTTTTTCTGGGTCGAACAGGTCGACACGGTTGGGTTGATTGCATCTGGTTGTTTTAAATTTCGGAAAAGGAATGAAGTAGTTGCAGCTGTCGGATTGGGGCACATTTAGGTGGAATGTGCTCTTTACTGAATCAGTTCCAGGCATCACTCGAATCGATTCAAGGATAAAATTTATTAATTATGAGCTTCACGAATCATTTCCAGAGTCACGAAGGAAGTGCTACTGTTAAAGAGCACTAGACAGATGGCTTTCTGAGCTACCAGCTGATGGGTAAACTTATCGAATTCAATTAGAAGATCATGATTATTGCTTTCAAAAAAAGATTTGATCAAACGCGTTGTTAACGCTTTATTAACTCCAAAAAAGTTTTAAGAGTGAGCTCATGCTGAAAAAATCATTGGATAATTGAAGAATCAAACTATCCACCTTTTTCTCTTCTCAGATCGCCTGCAATTGAAAGATTTAATCAAAGTAGTTCTCAAAGGAAGAATCTGGTTGTGAAAAGCTTCAAAACACTTTATGATGGTTTGAAGAGAAGCTGAACCAAAATAATTACGATTTCTATTCAGAAATGTTCATTAGGTGTCTACTTGTAAAGTTTGTCACACATATAGTTAATTCTCGTCAGAAAATTGTGCACAGCATAAATTAATCACCACTCTCTCTTAATCATTTTCATATAAAAGCCAGATATACACAGATTATGGCAAATTATCTACTTTCTTGGATTGCTTCAAGCTTTTTCGATTTGAACCGCACTAAACGAAATCTCCGACGCACTTAATCAGAAGGAATTCATCTTTTGCGTTTTCGTCTTGTTTCGTCAAAATCCCCAGCATATATTTATCAAGAACATTAAAATGTGGTTCTTCGCCCTTCAAATCGATTTTCTGAGCAATATCAGTGAGTATTGTCTGACATTCCTCATCCTCTTCGATTTCTTTCAAAAAAAGCGAAGGTTAGACTTTCCTAACTGTGCCCTTTACCTGCAGCATTCTCTTCAACATATTTCATTATATCCTCCTCCTCAACAAAGTATTTCTCGAATATTACATCATCAATCTTTCTCCCAAAGATGAACACGGCATCACCCTTCTTTTGCTATGATACAAATTAAACGCATTCATACTTTTCAGATATCATACGAATTTCGAATGAAGCTCCTTCAGCAAGGTTTCATTGTCTTGTATATACTTCCTTTCAAAGTCAAGAATTGTTTTAAAGAATTCCAAATGCACCAGCCTCCTATGAGGAAGAATAGTCCTAATGACACCCAACAAAATACATTATCGCTCACAATCTCATTTAACATTACTTGAATTTCACTCCCATCAGATGAGTATAAAGCAGCCCGCTTTTCCAGTCTTTCGATTCAAAATTTTTTACGAACTTGTGTATTTCCTTTATAGTGATCCCTGTCGTCTCCTGTATCTCTTTTTCGGCGCTCAAAAGCTCCTTTTTGAGCTTTTGTCTCTCTATTAAGCAACTTCTCCCATAATGATCCAAATTTCCTTTAATTTGCTGCGTTCTTCTTTCTAGCCAGATTAATGCTTAGATAATCATCCAAACAATCTAAAATACCACGCCGTGATTGCTTGATGACCTGACAGAGGTGTCTTTGACATAATCTAAGCTGTAGCAGGTTGATCTGATAGAGTTGCGCGAAGGAAAAGCGAGCTGATTTGGTTTTTAAGATCTTCAAATCGTCGAAAATAGTTGATAAAGGCAGATGGTAGATCTTTTCGGACGCCTTCTGGATCTCCTTTTGCATCAATTCTCTTGTTTTATCATCAACAGTCTTCCTCAAAGGGACGTCTTCCGTAGTAAACTTCTTACTAGCTTCTCTGCGTCTTTCGAGATGCTTCTCTTCTTTCTGTTGCTTCTTCTTGGTCTAGATGATGATGATAACAATCAAGTCCGCGAAAAATTCCATTACTTTTAAATCTTTCCGGACTTTTACAATGTAAAGAGACCTATACCAAGCACATTAGCTCAGATGATGAGAAAAACGGTGAACCCTATCGTTATCGCGCATAGACCTGCACCTATGGCGATCTGATACTTATATTTCTTTAGAGTTCTTTTCAAAGATTCCATTTAGATCGATATTTATGCGTGGCTGATTAAAAGTTTGAATAGAGATACGCTAAAAAATTAAGGTTTTTAATTTTCCAGAGTCAGGAAGTACGCGAATTTCTGTACTGAATCGCCACCTGGTGAAAAATTTCTCATGCTCCATCCCTCACACTTCCTCCTCCACACTCTTTTACTCAGAGAAGTCTCACTTCACATTACTCATAATATTCCTTTTCTCAGAGTTGATAAAAAAAAATGAATTAACACTATGAATCTTGCAAGCCAATGACCCTCTCAATCCCTAGAGATAATTCTTTCGCAAATTTCTTTTAAAAAGATCAGTTATGTGTTGAATATTAGCTTAATGATCGGTTCTTCACTTAAAGTCCTGCTGTAATCAAGCATATTCCTTGACTGGAAGGTGAAAGGAAGCTTGCTAAGATCTCAAGTTATGTTTTTTTAAAAGTATCCTTCAAAAATGCAAGGAATTTTGCAAATCTCTATTATCGGCAATACTTCTTTTAGGAATTTTTAAAACACTAAATAAAAGCCAGGTTGTTTCACTGCTAATTAATATCAATTATTCGAGATTTCTCTAAACGTCACAGCGATGAATTATTCCAGAATGCACGAATTTAGCGCTTTTAGAATAAGTTAGAAGAATCGATCAACTTAAAATTATTGGAAATATTATGAATAATCAAACGGGCACTCTTGTCGGAAATCGAAAAAGGAGAATGCGATGTCATGACTTTGGTAGGACTTTTTCGCTTCATTAGCGCAACGGATCTTTGCCTAAGACTATTTGGAAACAAGATTGAAAGGTCCAAAGATAATATTGGAGTGGGTTCATAAATTTATGTGCATTTAATTTTCATGTATTTGAGGGATTTTGAAATCTTCAAGATTGTTACTTAATACCACGTAAATTAAACGCCGTTTTCTTTTAATCAATCAGAATCGTCTGGAACCGTTAGAACGCGGACTCCGAAATTTAAAGAGTGAAAGTGTGACCGTGGAAATTCACTTATCAGAAAATTATCTCTTAAAACTTGGAATAACTTGCCTTATAAAAAATATCACGAACTTCTTGCTCGCCGTTGCCAATTTCGCAACTACAGCGCACTCAAATATCAATTGAATTCCAGTTCAGAAATCTTACATGACGAGCATGGAACATCAATAATTAGCTGAAACAGGCTCTCTGAGACATTCTACATATTGTGAAATGAGAAAGGAAAGTTTCGGCTAGCCTTTAACAACTTCTTTTTTTTTACGTGGCAAGAGTCCTTTTTTCCAATACATTAAATATTTAAAGTTCTGTTTTGCCAATCGCGATTGCAGTTAGCATAAATTATTTCCAATCATCCGTTTCCAATGCAAGAAAAATTTGCAGGAATAACTCTCGATTCTATTTTGGCGAAAATAATTCTATTTGCATGATTTAAATTCTTCCGCAAGGTTGCTTGTATAATAAAAAAAGTTTATATCAATTTCTTAGAACAGAGAAATGAACTTTGCCTACAGACAACAAGCAATGCAAAACCCCGACCTCCAGTACCTCCAAGCTGTAGCCATGCTGAACATGCAACAGAAACTTAAAGCTTCCTTGCTTCCTGTGCAAATGCAGCAGAATATGCTCCTTGCTAATCTGTTAAGACACCGAGAGGCCATGGAAATTTCAAGAGCCGAGCAGAACCTTAAGCGAATGCTCGCTCTCAATAACGTTATGCAGAATCAAAGGTAAATTAATTTGTTATAATCAAGCCCTTTAACCTTCGTTTATAGGATCCTCTTCCCAAATGGAGCCAAAATCGAGGAAGCAAGCCTCAAGTCTGTGCAGGCAACCATCGAGCAGAAGGTTGAGATTGCCAAACTTCACCAGACTTTCTCAAAGAGCGACATCAGACCTTTGGTCTTATACATTCTTAATAACCTTGGTGCGACAGATGAGAAGAGCATCGCTGAAGTCCGCTGTAAATACAGCGGCGACGTGCTTCTGAGCTCGCTTTTCGACAGCCTCGTCAGCAGATACAACACGACCTTGAAAACTAAGGAAGAAATGATTAAATATACCCTGCGAAAAGCTCTTCGATGGCTGAGACTCAAAGTCGCGAAAGGCAAAGAATCAGACCCTAAGGAGGGGATGAAACTTCTCATTCAGCGCTATTTTGGAACCATTTTGAAAGAAAAGCAAGGGATAACTAACCTCAACGATGACCAGATCCTTGAAAAATTCCTCCCTTTCAAAAAGGACTCAAGAATCAAAACAATGAACACAAGTTTTGTAGCGGAACTCTTCGAATCTGATGAGTTTACTAAAGACTACCAGGAATTTTTAAGTATCCAGATAATTCGTAGTCTTTTTTTCTTACAGTCCTCTAATAGAATCGTTTAACGGCATCATGGTCAGTGATAACAACAGAAAGGTCGAGAAATTCATTCGGTTCCTTGAAGAATGCTATTCAAAGCAGTCCTTTGAGAAATTGAAAAATTACAAACGAATTCCATGGCTCAATTTCTGGATCAATAACACAATGAACCAAGCTCGTGACCTCCCTAACCTTGCTGGTATTGATATAAATCCTCCTTGTGACTAAGCTAACGATATCAAATAAAGGCTGTAACCGCGATCGTACAAAGCCCAAGACTGAGACTCCTGCCGCAAATGAGTACGAGCCAAAGTTTGAAAAGAAAGTTAAAGTTGAGTTTGTTGAAAATGAGGTCGAATCTAACAGCACCCTAACTGCCGAAGGTTCCCTCTCGAGGAAGTCTCCGGTAGCAGGCAACTAAATATTTCGGGAATTCCTTTAGGTTGCAAGCTGTTAGATCGAATTCGATTAACTCGCTGACAAATTCATACAATAATAAATTGTAGATTTATTTTTTTTCTGTGTGTTTTTTTAAATTATTCTTCCTTGTGATTTGGGAGGGCAAGTCCGAGTTGGGCTTCGCCTTTAACTTAAATTTCTCCCAAAAGTCCAAAAGTTTCTTTGTTAAGGAGTTTTACCTCGTTTTGCAGTACAAGACCCCATCTAACGGAAAGCAGGTTTAGTCATTTCATGCGGAATTTAAAGTAAAGGAATTACGAATTGTGTAAAACAGGAATGAGAATTATTTTTGGGTGGTTAATGTTTTAACCGAGAGCAGAAATAAGTCTTAAATAAACATTTTAATTCGAAAGTCATGGTTTAAAGAATTTTATCAGTTTTTGCTAATTGTAGAGGGTGCTCTATTCACTAAATAAGCGCAGCGAGCTCGAGAATAATGGGTGTCTTCTCTGAGGACTAGAGGGCGTAGAGTAGAGCATTGGCGGATAGGTTTGTAGGAAGAATCAGAAAATTTCTATGGATTAATTGCTCGGCAAGGACTTACGGCGGTAGGTGAGGGATGTACGATCCTCTTTAAGAAACAGGTGTTCTGAGGTGCTATTGGTTTAAGGAGTATTTTGAGAATTTACATTGGAGAAACATTTAATGAGTAATTTTAGGTAGATCTTGCTTTATCGGTGACTGAAAGGTAAGGAAATAATTGCTCTTAGAGTGTCCTCGCTCGAACTCTCAATATGGGAATAACCCATGGTGATTAATTAACGCGCTGAACTTCGATCCATTGTGACTTTAAGAATGGGTTTGAAAGAGTTCGAATTAATGGTGTCAATACTTCAAACAGTGATTTAATGAGCAAGGATTGTTGCGTGAAAAGTGAATTTTGAGGAGAGAGAGAAAAAAAAAACATGATGCTTTCAATAAAGCGACGCATCAATGCCTTGAAACCTTCGAAATGGCTCTAACATATGAAGTGGTACCTTTTAGCAGATTACAGTTAGCCATCTCTAGGTGTCTAACTAACTCTATTGTATTGAGAATCTGTGATATTCTTTGGAGTTTCAAAGAAATGTATTGATTCGATAAGGGCCATAACTTAGGAACTGTGAGATGTCCTGTGAATGTTCTCATAGTATTAAGAGGATTTCGGGCAAATCAACCGTGTACTTTTATCAAAATGGAAAAATCATGCTACAATTCTCTTATGATAAATTGTAACTAAGTTGTTGACAGAAAGTTAAAACACAAAAGTTGCAAAAGGCTCAAATGGAAGACAATCCGTGGCTAACCATATTAGAAAATAATAGCTGTTAAACCTCCCAATTGTTATATTTTTCTAATAGGAAGATTTTATCTTCAGTAGTGGAACTAAAACACAAAAGAATCAGTCATAGTCTGCTATCAGGAATAATGTGGCGATTAGAATAATCTCAGGCCACTAAAACTTACAAATAAGTGAATTAAAAGCTCCTTGCACTCTCGAATGATCTAATTCTGAATCGATATTTGCCTGCCGCACACGCTTTAGCTGTATTTAAGCCTACTACAAAGTATTGATTTGCATAAAATTTCCTAAAATCTCGACACTTTAATACTGGACAAGCATCTTTTCGGAAGAACAAGTCTCTTTACTAAATAATTTCATCAACTTAACTTCATTCCCAAACTTCTTGCGAGAAGAATGCGAAGAAAGGGCATGAATTTGTCCTATATTATTTTCAGATTGAGCTCACTTTACTCCCTGCACTACATACCTAAGAAAAAGAAGAAAACTCAAAAAATCTTCAAGCAGTGTGAGCACTTAGGCCAATGGCAGAGAATTCCAATAATTCGATAACTTACGATATGTGCAACCAAAAAAAAGGGAAAGGAAAGCAGAAATATCATTATACAGATCTCAGGTTATTAACCCGAAAACGAAAGCTAACTAATTCCCAAAAAAATATATACGAACAAATAATTCATAGGAAAGTTCCCCCAAAAAAATTATAAATCTGACATATTATATTATAAACCGAGTTAACGACCTAAGCAACTAATTATTGCATCAATAGTATCAAATTGCCTTTGATAAACTATTTCGTTGAAGATGGCTTATTCCCAAGAAGCTCGGCTACTGATTCAGTAACCAGCTCTCCCATCTTCCCACCTGAGTACATCTTCGCGACGAAATCCATCGCTTGACTTTTCTTTTCTTTCAGAAATTCACTTTCTTCCTGTCTTTCTTGCTCAATTGCCTTTCAAAACAATGTCCATTAAAATTAAATCTCTTAAATTCTTGATTTTTACTGTCAATTGCTGATCGAAGCCAATTTGAATCTCCTCGAAACTTTCGACGTTAACGGGATAAAACGTATAGTAAAACACCGTCGCATTTGAGTAGCATCTACAGCGAGACCTTACATCAGCTTCAAACGACTATTTAACAAAAATAAGCATTTTTCGCTTAGGTATATTCAACTACCTTTCCAGAGGGGAATGAGAGCCTTATTCGATCAATGTACGATTCATCATACTCATCCTTGAGTCCAGCGTACAGAATCTCTCGATACGCTTCAAAGCACTTTGTCAGGTAGCGAATCCATTCTTCTTGTCCCATGAATCGAAAGATATCCTTCATACCCAAATGCAAACTAGTAAACGCGTCAGATTCGGAATCCGTAACCACCAATGAAAGCATTTTCTTATTAATTCCAATACGTGCGACAGAATCATCAGAAAACGACTCATATTTCGTGAAACGGACTTCCGCTATCTGCGGATACTTCTCGCTGAATATAAATTTTGTGAACTCTGGCAATCCCTGAGCCAATCGCGTACTAGGATTAGTCAGCGTCTTTTTGAACTCCTGAAAAAGTCAAATGGTCAGCTCACTCTAGAAAACCTCTTACTTCTCGCGTTTGTATTAAAACCTGGAATGCTCTGGCTAGCTCCTTAAAGTTCGGGTAGCCTCCTACCTTCAGTCTGTTCAAAGTGAACTCCCTTGAAACATGTTAGCTCCAAGTGTCAGTGAGAAAGTATTTACCAGCCAAGTTTTTGTGAAGAATCAAATTTTGGAACGAGGTAGTAAGTTAGGCCAGCGTTTTCACTGGCTTTGTCAATACTGACTTTGATTATCTGACTGCAGATGTTCACCATATAAAATGGGGATATGACCTCTTCGGTTGAGATTTGCAATGCGCAATCCTAGATAAGAAGGAAAAAAAGCAATATCAATATTCAATTTGCGTAGATTATCAATAGTTACGTCTCTAATGCGGTATAGACTCAGTGGATCCTGTGTCTTTATTCGTTTGATTTGAAGACGATGGAAGTGTTGCTCCTGCATTGCTTCTTGGTTATTGGACTGATTTTGGTCTCTTCTTCCTCGCAGTGGGACCGGTATCGATTTTTTCACAACAAGTTTGGAAAGGTTGCCTTCGAGGTCCATTTTGCCAAAAATATTATTTTGTAATCTTCTCGCAATTATTAACTTCTGACAAATAATTGCTTAAGGCTAATTTGCAATTA
>ENA-UOTZ01001573-UOTZ01001573.1-compost-metagenome-genome-assembly--contig:-NODE-1573-length-15040-cov-9.430996_pt1 | contig 15040 bp, 3 predicted proteins | sample MGYA00238144_ERZ746983 | MGnify/ENA primary metagenome ERZ746983 (study PRJEB28759, sample SAMN06268863) | compost metagenome | isolation source: single cell | place: USA: California, Emeryville, Joint...
CAAAATATAATGATCGAAAAGGAACTCTCGAAATTCATGAAGGACTTTGAAGATTTCCTGTTGGAAATTTCGGTAAGCGAGTTTCAAATCAATTGTCCTATTGCGAGCCCAACGTACTTGAACGAGGACGCTCTCTTCTAAAATGGTTCTTGCAGGGCTTAAAACTGTTATGGTAATTGATTTAGATAAATTAGGTGGAAATAGCTCTTTTTACTGTTTGACAGTGTGGTTTGAGGAAGGTTTGATCGGTCTGCCAAAGGAGTAAATTTATCACTTCTGAGTTGCGCAGTCAACAAAGATTTCTGGACTCCGACTCTCGGTGGAGATCTTGAGTGATGACTGTCACGTTCATAGCTTAATGAGCCTGAACGTCCCTGTCTACCTGAAGTGTCAAAGGTGTTATTCAGTTTCATTAGTCGAGCATTGATATTTGGGAGATTCTTTCCGAATGTAGAAAAGATAATGTGGTCTGATGATGGAGAGGACTGCATGAGAGTGAAGATTTAAATTTTAAATAAACGAATCGATTTAAATTTGATTGAGATTTCCACTTTGCTGATCTGATTTCGGAAGCTTTGCTCCATACGTCCCTCATGAAACATTTTGCACTTGAGATGAATAGCTTTCGAAAAACAGGGTTTGTATAGTTTGTAAGAGTCTCTAAAATGCTCTTAATAAGAACGATTTCGTCAACTCTCAGCTAACTGATATAGACGCAAAATAAATTATACCTCAATTGAAGATCATCCCTATCCGAGTAGTAGAACCCTTTCCAGCGCTCGAAAAATAGCTCTTCCGAGAGCACAACTTTTCTCTCCAAATTTTAGGACTTGTATTGTTAATTAAAACCAAATTAGATCTGTGAGGAAATAATGCGCATTCTGTGTTGGAACATCTCTTGGGAGAAAGCTGTGTCCTGATGCTGGTCTTAATTCAGAGAAAATCAATACGGGTCAATCCCATAATGTAAAACAAACAGAACAACTGTTAAATAGTGAAGTAAAAAATCAGATATATAACGAGAATATCCCCTCCACTAAACTTTTGCATTACTATGCAACTCAAAAAGTATTTTCGGAACCGATTGCGTGTTCACATATGGGTTTTATCATCGAGTCAATCTTTTTTTAAAATTTCGAAGCAGTAGAATCCAGTGCACCTTCGAAATTTCAAATAAAATTTACCATTGTTATTTATTTAATGGATCAGTTAGAGGCAATAGTTGCGAAAACTGGCCTTTTATCAAGCGCCATTGCTGTTGTCTATCTTTTTACGACTAGAAAACCCTTGGAACTATTGACAAATGGCTATTTGCGGTCCGTTACTGGAGTCTTAGTTTCTGAAATTGTCTATATCAGCATGAGTTCATTCAAAAAATATGATTCTTTGGAGACATCCACTTTCAATTGCTATCTGCTTGCTTACGCATTTTTCTCATTTATCAGCTGGACATTTAGCACTGGAGTTCTCACGTTTCTGGAAGTCTATTCACGGCCTGAGTACTTTGCAGATATATCAAAAAAACTACTCAAGGGAGTAATTATTGCACCAATATTCATTGTTATATTCCAAGGGAAAATCCTTGCTAGGACCAAGTTTTCTAATCTCGAGTTTTGGGCATTTGGAGTCTATGAGGAAGAGAATTTGGAACTGGCGTTTATGAGATATGGACTAATCCTTTTAGTTTTCATGTTAAACTCTTTCTCCTTGGTATTGCATTTTTCTAACTGGATGCAATCTATCCTTTTGAAGAACCGGGAGCAAAAAATGGCTGTCCCCAAGCAACTAGCTCTTCCTTTCGTCATAAATTATTCTCTCCTGCCCAGTATCAAAAACATATTTCATTTATTAGGAGGTCAGAAAATAAATGAAATTACCAACTCATTTGAAATGGTAAGCCTGTCTTGGCTGGGGATTGGAATCGTTGCTGCTGTGATGTACTATTTTCCGACTGACCAAAAACCTCATAATGAGAAAAAATCTCATGTTCTGCCACCTAAGGTGGACAACAGTTCTCCCTCACAGAACACCCCTGTGGAGACTCCTGAGCACATCAGGGATGACTTAATAAATTTTTCTCATAAAAAGAAGGATCAGACTAAAAACGATATTCTGGAATTTAAACCTAAGGCAAAGGAACAAGATTCAGCCATAGAGGTAAGTGCCACCCGATACAATCGTTATGAGCCAAGAAATGCGAATGAGTCGAGCTACCCTCTATCACAACACAAAAAATCGAATTCAAGCGAATCGAAATTGATCCCTACACCATCACATTTGAGCAATATTAACCAACCATCAAATTCATTATCTCAAGTTGAGCATCTCCGGTCACCATCCAAAGAATATGAGAACCCCAATCGTTTTAGAAGTTATTCAGGGACTGAAATGGCAAAACGACCAATAAGCACTTTAATTACGGCAACAACTCACGTTACTAAACCTGGCCCTGAATATAAAGAGATAACTTCAGGATCTGATTCCGAGAGTTACCACCATAGTAGGCAGTACTCTCCAGAAAATAAAATGTCTGAAGTGAGAGTAGGGCAAGGCGAGAAAAAATTAATGTCTCCACCCATTCGAGATAACGAGGCTCACAAAATGAATAGCAGGCCAGAATCGGTGAACGCTAAATCGCCCTCAAATGAGAGGTCTTATGCTCAAGGAACTTCCATATCCTTACACAAAGAACATAAATTTCCAACAATTCTATCAGAAAGGGAAAATCCTGATCGTTTGAAGAGTAATTATTCAGTGCCTGCGAGTACGAAACGTAACTCAGAAAATCCAAGGGTTAAGACTATTTCCAATCAACCGCTTCAAGATATCAAAATTCCATCTGAACCTCAAAGATATTTTAGAGCAGAACCAGTGAAACCTGAAGATGGAGAAGTTAGAGTGACAAAAGGAGGAACCAGCGAAGAAAGAATATATTCCCCTCCCGAAAAGGACGTGCAGGATGTGAAAAATAGCAGAATGGATCCAAAAAATTCAAAATTAATCCCAAATAATATTTCGGACTTCAAAGAAACTGATAAGCACACCCAAAAAGCAAACTTATTACCAATACCACCAGCCAATCAAGGTTATTCAGGGCCTGCAGCTGAAAGACATCCCTTGAACCGTCCAAGTGATAATCCAATTAACTATGATGATTCCATTCAGAATCGTAAAGATAAAAAAATTACCTCTAAATTTAAAGAATTTACTCGAGACAAGCCTTACAGTCCTGAAAATAAGGTGTTTGCGGGTATAGACGAAAGGGCTGATAAAAAAAGGGTATCTTCATCTCCAGAAGACGATGCACGAAAGTTGAAAAATAGAACGAAGCTCGAGAACACACTAGCAGTTTCAAATGATATTCCTCATGACTCTAAAGAAGCTCAATCGTCATCTGTAGAGCATAAATCATGGCAAGTCTCAAAGAATGAAAAGTTTGACCATTCCAGGAGTGATTTCGAACCTGATGATTCACGACGTCTCGTAGGAGCATCGGATAATAGGGCAATTCACATTTCCAATTCCCATCAAAGTTCTGGATATAACAAGACTATCATCTCTGAAGCTGGAGGATATTACCAAAACAGACCTTACTATCCGATAAATAACCTTTCTGGAGAGCCAAATGAAAGAGTAGAGAAAGAACGAATATCACATCCGCATAGAGATAGCTTCGCTAACAAGCTGATCTATAAACCGACACCTTCAGCCAAGCCATTGAGCTCAATCGATCTGCCCAGTAATGAGATATCATCATTAGTAAGAGAAAAATCATCCCCAACGAGGAAGGAAAATTCCTATCATTTTAGGAGTTCTTCAGGTCTGAATGATACAAGACCTGCAACAACTACATCGAGTGACCAAACAAGTTCAATTAAAGGTAATAAACTAATCAAGTCTGGTTCTGACATCGTATCCATAACGGAGCCCTTTGGATATACGCAGGGCAGATTTCTTAATTCCCAAAAACAAACATCTGAGGGTTATAAAGAACAGGCTGAGAAAGAAGTTGGCTCTCGCCTTCCAGATATTAAGGCTCAATTTTGGAATGACAAATCGAAACAAAATCAAAAGAAGAAGGAAAATTTATTCGCAGATGCAATGGATAGCTCTGAAGAGCCATTAGCATCATCAGAAACAGAACAGAAACTATCATCAACGTCGACGAATCATGAGAAAATTGCTCATTTCAGAAGCTCCTCAGGACCTGAGGCTGTAAGACGGTTAATGAACCCTTCAAATGAAAAAACAATTCATGCTTCCGATTCCCATCAAATTATTTCAGATAAGAAAATCCTTGGAGCCGAAACTGATGAAGTCGAATTGAAGAGAGGTCCTCGAGACTGGCTTTACACTTCTAACAAACATATGCCCTATATTACAAAAGAAGAAGCTGAGGATGAAGAAAGGATTGTTCATCCAGAAGACGAAGGCCAGAGATTGAAGAACAGAATAGAATCTTCAACCTTGGCATCAAATGATCTACCTTATCATGAAGGACCTCAGACAAGACTTAAATCATCACCTTTAACAAATTCTGATAATTCTAAAAAATTAATGATACATTCAGGACCTGAATTTGCAGGATACACTTCAAACGAAATACCCGTTTACGGCACTAAATCTCGTCAAAGCCCCTCCGATAAAAAGATTGTTGGAACTAAATCAGGAACTGAAAGTTACCGTGCAAATAGAGAGTTTAACACTTCTAATGAGAGAAATGAGGGAGTTAAGGAAGAAGTAAAACTTTCTTCTTCTCCTCCTCTTGAAAACGAGGTTAAGAGGTTAAATAGCAAGTTGAGCTCTCCAGACTCGAGGATGGTACCAACGGGATTCAATGGAACGCCACTTGAGCCACTCAATCAAAGGGTTGAGAATAAAAAAATCACTTGTGAGTCTGAATCAGGAAGGTATTCCGAAGACAACCCTAACTACTCTGAAAATCAAATCTCTGGGATGGCAAAAGAAAGACCTGAGAAAAAAGCGCTTCAATCTCTTCATCACGAAAAAGAAAGTCATGGGTCGAAAGAAAAAGTGAAACCATTAACAGCAATCACACTTGGCATGCCTAGCCACGGAGAGACTCCTGCATCCTCCAATCAAAATGTTAAGGAGAAAATAATTGCATCTGAATTAGAATCTGGACCAGCAAAATATGTCCAAGATGAGTCTTATGCTTCTCAAAATAAAATATTTGCATCTGCAACATTTGAAACTAAGAAAAATGCGTCTGGAACGATATCCTTTCCTCAAGGAAACGAGACTCAAATCTTGAATGGCAAATCAAACTCAAAACCAGATTTATATAATCCCTCTCGTCATGATGAGTCTCATGCGCGAGCTGAAGCAGAGAACGACTTGGCATTGCCATCAGAAAAACCAGAAAAACCCAGGCATTTTAAAAGTTTTTCGGGACCTGAAGTTGCAACCCGTATAATACCGACATCAAATCAGAAAGCTTTTCACGTTCATAATATTCCTAGTCAAACTCCTGAAGATAAAAGCATATCTCTTGGTTGTGACTCTGTAGAATCTCTTCGAGGTAGACCTGATGATCATTCAATTGAAATTGCTCAGCGTGCGGCAGAGCGAATCAGCAAGGCAGAAATTACAACATCTACTCAAAAGAATGAAGTTCAACGATCGAATGAAAGAATGGAGTCATTAAGCACAAAATCAGCTACAAGTAATCTCCCAAATAATGTAGAACTCTCAGCTCCTAATCAAGCAGCGGAGAGACCAGTACTCTCATCAAATAAGCAAAATTTTGGCAATTTGAAGGGTTATTTCGAGTCTGAGATCGCGAAGGGAACAATCGACTCTTCAAATAATAAGACCTCTCACGTTCCTAACTCCAACCAAATTCCAAAAGGTAAAAGTGTTGAGCTTAAATCCGACTCGAGAGAAGATTTTCAAAGCAGGCTCCACAATCTCCAAAATAAAATTGCCCGAATAGGGAAAGAAGCAACAACAGCTATTCCCCAAAATGAGGGTCTCAGGTTGAACAGCGGGCTGAATTTTTCAAGCGGGGAACCAGTTTTAAAAGAAGTTCCGAGTATTCAGCAAACTCTATCTCAAAATACATATCATTCATCAGCATCAAAAACATATGAAAAAGCTGACCACTCTAAGAGCATCACAGACCCACAACTTGAAAGACAATTCATAGAAAGTCCAAATAATAAGGCCATCGATATTCCTCTTTCCAGCCAAAGTCTTCAAAATAATAAAATCAGGTCCTATCTTGATAATGCTGGAGACTCCCAGGAAAAACCTCACAACCTTGAAACCAACATAACCGGGCCTACCAAAGGAACAACTCAGAAAGAAACGAAACCTTCTTTCCAAGATAAAATCGTTGAAAACCAAAAAAAGAGGTTGAAACCATCAAGTCTGACAATAGATTCAAATGATGGGCCTCAATATGAAGAATCTCAAGAGCAGCCTCGAATCGGACATACTCGACCATCATCGATGGATCCTAGCCATTTGGCAACTTATTTAGGGTCTGAGGTTGCCAAGCCGAAAATGAATTTCTCCTCAAATGATAAAACCGCTGACGTTTTAGATTCCAACCAAATTCCTAAAAAGAAAAACATCTCCGTTGATTCTGTAGAGGAATTTCATGATGATCCTTTCAACATGAAAGGCCAAAAAGCTGCAGGTACCAAAAATCGAGCTGAGAAAGAACAAGCGTCATTCATTCCTCAAGAAGACGAACCTCACAAGTTGGATAATTGCTCAAAATTGCCAAATACTCAATCGAGACCAAATAAACTCTCGAATTATGAAGAAACCAGGGCGCTATCTCAAGCAAATCAGAAACCGCCATTACCATCACAAAAATATGAAGAATCTAATCTGTTCAAGACGGAGTCAGGATCTGATGTGGGAAGGCATCCAACAACAATCTCAAATAAGAAAACTATTTACACTTCTGATCTCAACCGAGCCTTTGGATATGATAAAGAAGTCACACCTGGAACTGAGTTTGAAAGTGTCGGATATCCTCATGATAGGTCTTCCAACTCTGAGAATAACAGAGGTGTGTCTGTTAACAACAGGCGAGCTGAGAAAGACAGAATATCTTCATACCAAGAAAATAAGGCCCAGGAGCTCATTAATAGTGTGAGTTCACCAAATTCCAAATTAGCTACAAACAACTTCTATCCCAATGAAAGATCGCTTGAAATTTCTCAAAAAGGGCATGAATCATCATCACCACCTACATCAAATGCTGAAAAATTAGAGCAAGCTCAAATAGTTTCAAGGTCAGAAGTTGCACTATTTCCAGACGGTGTCTCAAATGACAACAACGCTATTCAAGATTCCGATCCCAATCAAAATCCTGAGGATAAAAAAATTGTGTCTGGGTCTGTGGAATATTATTATGGCAAGCATTCCGGTTCAAGAAATCCACAAGATGAGCCCACAAAGAAAATAAGTGAGAAACAAGGAAACTCCTCATCTCAAGAGCACATTCGTCAGATGCTGAGCAGCAACATAAAACCGTCAGGCAAAAAGTCTGACTCAGTCGATATATCTCACAATTCACAGGACGTACGATCAAAATATGAATTTTCAAATGATCCTCAAGAGCAAGCAGCTCCAGAAATTTATTCTCCTGGAGGGCACTTGAGACAGAGATCTCTTCCTGAGGGAACGCGACACACTAAATCCTTACTAAAATTCAACTACAGCTCATTAGTGCCCGAGGGAACGTTTTGTAATAGATTCAGCAAACCAGAAAGTCCCAAGAAAAATGGACTCTTCGAATTCAATGAGTCATATGGAAACCCTCGACATTTTACTGTTGCTGGTGATGGAGATCTTGAAAATGAGAATTTTATAGTAGGAAAACCTCCAATCCACCATAAAAGAAATATTAGTGCTCATGAGTCTTCAACAAGCAAAAGGACTCTGAGTAACATTTTGGGCTCACTTGGCAGCATTCCTGCTCAAAATAGAGGCGAATTTCCTTCAAAGCCATCTTCTGAGGTCCTTTCTAAGCTTCCAAAACATAGATCAAATCAATTGAGCCTGGATACGTCAAAGGAATCTTTAAGTGAGCAGATTTTCAAAAATTGGCCTAAACCGTCGTCAAAATCCAGTATGAGTAACTTATCAAAGCTTCAGACAGCCCAAGTGTCTCAAGCTGAAAGTCCAAACGCTTCAATACATCATACTGCTCCCATCGGTATTGATAGTAGGCCTCCAAAGCATCAGCTCTCCTCTGGCGAAAAGTGGTTCTCTCCAAAGGATCGTCACAATAGTTTCAAAATTCAGGATTTCTTGAACTACCAAATAAAACGAACTCAAACTCAAGATAAGGGTTCTAATACAGATAATTACGTGTTTACTGACTCATCTCAATATGAATCGCCAAAATATCAGCACTATGACAGAGCCAGACTTCCAAATTATTATATGAGTAGTCCTGAAAATTATCAACATAAGCAGCCTCAGGGAAATTTAGATCAATCATCCAGTGGCAATTTAAACAGAATCTCTTATGGGGATCCAAAGTTCAATCCGTATTTCAGTCCGTCCCATTTTCCAAGAAATCCTATGATGGCTTCTCAGGATTATTCAGACAAAGCAACTCAATCTTACCAGCAAACTTGGATGGGTCCTCACATTTCAACCAGCAAGAATGAGTCTGATTTTTCTAACACTCCTATTGAAGAAGACAGCCACAATCCAAGATTCTATTTCAGATCCCCTGTTTCCAATCTGGCTAGGATAACTAAAAATGCAACAACAGCATTAACCCTTACTACTGACAAAACGTCTATTTCGACACAAACAGAGGATTTGGAATTACTTGAAGAGAACTCCCAAAGGAAGAGCCATAAAAAACATTCACAAATCAAAAGGCATGCTGAAGAGATGACTGAAACTAGACTAGATAGCCAGCAAGAAGATCGCGAGACCCAAACTGAAATTCAAGATACCATACCTGAGTACCCAGAAGGATTTACTCTCTCTTCTAAGCCAGAAGAGCATGACAAAACGGAGCCTCTGGATTCTAACACTGGGATTTCTCCAGTTAATAGAGTCAGCTTGGGCTCAAACAATCCAGATTCTTTCCCCATAATTCCAAGTAGCCATAACCAAAACATGCTTGCTGCGCCTCTTTCAAAGCGTGATAAAGAGACTATGACTGTAGAACGGTCAGATAAGGAGACTATGACGGAAGCAGACTCGCCGTTATTGGCCTTTGGAGTTGAAAATCGTGGATTAGCTTCAAACCCGCAGAATTCAGCAAAAAGTCCGGCAAAGAAAAGACTTGAACTTGATCTCAAACTTCCTAATTTTGAGAAAGTTTTAGAGCAAAGACAAAAAGGCTTCGATGAAGAAGATAGAAGGAAGAATCTCATATGGATGTCCAAACCTTCTTCGACAACAACAAATGCTTCTTCGAAAGCAGTGTACTCGTTTTCTCCTTCGAAAGCTAAGGAAAAGGCATCGAATCCCAAGGAGATGAAAAGGATGAACACCTTCAACCTAAAACTCTTGAAAAACCCAAATACTTCAATCAGTGAGTCGAAAAATCCAATCTTAGGAGAGAAAACCCAGAATGAAATGCAGGATCAAATAAATGAAATCGACAATGAGAACACGGTTGGCTCAAAGGAAGATCCAATCAGTAATGATAAGTCGTCCTTGGAACCGAAGAATGAGGAATCTGAAGAAGCACAAGAGGAAACGAAAGAAGCTCAAGAATTTCCTGCTCAAATCTCTATCCCATTAGACAAAGTCTCCGAATTTCAAAATCCATATAGTCATCAACGTTTATTCATGTCTCGATCGACGGCGGTATCTCCAGCAGACTCGACCGCTGCTCGGAGGTTTCAAAAGGATAAAACGCAATTTGGTGACTTTGGTCAGGTAGATACAAGAAATGATCCACGCCAAAATCTCCCCGCTGATTATAGAGACCAATTACAATATGGATTCATGACACCCCAAGCCAATAAGCCATTTTATCCTCTGCTTTATCATGCTGGTAATCAAGATATTGAAGATTTTTCTGATGCTGTTGGAATCAACCCTCACGGCAAGATCGGAAAAAGTTCCAATCAAAAACTCGGACCACTGCTCCAACAGATCAAAGAGCAGAAAAAGAGTTTGCAAAATAGTCGGAAACAATCGCCTTATCAGACGATTCTTGAAGAGCCAGGCCAACACGTCGAAACTATTGAAGAAGGGACAGGAGGGGAGAGTGATTCGCAGCCTACAAAGAATGAAGTCCTTGATGAGACTGATCGACGAGTGACGACTCCTGATGAAGTCATAAATACGAGTGAAGCCTATGAAAGGAACAATAATGCATTATCGTTTATCAGCAAAAGCTATGGTCCGGAAATGACTGACCGTGAAAGAACATTTAAAGTGTTTGAGCCTTTAATTGGGAAAATTTTAAGAGCGTTTGATGAGCATGCTGATCGTATCCAACTTGATAACCCCGAAAGCAAGAGAGAGCAAACGCTTGAATCTGAAGATAGAAGTGCGGTTATTGCATCCTTTACACCATATTTAGAAGAGCTCATAAAAAAATTGTTACTTCAAGGTGACACTGAAAGACTAGGGTCAGATCGTAGAGGTAGCCTCTCGCTTGAAGCAGCTCAGAGTTTTTTTATGGCGAATCCAGGGCAGTTGTCAAACTTTGTGCCTTTTGTCAAAGATGTTTTGGTTGATCATGTAAAACAAAGAAGGAAAAACAGTGTGTTCAATACTGAGAGGAAAAAGACTGAAGAGAAGAAAAAACGGAAGCTGTATTATCAATTAAACATTCCGGAGGACTTCAGAATCACTGAGCTGAAAAAGAAGGTCTGCGAAGTGAAGAACAAAGTTAAAGAGCAAGGACTCAAGGAATGTGAGCTGATATTGGGAATAGATTGCACATCTTCTAATATACTTACTGGGAAAAAATCATTCGGAAAACGACCTTTGCATGAAATCTCACAGCATAGACTCAATTTCTATGAGCAAGTTATCGGAATATTGGGATCGATAGTTGATGATCTGAGTCCAAATGGGATTTTCCCAGTATATTTGTTCGGAGATGGGCTTACTAAAGAAAGGAAGGTGCGTCCTTTATTTGTTGACACAGAAGGCGACGAAAACTGCTATGGAATTAAACATGCGTTGAGTGAATATAGAAGACAGATTCCGAAGGTAGAGCTGTCAGGTCCCACATCTTTCAAGCCTTTGATTGAAAAAGCGATTAAAATCATAGAAAAAAATTGGAGGTTCCATCTCTTGATCATTATTGGCGATGGTGCTGTAACTGAGGTGAAGGTGACTCAAGAAGCCATCATTCGGGCCTCAAATTACCCAATGTCAATAATTATGGTTGGAGTTGGAGATGGAGACGCGAAAAAATACCCAAAAGACCCATGGTACGGAATGAAGCAGTTCCAAAATGAGCTACCAAATAGAAAGTTTAAGAATTTTACATTTGTGCAATTCTCTAAAGGAATGGAACCGGAAGAATTTGCAGAATATGCATTAGCGGAAGTTCCAACCGCTTATAACTATTGTAAAAAGAATGGAATCCTTTAAATATTTGTGATTTGTAACGTCAATATATCATCATATTATTATTTTATTCCAATTTAGACTCACTCGTTGATTGGAGGAGATAAAACAGTGTTAACTTAATATCACAAATAAAATATCTATGTAAGGGGTTCTCCACTCAGGTCTTAAGAATGATATTGCCTTGCTTCTTGAAGTACTCATCTGAGAATTAAATTGATAGTGGGAACGAAAAACATTCTCAGAAGGATTATGCATGAGAATTTGTAATTTTGAAGCACAGATTGAGATTCAGTAACCTGCAAGAGTAAAGCACTCAGGGAACTCCAGGCTTGACTCAGAGCAGTTGGCTAGACTGAACAGCGAGTCTAATACTCCATTGAAATACACGTTTGAAAAGATATAGCTCAGGAAAACCTGAAACTGGTTCACCACAGCCAATACTTGGAAAGGAACACTGCACGGTCAGAGCTCAATCAGAATATAATTAACAGATAATCGGAGGTAAAGAACGTCGGTTATATTCACGATGAGGGTCGGCTAGTTATTCCAAAAATAACGGAAAATCTGGCGTAATACCAGCGACAAGCAAACCCCCTCTTTGGCATTCGAGCGAATATTAACAACGAAAATGTCACTCCAGCGATAGTAAAGAACCCAATCCCTACAAAAAATATGTTAAAGAGCGACGTTCACTCGGGGATTAAATTTATGTCCCTTTTTAAAAGATTCCAGAGGAAGCACTTCACGAAGGACAAGCTTTGGGCCCTCTCAAGGCCCTCACCGAAAAACTTCAATAGCAGGAAAAATTCAGAGTATCATAAAATATCTCATTCCACCGCGAATATTCTATATATTTCACCAGTTGTCCTTCATATTCAAATAGTCGAGCGGAAGCCCCAAGAAAATTACGGAATAACAGCGAACGGACAGAAAGAGATCAGCAGAAACGAAAAATCGGAGAATAAATTAGCGAATTTAGACGTTTTGAAAGACAAAACTGGACAAAATCAGTTCTTCTAACAAGCCGAGTACGTCGGTAGGCCGAGCGGATCTATCCACTAACAAAAACACACCGCATCCCACCGCGTTTAACAGCGAAAATAACAGCTTACAGTCGATTCCCTTGACTTCTCTTACCAAACTAACCAAAGAGCATCAGCGAGACGCCATTAGATATTGTAATAGCTCGAAATTTGGCACTCTTCTTATATACGAGCAGCCTGATTCATCAGAGAAGCCACCAAATTCGAATTATAGCAGTAGAAGTTTCTATATCAAAGTCAATGAGCTCCTGCCAAGCGCCACTTACAGGGAACTTCGACATTCACACAGAGCAGTGAGTCAATACCCGCTGCTGCTAGACTATTGGGCTAATAGAGGATGAAGATGGCATGATTCCCAAAATTTCCGAAGAATTTTTAAAGAATAAACTGCTAAATAGCGAGGATGTTGCTATTGAGGACACTGTCAAGAGTGCTGAAGCAATTTTTGAATTGATTCTACAAGCCGCCCTTTTCATACCATTCAGTAGGATGTGGTGGCAAGTATTACTCAAGATTTTTGCCTTTTGCAAATTTTGCTACGGGGTTAAAGACGAAGGAGCTTGAATTTTGGGATAGAATGCAAGCGACGATGTATTTGAGGTATTCTGCTCAATTTCGTGTTTTTAATGAGAGATAGGAGTTAAATAACTAGATTGTTAAAGACATTTTTATCTTTAATGAAGAATACATGAATAACCACTCATCATTTGTAGAACTCGTGACATTTGTGAGAAATTCTTCTCATGTTTTGTTAAATAAAGAACTTATGCTCAAAAAACGATCTTATATATATATTTGTAGACTCTCAGATCCACTTTTGTACTTGTCCTATGAAAATCGCAAAGCAATTGTTGGATCATGGTGCTTGTATGCCTTTTGAGAGGCAATTTGAAAAGAATTGAAGCTGCATGAATGCGAATTAGCCGTCTTTGCTCATTTTCATCATTGAATTTTTTCCTCCTTTTTTTAATTTCCTCGGTCAGGTTAGCTCTTTCTTCTTTTTCTTCATTATCTTCTTAATCCTCGAGCAATTTATTCTCTATTCTGTCGTTTTTGAGTCTTCCACTTCTTCACATGGCCGAGCGCATTTTTTTAATTTTATCAAAGCTCTGGTAAAAACCCTGTTTTTGGATGGGAGTAATACAATAACCCTCCCTCCCAGAGACTAGGTTGCTAAAAAAAAAAGGCAAGAACAACCGTTCAGTCTGAATTAGTGATATTACTCATACAATTGAATGCAATTCGCTCAAATCGAGCTAATAAATGGGCAAAGAACAATTCTTTTTTCATTCATCATCATCTAAATATTTTGGAATCATTACGTGTATCTAAATAAAAATAAATCAAGTTCACTGTAATTCAAATATCGAAAATAGGTGAATAAATTTCTGAAGGGATCTCTGGAAGCCATCACGGTGGTTCAAAACCACCCAGCATACATCCAGACAGAAAGAGAGGATGAATCGCTATTGCCAGATAACAATTTTACAAGTTGTACATTAAATTGCAAGCGATTCCCTTCTTCTACTTACGAATATGACTGAAATGACAAAGATAAAAAATCTCAGCCCCCGTAACAGTCAAGTCACTTTTGAAGCCCTCCAAGCATTGATTGTTGTTCCCTCCATAGCAGCTCTAGAGAAACCCTCAACATTGAGAATTTCAGACTTCAAAGGTTGCATTTCAAATAATGACGCCCTTGCAGAAAAAGCAAAATTGTCAAAATACTCGCAATTTAAGAGCGTTGGAAATCAGAGTATCTAAGTCTACAATAAGCGGCGGGGTTGTAGTCTTGAAAAGTAAGGATATAAGTTGTGATCATTGGATCGAAAAACAAAAAAGGTTAGCACTTAAATGAAAAACATTTTGTCTTCGTTATTAGTACTTGGCATGAGCGGTTTTTAGACATATCGCCGATACTGATGAATTCTTTAGCTAGAGTCTCATACAAAGTAGATCTGAAAGGAAATTTTTTATTTGAAGCGAGTCGAGACTAACGGCAGGCGTTTTTTTAATAATTTCAATAGTCTTACCTCTTCTCTTAGTTTTGTTTTATTTAGGAGATGCCAAGATGGCAAAGAAATTCTTTAAATTTAATACTTTCTCTTTTTGCTGTTGTTGTTGCTTTTTTCACTAAAGTATTGCAGCTTCCCACGTTGCTACTGTATTTTAGACACGTCAGCGAATAAAGAATCCATTGCTTAGTACCGCTTAGTGGGATGAATCTTTTCTGTAATTATCGATGTTCCTTTAATCGGTTTGAGTTTAAATCCCCTCTTCTCCTTGTCAATCTTCATACTCCTTCTCGCAGTTTTGAAATTTTATGGGAATAGATTTATTGCGTAACTTGTTGCGTAATTCATTGTCAGAAAATACGTCATGCTCGATTAAATTTTGAACGCACTCCTGAATTCTATATGCACTGCTATTTAAGCACCCATGAGTTCCGA
>ENA-UOTZ01001574-UOTZ01001574.1-compost-metagenome-genome-assembly--contig:-NODE-1574-length-15009-cov-9.217118_pt1 | contig 15009 bp, 9 predicted proteins | sample MGYA00238144_ERZ746983 | MGnify/ENA primary metagenome ERZ746983 (study PRJEB28759, sample SAMN06268863) | compost metagenome | isolation source: single cell | place: USA: California, Emeryville, Joint...
GGGAATTCAAAGGTTCAATGATGATAGAGAGCGCAAGTCAGAAGAAGCTTTAAAGGTAATTTTTTGTGATAAAATTGGAACATTAACTAATCGTGTTTTTATTCTGAATAGAATATTAATAGTTTAAGAGGAGCTATTGATAATTTGAGAAAACCTCGGGAAAGCGAGAGGGTATCAGAGTGGTGATCAAGGAATACAAATTTTCAAGATAAAATTAATTTAAATAATCATCCTATCCAGAACTACATTTTTCAATTTACCACATTAAATTTAAATCGCAATGGTACTTAATAATAATCAAGCTGGCTATTCAAATACTCGCAATGAGTTTTAAGATAAACGTTTAAATGCTTGTCCTCAAACTTTTCGCCAATGAAGGTTCTTTTCTATACAACTTGCTCCCTGAATATTACATGATAAAGCGGTAATTGATTAACCAAAAATGTATCTACCATTAGAATATTCATTCCCTCTGATATTGGGTAGGTGAACTCTTGTAATTATTCTTATAGCTAGTCACTAAAGTTACTACGATATTAATTGAATTAGAACTGCAGAAGCTCTGTGAAAGCAACAGCTATATTGATTGATTCACTGAGACCGTGGTCTTAATTTTACTACCAGCATTGGTTTCCTATAAGAGACAATTAAGTCTATTATAAATTTTGCTAGTATTGTGAAGCTTGTAGTCGGGCATTGTTATCGCCTATCGGTCTGTTCCTTCAGATTATGATATGGTTCTCTTTCGGCAATTGCTGAAGTTGGGATAAATTGACGCGAGCTGTGATGGGTTTGAAATTTCCCGCATTTAGTGAGCACATTAAAAATCATATTTGAGAAAAACTATAATCAAATAAAAATTTTTCTTTTCTCTTCGCTACCTGCTTCCTTTCAAACAATGAATCAAAAATCAAACGAAAATGCAATTACCTTGTCAGAGTTCTTGGGAAGCATGCTGAAAGAAGAAAAATACGCTGAAGAAGCTTTAAAATCAAGTAATTCCCTTTCGATTTCTCGCATTTATTTAAATTTTCAATAGATGAAACGAAATGCTGCACCTTTGACGAAGGATACAAAGACCAAGAATTATTCGGATGCCGAGATTGTGGAGTAGACTTTGGATTCTGCTTGGCTTGCTACCTTGAATGTCATCTTAATCACGATACTTTCGAAATTGGCCAAAAGAGATCTTTCCGCTGCGACTGCGGCATCTCGAAGACATCATGTAAAAATAAAATGCGTTCTTTGGTCATTAATATTTTGTCATTCCAGTTGAGTGTCAAATCAGACCTAAAAAATCTGAAACAAACGAGAAAAACCAATATGATCACAATTTCAGAAATCGTTTCTGCATCTGCGAAGTAGATTACGATGGCACAGAGTTCGTGGTTCGCTGTCTGGGTTGCCTGGATTATTTTCATGCATACCACATCGGACATACCGAAGAAATTGTAAAATGAATTTTGTCCTACATCGTAATAACTTTTAACCCTCAAATTCTTTAGCAAGAGTTAATTACGAAAGATGACCAATACCATTCGATGATCTGCTCGAAGTGCTTCAATCAGAAATTCAAATTTTTAGCGTTTTATCCAGAAACCGTGAAGCTGGTCGAAGAACAACTGCGACCTCACTTGACTAAAACCGAAGAATCAAAAATCGAAGAAGTACCTCAGAAAGGCTCGTTGCTAGAAAAAAGACAGCGACCAGAAGACCAATTATGCAAATTGTATAAAAAGGATCTAAACACACTTGACAAAGTGAATGCAGATGCTGCAGTGTTCCTTACAGGCGATTGGAATGAGGCCCTTTGTCTCTGTGATAACTGCTCAAAGATGTACAAGAAGAACGGGATTTATGAGATTATTGTTTCGCCTTTGAAAGACGACACCGTACAAGAAGACATCGAAGAGATGGATATCCAAGCGAACCCTAATGCGGATAGAGTTGAGATTGCTGATGAATCGGCTAACAGTCGGCAATCGACAGCGTCCACAAATAACAATGCGGAAGCAACTCATAAAAATCTTTATGAGCTAGCAGTTGATGAAATGTCGAAATTGGATTATATGACGCAAGTGCAAATGGTTGGGATGTATCGCGATTTCTATGAAGATTTTAAAGAGTTTTTCAGGAGTTTTGCTGAAAATGATAAAGTTATCACAAAACAAGTAAAATATCAAGTAACTTTCTGAGATTAATGTGGTTTGTTGTTAGGATGTTGATAATTTTTTCGCGGTTTTGAGGCAAAAGAGAGAGCAACAGGAAGAAATAGAGCACTATGACTAAGTGAAGCTTTATTATCGTTATACTTTCTAAACGAAGAAGTACTACATGGATGAGCAATTGATTATAGTATTGTAGTATATTTTAATTTTTATTCGTCAAATTACATACTCGAATATGAGGATAATTGATTTATGTTGAGCGAGAATCACTTCTAATTCAAATGTAAACATAAGATAATGAAAATATGTCCCCGAAGAGCCTGAAAGGCTTGATTAATTGAATCCTTGCAATAGACTATAAATTCAGCCTCTAATCAAATTCGTTTTACGTGATAAAATGGATACGATACATGAGAGTCTTGAAAAATAATATATATCGGCATGATAAAAAAATAAATACTCGAACTGCATTCTTCTCTTAAGCATCCATGATGGCTATTTGAAAGTGGTCTTTTTGAAAGTGAGGTCTCGAAAAGCTGCGAAATCGGTTTTACCAAACGAAACCTTGTGAGGAGAAGTCAGCAGATTTTTCTCAAAAGCAGAAATGTCAGCACTTACGTCCTATAGGGAATGAGCATGAGACAAAGCAAACCTTGATGTGAACAATACTTTTTCATTTGGAAATTCAAAGGCGATATCTTTTGCAGTTTTATACCCAGTCGATTTTGTAAGATTCAAATTGATTGATCTGAAGCTACCACGAGAGGTTGCGAGCTTGCTTCTTTCTGAAAAAGTAGGCGTATTTAATCTGAATGAGCTTCCCGAGAGCTCCGACTTATTATGGGTTCTCTTGTCCCTGACCGACTCCCCCATAATTGGCGACTTTTGCTTCAGTTCAATTTCCAATTGCTGGTAGATCGGAGTATAATCCTGATCCCAATCTTTTATAGAAGAAGTAGGCCTTGCCTGCTCAAATGATTGCAAAAAAGACTCCCCAATGTTTTCAAGTTTCTCATTCTCTTCAGGAATCAAGTTCTTAAATACACGTTATCAATTAAGGATGATCTTATTTGTTACCAGGGTTGGAGAGTTAGAAATCGATTTTTGTAGTAGATCAAGTATTCTGGGGTTGTCTTGATCTTGAGAAATATCTAAATTATTCCTTGAAACGATCGAAGTTGTCGATCTTGGATGGATAGAAGTGGTTGATCTTGGATGGATAGAAGGAGCATTCGTTTTTCTCAAATCAGAGATAATTGGCAAAAATCCTCTGCCACTGATACAAAACTCTGAATTTGAGGTGGTCTTGCTACTTGCGCTTTTTGGGGTTTGAATATCTCCCCAAGAGTCTATCTTGCTTTTTGACACTCGAAATAGTCTTTTGGGAGACTGGAAGTTGGGTTTCTCGGCTTGTTGTCTCTTATAGAAACTCACTCGGTTTTGAAGTTTAGGTGAATGGATCGGTGTTGGCTGATCATCTTTGGTTTTCTCTTTCGGAGTTAAAGGGATTATACTGATTCTTTTCAGCGGTGGCGTAGCAGAGTTAGTTGTCGTTAAACATTTCTTGGGAGTCAGAGTGACTTGAGCAGAAGAAGTATTTGGTCTGCTATTTCCGTTCAGAGTCGAGCCCACAACTGTTCCTTTGTGGATGTATGGATAATTTTCCATGAGAAACAGCAGTTTGCCGAGTGGTCTGTCGAGTCTTTGTTGCTTTTGCATTTTTTCGAGAATTTATAATTATCGGATTCTGATGAATCGTGATATATATAGAGAGCAGGCTAAATTAAAATTTTTATTGTTGATTTCAGCTCAGGTGTTTTAAAACAAACAATGTCTGCAGAAAAGATGAAGAAACAAACTGTGGTATTATTAGATATCTTTCTTCCCAACAGGCAACTTCATCCAAAGCCAGCACCTACTTAACATAACCAAGTTTCGAGGTACTACTCACTATAGCGAAAAAATGCCGTTTTTGGAGATGGCATTGATAACAGTCTTGATAACCATAGCCATTTTCGCACCTAAATTACTGTTATTTTTCTCTCAGTTGCTGATTCGAAAACATAACTCCGTTTTTTCCCAGAACTTGCGCTCTTCTCATAATAACCTCGAATATAGTATTCTGAGGAAAATTGATACCGTACTCCTTTAGGAATAAAGGAGTTTGGAGAAAATTCTGATGCCAATACTCTCAGGCGCGAGGTTCTCAGCAAGGAAAGAGCTGGAATTTTCTGAAAAATTAGAAAAAGAGAGAGGGAGGAAAAGGATTTTTTCAAAGTCTTGCAATAGCATTTTCTGTAGAATAGTATTACTCAAAATGTCAGAAATGTTGGAATAACTTTGTTCTAATTCTGATAAAATAAATGAAGAGCGAGTTATTTCCTGGTTGACTGATTTATGCTCAATCATATTATAAATAACTGTTCGGATCGATTGGATTAAAAATCCTGTTGAATATCAACTGCTACTTGTAAAGAAAAACAATTAGAAAAAATTTCTACCAGCATCCTACTCATAGTTAGACTCAAAAACGGATGCAACAATAAGCTGTAGAGTTAAGTAGTGCTCATTAGAATGAATTTCTTCGAAGAGGTGATTAAATCTTTTTTTGGACGACAAACTTGAGTTTTCTAAAAGCTTTGTAATCGTTATTCCCAAAACTTACATGGTATGGTGAGGTCTGCAGGTTTTTCTCGAAAGCTGAAATATCAGCCATGAATTCTTTCTGGAAATAAATGATTAAATAATTCAGTTAGAAGAATAAAAAAATACTTTTTCAGTTCCAAAGTCAAAGGTTACCTGTTTCGCTACTTTATTTTCAGGTGTCTTCAAAAATCCCAAATTGCTTGTTCGAAAACTACTGCGAGGGGTTATGTGCTGGCTACTTTCCGAGAGATTCAGAGAATTCATCCTGATTGAAGAGCTTGATAGCTCTGACACGTTGTCTCTCTTCTTCAAGTTAGGTTTCTCGAGTTTTGGAGATGTCGGAGATTTTCTGTTCAGCTCAAGTTCAAGTCTCTGATAAATAGGCGCATAATTATGATCCCAATCTTTTATAGATGGGAGTCTGTCCTTCTCGAAAGGCTTCGAGGGTACTCTTTCGCCGATTTCCTCTCTTTCATCTTCTTCAGTTATCAAGCTTTTTAAGAAAGACTCTTCTGTCTGGATGTCTTTTGCTCTCATTTTCGGAGAGTTCAGGGGAGATTTTTGCAGCGAGTCGAGTATTCGTGAGTTGTTTTGGTCTTGAGAAGTATCTAAATTATTTCTCGAAACGATGGAAGTAGTAGATCTCGGATATGAACTAGCGTTCTTGTTGTTGTTAAACTCTGAGATACTCGGCAATACTCCTCTTCCATTAACACAAAAATCTGAGCTTGGAAAAACTTTATCACTAGCACTTTTTGGTGTTTGAACGCCTCTTAAAAAATCCAATTGAGACTTGGATAATTTAACCACTCTGTTAGGAGGGTTGATGCTAAGCTTTTCGATTCTTTGTCGCTTGGAGAAATTCGTTCTATTCTGAAATGTGGGCGACTGATTTGGTGTGTGTCGCTCTTCGATTCTAGGTCGTTCTTTTGGTGTCAGAGGGACCATGCGGATACTCTTCGACTCAATCATAAGAGAGCTGGTTGCCGTTGTAGGTTTCTTGGGGGTGAGAGTGGAGTGAGCAGTTTTTGGCCTTTCAAATCCTTTTGGAGTCGGAGTCATATCTCCGCTGCGGGCTAATGGGTACTTATCTACGAGAAACATCAGCTTGCTGAGAGGTCTGTCGAGTCTTTGCTGCTGCATCTTCTGTTTTGTGAAGTTATAATTATCTAATTCTGAATTAAGCCACAGAGTTAACTTTAAATATTATCAAGCACAAATTAATTGAGACTCAAGCCGTAAAATCACGCATCGTGGTAACAGCAAGGTGGTTTCAAATCATAAAATTTTTTCGACAAATCATATTCTCAGTTGCCAGCCTCTTTACATGTGGCTGTTGATATGAATATTCAACATTTTAGCTGCCAGTTGCTACAACGAAGAAATGACGTTTTTATGGTAGCGTTAACTAGCATCCCGTACACCTGTGGAAGCTTCCACATCCAACCCGTGATATAGGCGTATCAACGATGTGTAAGAAGGAAAAGATTCTCATTTTATCACTAGGGCAAGCATCACCCAGAATAGGTTTTTGAGTGTTTTTGATATCGTTGGTTCATTACAACAAAAATTTAAGTAGAATCAAATTAAGTAGAAATCAAGCTGGTCAGAATATGCAGCACGTTCATTCTGTAAAACAATAGATAAGGATATTGAAGAAAATCTTTTTGAGAGCAGCTTTTGCAAAAATTCAGCGGCAACCAAATCAGATTGGCAGAAAGAATTTAACTCAAAAATTTCTGAAGTAAATGATTTGCCATTGAGAATTAAATGCTACAAACTTGTGCGAAGTAAACCACATCGTATCCAATGGGTGTGAATGCATGGAAAATTCAAGATTTCTTATCAATCACAAAGATAATACACAGCGCGCAAATTGCAATTTTACGAGAACTCCATCCCTATGATCTCATAGGGTTCTAATGCTTTGCAAAACATAATAGTAAGACACTCCGTATTCATTTCGTGTGATTCGATCAATAATAACGCTTGTGAAGATTATATTTGGAAGCAAGTCACAAAATAGAACTTGCCATTACAAAACTTATATAAAAGATTCATATATATATACATCTCTAGTCAATAATAAGTCCATTCTTCACGTCAAAACAGATCATAATATATAAAAAATAATTACTCACCAAGACAAACTTCTTTCAGGAGTTCACTTAATTCTCTTTGAAAATATCAAATTAGAGCTTCCTGTAAACTTTGTAATCACTGTTACCATAAGTGACTGGATATGGTGAAGTTTGCAAGTTTTTCTCGAAAACTGAAATATCAGCTTTGAAAGCCTTCTCAGTAGTGAAATCAAAGGCCATATCTGTTGCTTTGTGTTCCGGAGTTCTTACAAGTCGCAAATTGTTGGCTCTGAAACTGCGAGAGGTTGTAAACTTGCTTTTTTCAGATCTGATCGAAATTCTTGAGAGTTCTGACTGGCTGTCTTTCCTAGCCACGTCAAGTTTCTCGGATTTTGGAGAAGTAGGAGATCTTTGATTCAATTCGAGTTCTAGCCTTTGATAGATCGGTGCGTAGTTGTGATCCCACTCTCTTATCGCAGGGAGTTTGACTTGCTTAATTTCTCGGCGTCTTGTTTCGTTGATGGTGTCTCTTGTTTCGTCCTCTTCAGTAATCAAACTCTTCAAGAAGGAATCTTCAGTCTGAAGATGTTTTGCTCCCGAGGACGGAGAATTAGCTTGAGATTTTTGCAACAAATTTTGAATTCGTGAGTAACTCTGATCTTGAGAAGTTTCTAAATTGCTTTTGGACAGAATTGAAGTGTTCGAGTGCGTGTTGAGGTTCATATTCTTTTTGCTCAAATCTGAGCTACTTGGCAAAACCCGACTCATGGAAAATCTTGGAGTTTCTAAACCGTACTCACTACCACTTTTTGACGCAACACTTTTTGGTGTTTCAATGTCCATCAAAGAGCTCTCTTTACTCTGGGTCATTTTAAATATTCTTCCAGGGGGAGTCACATCGAGTTTTTCGAATTTTTGCCTTTTTGGCTCAATAATAGGTTTCGCTTTTGGTGTTAGAGGTATTATGCGGATTCTCCTCAATGGAGTCGTTGGAGAGTTGATTGCCGTTACTGACTTGTTAGAGATGATGACAACTCGCGCAGAAGTGCTTGATCTCCCATTTCCATTCGTAGGAGTCATTGCATCTCTTCTTTGAGTAATTGGAGTGTTTTCCATGAGAAACTTTAGTTGGGTGAGAGGTCTCTTGAGAAGTTGCTGTTTTTGCATTCTTTTCTGTTCGAAATTGAAGTATCGGATATTGAACTTATTCAGGATTTATTAAATTATGATTATTGAATCAAAGCTGCAGTCTTAAAAATCAATGCCGAGAGTAGTATAAAGAAAAAAGTTGCCTTATAGGCGATAAACCGATTCCAAAAGTGAAAAGCCTCTTTCGCCATATCATCACTAGTGCATATCCAGGTTTTTAGCTCTTAATGACTCCACCAAAAAAATGACGTTTTTGGAAGTAGCGTTACCTGACTAAGAAACAAACCGATCAGGTTTTACCAATTTACTCTTTCCAATTTTGCACTCTAAAATTCTGTTTGATATATAATAGCCAATCGAAGAAAGGAAACTCTCTCTGTTATACAAGAGCTAGTGTCCAAGGGGATAGTTCCCTCTCACTAACCAATTGGCATGTGTTTTAGGTGGAGGTGATAGTTACGTGGTTTGTTTTTTTTTTAATCGAAATTTAAAGAGGGAATGAAGCTAGCATCACCGTGATCATAAATGTTTGCAGAATAGAAGGAAAATTAGATGAAGTGAGTTCTCCATTGATACGTTTGAGGTACATTTTTTCATTAAACTATCTATACCAGAACATAGATTTATTGCAAAAATTCTAACCTCTGTCTATGCTTGGCTGAATCGATACAACTATGAGCTATTAGAAATATCTCTGTTTCGAGTATTTGTTCGCACATGTAACATCAACAGAATCCCACAATAAAATTTTTTCTTCATACTTCATCATAGAAAAATAGATTAAAATTTTCATTGTTGTTCTATCAAGATGCCTATTACGACTCTTTTGACCATTACCAAGTAATTGAAGATTCAAAGTCAATAAGTCACTGGTTATAATAAAGGTTTGTATGTATTCTATCTCTTCTGGAAAAAGAAACAACTAATCATCATATAAATAAAGTCACGACTAATTTCTATATAAAGATGCACCAATGTATTTATACGAGTTTATCTTTTTTGGTTGGGCTGATTAGCTTGATTTTCCTCACAGCTCCGTAATCACTATTGCCATAAGTGACTGAATACGGCGAAGTCTGCAATTTTTTCTCGAAGGCTGTAATTTCAGCGACCGTTTCCTATATATTAAAGCAAGATGAGAAAAAAGTCCCAGCATATTTTAACAAAATACTTTTTCACTTGGAAAGTCAGGGGTGACATCTCTTGTAGTTTTATCATCTGGTGTCCTGATAAAACGCAAATTGATCGCTCTAATATTACTACGAGGAGACGTGAACCTACTTCTTTCCAAGAAAATTGTTGAATTTAACCGAGTAGGCGTTTTAGAGAGCTCCGCTTGGCTATCACGCTTGCTTGCCACTGCTTTCTCGACCTTTGGAGAAGTCGGAGATTTTTGGTTTAATTGAAGCTCTAACCTCTGATAAATCGGTGTATAATTGTGATCCCATTCTCTTATAGAGGGAAATTTAGCCTCTACTTTGTTCGCACTCTCTGTTTTGTGGTCTTCTTCAATAATTAGGTGCTTTAAGAAAGACTCTTCTGTCTGGACAACTTGGGTTCTCGCTTTTGGAGAGTTAACTGATGACTTTTGAAGTAAATCGAGAATCCGTGAGCTACTCTGATCTTGGGAGGTTTCTAGATTATTCCTCGAAAGAATAGAAGTGGTTGATTGCGGATGAAGATTAATCTTCTGTTTGCTGAAACCATGTGGCAAGAAACTTTTTCCATTCACAGAAAAGTTCAGATTTTGCATTGTTTTGTTGGGGCGATTTGTTGGTGACTGAATCCCTATCAAGGACTCCAATTTGCTTTTCGAAACTTTAATTACTCTTTTGGGAGAGACCACATGAGACTTCTCGAATTTCTGTAGTCTTATTGGCGACTCCTCTGGACTTTGCCTGAGAGTCGGTGATCGTGTTAGTGAACTTTCGTTAAGACGTGTGGATTTCTCTTTTGGTGTCAAAGCGCTGTAGTAGATGATTTTGCTATGTGATAGAGTGGTATTGGCTCCCTGTTGAGGTGTCATTGGCATGTGAGTGAATTGAGGAGAAACTCTTTTTCTTTGAGTAGGAGTCCAGATATCTTTTCTACCAGCTGTTGGAGAATCTGTTGTCACATTAATTGAAGTTAAGAGCATTAGCTTCTTGAGTGAGCTCGTTGATTTCTGTTTTTCCATTGTGCTGATATTTAAATGTGTGGAGTCAGTTATGAATGGTTGGTTGCTTATGAATTAAATTGAATTGTTTATGAAAGATTAAAGCCTTTAAATAGCAGCAAATGCCATTTTAAATCAACAAAAAAAAAGAGATGATATTTTTATCTAGCCGTTTCCAACATGAGACAGTCACAACTAAACCGAGGTTTTCCGAGATTATGTTGGTCCCTTGCGTTCGATTAATACGACACACAAAAGGCGTTGTTGGAAACGCCATTATATTATTCTAACGTTTGTTTTGGCCAGTTTTATTCACTGAAGCTATTGGAAAGGTTGGGTTTCCAATTGCTCAAAGAGCTGCTATCCGGTCAGGAGGATTTTGATCTAATTCTAGGGAGTTGATAATGTCATCAGTTTTTTCGGTCATAAATGTTTGAACAGGCTTGACCTGATCTTTTGTTTTTTGATAAGAAATTAACAGAAGCCAACAAAATTTTGTTTAATGGGATATCTCTGAAATCCGAAAACAGCAATCTATTTTTGTATTTTCCACCCTAACCGATCGTTGTTCTCAGTAATTCCACGTTAAACCTCCGTCGAGCCAATGTTACAACCAAGACCCACATGAAATTTTTGAGTTTCAGAGGAGGATTATCGCAGATATCATGTGAACCTCTACAAGCGAAAAAGATTTGGAGTCCACGATTTAAGCAAAGGGCAGGCTTAAGGACAAAGAAACTTAACTTTTAGTATCCCAAGGGCCAGAATCCTTAGGCTTAAATATCAATCAGATATTTGGTTCGTTATTCAGATCAGAATAAATTTTGCTGCGATGAATAAGAAATTAATTTGAGTTCAATCTACCTGCCAAGTTCAGGTCTTGTATCAACATTGCACTAATTTCATTGTTAGAGTGTTGACTTTGAGCATCAGTACATAATATTTCATTAAAGGTCAAAATGTTTCTGCTGACACAAAAAAGATACTTTAGATAGCGAATTTAGCCAAATAATCAGATTTTCTGCTACCAAGAGCGAGGCTAGAAACGAAATGATGCAGAATTTGCCAAGTACGAAATCAAAAGATCAAAATGCCCTCTTAAGATAAAGGAAATATGCAAAACTTATCGTTCGCGCTCGATTTTTTTTTTAATGTACAGCTCTGATCAGGAGTAATATTGAAGCAAATGAAATTTTTTTGGCTCTCTCTCTCGTTAAGCAGATTATATGATTTCATACTACTCTCTCTTGATATGCACCTAAGGAGGAAGCAAAATAGCAAGATGTGGTGTCACTAAATTGGATACTTATAATCCCTAAAACCGATATTAGTATACAAGCTGGGACTTTCATAGACGCAGCTGGCATCAGCATTAAAATCAAATCTACCTTATCAAATTTTAAGATACGCAAGAAAAGAAGGTATTAAAATCCTAATATCAAAAAAAAGAAGAAGAAATCTTCTATAGCAAATATAGAAATATCAAGCAATTTATTTCTTATAATAGCCCGACCTTGAATGAGTTTAACTATTTCCAAAAAGTAATTTCTGTTCTCGATAGATTTTTTTGCTGTTTTTCAAATGTTTGCTGCTCTTTGGTCAATGGAGGTTCACGATGTTCATTCACTCTGAAAACTTTCATTGTTTGAATGAATTTTTTTTTAGCATAAGGGACATGTAAGTTTGACGTAAAGTGTTCAAAAGCGAAAATGGTACGCTCTTGGATAGTGGCTGCCTTGTTCTTTAACGAGGAAAACTAATGTGCAATAATATATTTGCTGACATTCTGAAATTCATTGAATTAATAATTTTGAACACCTTTATTTGAGAACTGAAAATGAGAAATTAATAATATAGAAGCTGCTACTGCTGTAAATATTATGTTGTCAATACACAGTACACTAAATAGCAATGTTATTTCCAATCAATTTAGCCTTTATTTTATTAAGAATGACCAATTTCAGTTTCTTCAAAGCTTTACCCTCATTCTTACCACAAGATCCTTTATGTGAGGAAGGTTGCAAGTATGCCTCTGTTGTAGAAATATCAACAGTCGTGTCCTTTTCTATTTCACTTGGAAATTCAAATGTCAGCTTTGGTGTTGTCTTGTATTTAGGTGTTCTGATAAGTCGCAAATTGTCTGCTCTGATACTGCTGCGTGGGGTCCTGACCTTTTCTCTGTCTGAACGAGCGGCATTAGTTAATCTAAACGGAGTTCTTGGAAGTTGTAGCTGGCATGTTAAAGAAGTCGCAGGACTCCGACAAATATGTAGAGAATTATGGTCCCAGTCTCTTATAGAAGGGAGAATGGTCTTCTCAATTGAATGAGAGGTCCTGGCAGCAGGTTCTCTTTTATCTAAATCATCAGCAATTAAGTTCTTTAAGGAAGGCTCTTCAGTCTGCACTTCTGCTGGTCTTAACTTCGGAATCTGATCTTGTGAAGTATCTAAATTGTTCCTCGTAAAGATAGAAGTGACAGAATGCGGGTAGAGATTGGCATTCTGTTTGCTTGGGTCATGAACGTTTAGCCTGGCACGTTTCTCGTTCATGCAAAATTCCAGATTTTGAAGAGTCTTATATTTACGATTATTTGGTGACTGAGCTCCAATCAAGAACTCTAACTTGTTTTCTGCTGCTTTAAACACTCTTCTGGGAGAGGTCGCAGTAGGTTTTTCAATGTTTTGCTGCTTCTTGTGCAAATCCACTTGACGAGGGGAGGTGGGAAAATACAGCAATTTACTTTCGTCGTTGTATGCAAGTTTTCCTTTTGGTGTTGAAGGGCATTGGTAGAGGTTCTTGCTTTGAGAAATGCTAGTGTGAGCCGTCTTTTCGGGCGTATGGAAGCGAATGAAACGGGGAGAAGCTCTTTCTTTCGGAGTCCATGGATCGGTTCTGAAGACATGAGTGCGATCTCTTATCGGAGTAGTAGAAGTTAAGAGCATTAGCTTGTTGAGAGAGCTCGTTGGTTTTTGATATTGCATTTTCTGGTCAATAAAGAGTTTGTTTAGAACTGATATTACGCTGATTAGATTAATTATTATAAACAATTCCGAGAGGGTTTATTTATGTCGGGAATTTCCTATCAAAACCGTCGTCGTGGTATTCATCGATAAGCAATTCTCGAAGGTGTTAGTTGTTTGTAAGATGAGTTTTGTTGAGTTTCCTTCAATTTTTCACTACTCAGAATTGTAGTAATAACAAAAGCGTTTTTTCATGCAGGCCAGATTTACCATTTTAATAATTTTACCATGATTTTGTTAATAACTTAGATTAAAGCTCATGACATGATATCAGCTTAATTCCCGGAAACGGTCGTCGAAGTAGCAATAATTAGAGCACTTGAGAGTCCCTCGAAATAGTTTTGATCAATAAGCAGGGAAGACCATAGATTTTGTTTCCTCTGCCCACCACTGACATAGAAAGCTACTTTCGGATTGTGGAATAATATTCATTCATCACAACAATGCTGAATCAAGACTAATGACCGCAGCAGCTACATATGTTCATTATGATAGTTATTTAGCAATGTCATCATGCATATGCATATGTGTTACCTTTATGATTATGATATCAGTGATATCCGAAATTTCGAGCTCGAGATCGCAATAGATTTGCTGGCAAATAAATTAAACTAAACTAACATATTACAATAAACAATCCATGATTTCAGCTGTCGGTAAGCAATCCGGAGAGGAGATAAGTTCAACTCTCACTGAGAACGAAATCAAAGCGTTGAATGATGTTGCTTCATCGATCGATATGTCCAGTATAGAAACTGCTTTATCCGATTACTATGATCTCCATCATTCGTATAGACCACACTCCTAGCGAACTCAAACGAATGATCAAAGAGCAGGCTCTCCAAAGAGAAAAAGACATCATATTCGTGAATTATTTAGTTTTTCTGCAGCATCTGATCTATTCCATTAGAAACTTTCTGATATTGACGAAAATCTACGATATCTCCGTGATCAACTTGATAAAAAAGACGCTCTCTTCAAAGCAATTGAAGATGATGTGAATAAGCAGACCAGTGAATGCTTTGATCTCGTCGCGGACCTCAAAACGTGGGAGAAACAATCTCAAATTGTTGAGACAAGATATCGCAATGAATTGAACTTTAAAAACCGTATTTTTCTTTCCAAATCGGCATTCAGAGAAGTTAATTACGACACCTGTTCATAGTTCTGGGTTCTTTCATTGAGGATTCAACGCTGAGCAAGCAAAATGTGAAGAGTTTAACTCATCCAGTCTTAGATACTCAAGAAGATGTATCCCAATAATCAGATTCCATTACATACTTACTCATATTAACTCTCAAGATAAGAAATTTGACATCGGTTATCGAGAAAATCGAGAAGTTTTTGGCAAGTTCTGAGGTAAAATATCTACGAAATAAATGGAATTATTCACTAATCGGATTTAGAAACTCTCAAAAAACGCTTTCTTTAGAACGAGATATATGCAGGTCCAGAAAGACATCGATACATTCATCGTTAAAGTACCAAATTTTCCGTTGGCATCAAGGAGTTATTAATTTTTCAGTTCAAAGACGCGCTTAGAAAGAAAATCAAATCAATTCTCGTGGAATCATTTGAAGAGGATGAATCGCTTATATTCCCTGACACTGAGCAAGTCCGAAAGTTTTTAGTGCCTCTCAAAGGACTGATAAATATCATTTTCAAAATTTTCTCTGAGAGGAACTCGATGTTTATTGAAAAATTCCTTCAAGTTGATCTCTCATCTTATTAATCCAGTATTTATTGGTATTTGTGTGTTAGGACGTATCTTTTATGATTGCACAGCCGCT
>ENA-UOTZ01001575-UOTZ01001575.1-compost-metagenome-genome-assembly--contig:-NODE-1575-length-15004-cov-15.230589_pt1 | contig 15004 bp, 13 predicted proteins | sample MGYA00238144_ERZ746983 | MGnify/ENA primary metagenome ERZ746983 (study PRJEB28759, sample SAMN06268863) | compost metagenome | isolation source: single cell | place: USA: California, Emeryville, Joint...
ATTAATTTCAAATTAGCAAGAGAGCTCAGTGTATTAACAAATTGTGAATATTCAAACCTAAATTCGATAGAGAGATCGTCCCGTCAGCCAGATCGTTGGGAGAAATATTGCCTGCTTCAGCATCGTAGCGTAACCTTTGGATTTCGTTATGAATCTGAATGATTGATTTTGCTTGGCAATTTTTGATATTTGGCACGACTAACCCATTTGGCGTGTCGATAGGGATACTGATATTATGGTTATCCCAAATCGTGTATTCAAACTGGTTTCCTTTCTCATAGGTAGAATTCATAATCGGGAAGTCAAGCAGCGCAAGCGAAAAGCTCTTGATCAAAAATGGCAGATACGTGATTCCTTTGACTCCTAACTTTGCCTTTATCTCATACTATAATTAGTCATTTAGGAAAACTAGGAAGATGCTTTTGGTTTTACGAGATCAGTGACATCAATTTCATCGTCGAAATTAAAATGAGGAATTCCACGTGCATTAGTAGCGTTTTTGACCAGCTCTCGTTGGAGATTATTCATTACAAAAGAGGTTTTGGAGCTTGGTGCGTCTTTTGCGATTCTTCGAGCTGAAACAGGTCTCTGTTGGGGTTCAACAGCCACGATTTTCTGCTGAGGCGCTTTTCCACCGAATTTTTTCAAATACTCCAATACATCCTGTTTCATGACTCGCCCATCCTTCCCGGTTCCTGTAATATCAAGCACATTCAAATTGTTTTCTTCCAGCAAGCCTCTGACTGAAGGAAGGATATGACTTTTCACATATTCTCGCTTTGGATTTGTGGTGATAGCTGTCTGTTGTGTAGGCTCTGGCGTTTGTTTTGTTGGTTCTTGTGTTTGTTTTGCTGACGCTTTCGTGGTTTTTGAAGAGGATTTCTTTGAAGCAGGTTTGCTATCAACTTCGATATCCACTAAGACCTGGCCGACTGCACAGGCTTCCTCTTCTTGAAAATATCTCTTGTGGATAATACCGTCATAAGCACTGGGAATCTGAGTGAACAGCTTATCGGTTGCAACATCGCAGAGAATATCCAACTATAGTATCACAATTAGTAAACGGAATTATCAAATTGCTTTGGATTAGACCTCTTGGACTTTATCGCCTTCCTTTACGTACCATTTTTTGATAGTGGCGTCTTTTATTTCTATACAATTGAGGAAAATTAGAGAAATTTTTTAGGGACGCTACTCTCGCCGAGATCTGGGAGTTTAAATTGCTTGATTGAGCTGAAGTTGTAGGAAACTGAGCGCAAGTGTAGTGACTGAATGAAGAATTAAGACGGTCTGGATGGGTTGCGGTTGAGATATTACCAGTTGAGTGTTGCCCTTAAGGAGATATTTGGAATAACCAAGCATGAGACAAACTAGGCAAAAAGTTTGATAAAATTAGATATTTTTCTACTGTGGTAATTTAATAGCTCAAGCATTTTCATGAAACAATTAACCACCACTAGCCGCTCAATATCGATCTAAAGAAACATGGGGCATTTTGCCTGTCTAATGCAGCTAATTAATAGATTTTGAGGAGATAATAGGACAGACATGCTTATTTTATGTATTTTTGTCTTCTGCGTTTTTGAATGTAAAACAATATTAGCAGCTTGGTCGTAGCCAATAGAAGCCGACTAGATAGCTTGGAATTCCATGGAAAACAAATAACAAGAGGAATATTATCGTTATTATTTACAACAATAACTCAAAGAAATTGAATGTCATATTATATAATTCTCTCGATTGAATTCTTCACAAAAAGATACATATAATTCTCCTAGCCTAAGCGCTTTTCGCGTAGAATTTCAGAGTCTCAGTGTTCAAAAGGACCTTCTTTCCAGATACAGACCTAAATGATTTATCATACACAGCGTCCAAATGCTCTGGGAGCTCCTTGGTTTCATCGCCTGTTTTGGACAGGACAAGCTCATGAATGTTTGTCATGAGGATATTTTGGCATCCCTCGCAGTTTTCCGCCTTGCGCAAGTGATAATAGAAGTTTGTCATTGCTTCTCGTAAGTCGCCCTTGTCACTGAGCGACAGATACTCAAGGACCTTTGGCTTTAATTCGTTGAATGCACCATCAAAATCAATAAGCACTGTCTTTGATAAATCAAAAGAGATTTCCTCTGTGGCTCTTGAATCAGTCTCCTTCTTCTTCTGGATCAAATAGCTCTCCTGATATGGAGAATAATGGGTCAATAGCCCTCCTGGCGCCTCAGCGTTCTTGTCCTCAGGAACGACCGACTCTCTTTTAAAAATTTCTATCGTAACAGTCTTGAATTTTTCTGATTTGGTGAGCGCTTCCCTTAAAGCAAGTTCTGAAAGGCTGCCGAATCTGAAAATCTTCAAGCAAAGCTGACCGGTCTCATCCGCATAGACTTTCACAACGGTTGACTCCATTCCGAACTCACAGCGGTCTCCGTTCAAAATCGATACCTCCTTGTTGAAGAAATCATTGAAGACATGCACAGGTGACGTTGGGCTGACATGACTGAATAAATTTGCGCTTGGAGCCGCAATGGGTCTTTTTGACTCTGTAATGAGCTTTCTAGCGATCTGATATGCATTGATTAGTTACTGAGTCTTGCGATGTGGGAGTTACCTCATGCTTTGGGCTGCGGATACCAACGAACCCGGTGTTCGCGGTCACAAAGGGAGAAATTTTCTTCGGATTGGCTCTGACAACCATGGTCAATGGGCCTGGCCAGAAGCACTTGGCGAGATAAAGGAAGAGCTCTTGCTCAGCTTCGGTTAACTCGATTAGTTCGAGAGCTTGCTTTTCGTCGACGACGTGGACGATGACTGGATCGGTAAGTGGACGGCCTAAATAGAATCATATGATTACAACAATGCCGGGGTTGAGGTTTTACCCTTGGTTTTAAATATGCTCAACACAGCTGCTTCATCTAAGGCGTTTGCTCCGAGTCCATAGACTGTTTCGGTAGGAAAGGCAACGAGTTTGCCTTCTCTGATTCTTTCACCAGCGATTCCCAAGTTATCGTCGTTGATTTCAAGCATTTGAGCCTTGATGTCCTCTGGCTTCACTTGTTTGGAGATTTCATCTTTGTAATTGGTTAAGTAAGCGGTCTTTTCCATCTTGAGTGAGCTTGTTATTTTTGGCAAGATTGAATTTAGTTTACAATCGTTTCGCTCTAATTTGGCTTTTAAGTTCTGAGCAGCCAATGAAATTCATTTCTCTGATCAGATGTGCTAATATGCGAATTAGCAACGGCTTACTATTGATATCTGGCCTGAAAAATTAGGAAAAACTCGCACTCTTTTCAAGTTTAATCAACGTATTTTGTTTGCATCTTCTCGAGAAATCAGCTAACAAGCTATGATGACTTTTCCTGCTATTATTTACCCTAGTATTACTGAGAATATAAACATCCTGGAGAAATTGAAAAGGATAATGGAAGTTTTGGCTCATATTTTTGAAAATAGATCATAAATTGCAAGTAACCAACAAAACAATACATCGATCTTCATAAAAAATGAGCGATGAATGTCACACAGCTTTGCTAGTCTGAAATACAAGAGAATAAGAGTTCTGAAGGCCATATTTCAGCTTGAAAGTAGAGAAGGGAGAAACGACTATAACAAAATACTAATTAACTCGCAGAGAGCATCTAATAATCAATCTAATTGCAATTAGAAGCTGTTTCTTTCTGAAAGTCTAGTAGTAATAATTTATTCGTGTTACGGCGCGGTTACCTTATCAAATTCTTCCAATTTTAATGGAAGAGGAGTCGATATGATCATGAAAGTATGGAGAAATTAATAAATCGTCTCTTCTTTGCAGACTTCGAAGTGATTCAATGCGTTGATAAAATTATTAGTCCCTTGATAAAAATAATCAATTGCATATTTCAATTTGACAACTGCAATGAAGTTTTTGTATCTTCTCTTACTTCTTTCAATTTTCCTATCAATCGTCCTCAGTAAAGACACTAACGAGGAATCCATCGCTGTCAAAACAAAGATTATCGACGCCGACACTCAGATCCGGAAACTGAGCCGTGAGCTCAAAGATGAACGAAGACTAAAGCCTCAAAATCAAGAGAGAATCGCGGATTTAGAGAACGAAATTAATGAGCTAAAGAATCAGAAGATCGCCCTTATGGAGCAATTAAGAACCCTTAATGCGCCGTCTAAAAGAAAAGTGGATCCAGAAGCTTTAAAGGAGCGTAGAGAACTCGATGAGCAGGAACAACGACGCAAAATGATGCAACAGCGCGAAGATCAAATTCGACGTGACAGAGAAAGAGTTCAGGCAGAGAGAAGAGAAGCTGCTGATCGCAAGAAACACAGAAGGAGCAGTGAGCTCTAAAATTTTTTACTTTCAACGCACACCAACCCTGATACAGACGCAATGGAGAGTATAGCCTAATTGAGGATGGTTTATCGCATTATTTGTGCACATCTCTTTGTTACTTTTGATAAAATACATGTAGTAAACTTTCAAATGAGCGTATTACATGAAATCTCATCTATATAATGAGACGAAAATATATTGTATAGCAGCTTGCGAATTGTTAAAGAAAGCTTTCAATCATGGAGTCATGGAGAGTGATAATCCAATCAAAACTAAGGGTTCTTTTGTTAAGCCAGGCTCTAGAAAGTAGAAATAATCATGCGTTTGATGATTTGTGAATGTCAAAGTTTCCAGATAATTCTATGAGTGTTAAATTGACGCGTTTTGAACAGATTTGAATAAATAAAAATTTCAATTGTCATGGAGATCGAAAAGCTTGGCGAAGTTGGCCAGAACCAAGAGAAAGAAAAAGGAATCGAAGTCGAGGGTGCAAACCCCGTCAAATTGTCTATAGCTGAGCATGGAACCAAATCAGTAAGCAATCCAATGATTCTTTGGGTTAACTACTTAATGTAGTATTATGTGTCCTATACTACGCTCTCTGAGGAAGCGAAGTCGATGCTTGGAACTGAGGTTCTCCTGGCAAACGCTGAGGGACCTAAGAAATTAGATGAGAAGAAGATCGTGGCCCCACCAAAGACGATTGAAATAAAGACCTACTCATTCATGAATGATGGAATCTGGATCAAGTAACGCAAGCCTTGAACAACGAAATAATGACCTTGAAATTTTCATAAGGGCAATTATCGATCTGGAGAAGTATCCAGCATTGAATGATTCGCAAGATGAGCATATTAAATGCACGTTTGGAGAGGACTCGTTCCATTTAGAGGTGACAAATCCGAATACGGGTGATAAATACGTTCTGGATATGCCAAGAACGCGAGAGAAGATTGTCGCGGAAAAATGCAAAGCTTACAAAAGGAAAACGAAGATCTATGTAGCACTCTACAAACAGGTAGTCGAATTTATTTCATTGAGATGTCTGATTTGTTTATTATTTTTCAGAAAGAAGAAGATTGGTGGACCCTCAAAGGAGTTTAAACGGTTTTGTGAGCAGAAGAAAGTTAATAGCTTCAAAATAAACAATATTTTTCTTTCGCTGTGAATTTCTAAAATTCTATGCCGTTTGTTATATAATCATATTCATATTGATAAATCATGAGAAAAAAAGATCGATTCGATGATTTTTCTGTAGCTAATCCTAGCACTATTACATTCATTTGGATATCCACTGTAGAACTAGTATTTATTATCAGGAAAGTTTTCATAGATAATTCAGGTTTCCAATATAAGAAGTTATGTATAAATAATATTATCTCTTCACTTGAGACGAATTTCAAATCGAATTTGATTTGGAGATAGATCGTAAATAGTCTCTTTCCGATAAATTACCAAAAGAAATACTGCTTGTCCTCTTTGGACTCAAAATCACCAAAATCTGGGTCCATAAATTGATTTTTTCGGACTGCATTCACACCCACCATTGAGTCAGGCCAATTTAATGTGATTTCTCTTATGCGACTCGCGTCTTGAATTCCACTCGGCACAGTTGGCTCTCCAAGGTCGATGATGCTCTTAGAGCCGTTCGGAAGCGCGCGCTCTTCCATATACAGGCTCTCGCTTCCTTTTCGCGCGACTCCCGTCGTTTCTTTCTCTAAATTTTTTCCAAGACCCGAAATGTCAACGGCACTTCCCTCTTGTGGCTGCAGTTTCTGTGCTTTTTTTTCTCTTCTCTCTTTACATTTCTGTTTGATGATTTTGATGACGCCCCATCCCCATTTTACTGCAAACACTAGATTCGCAAGGAGCATAATCACGAGAAGAGTGATACTCCAGCCCAAAGACCTGACACCTAAGAAGCTTAGACATAATAATGCTTGCGTTTGTACCTGTTTCGAAGAATAGTCCGCAGTAGATAATTGTACTGGAAACAAATAGAGAAGTCTGCTCGAGGTCGTTAAGGTAACCCGACTCGAAGGGTTGAAACTTCTTCTGTAACACGAAGTTCGTAAACGCGATGCCCAGGACGCATAGCCCCTATCAGCCTTTAGTTGTTCGTTAAGATTGAAGTAATCACCTGGACTTCGACGCTGAAAGCTCCCAAGAACACCGTTGAGAAAATGATTAGGATTTTCCGATACAAAATGATAATTTCCCTTCAAAGCTGTGTTAGTGATACAAGACACCTCTACTCTTACCAGTAATATCGATCTTGCTGCCGGTAGCCGTTGTACAAAAAACCGTATTTCTTTTTAAAAGCTGGGTCACCCAGGTTTTCAATGTTTTTCTTCAAGAAAAAGATAATGTGAATTGGAATTCCGAAACCTACAACCCAAAGTGATTATTACTAAGCAAATGCCCTGTTTTTTGTTACCCCAGATCAGCAATGAAGGCAGACCCACCAAAAACGCAAAATAAAGGTGGTTTCCAGTCCAACACTCAATTTCATAGTCTTCAGCCAGGTAGTACTGAGGGTTTGTGTCATCGCCGATATTATCGCATCTAAGCAGTTATAGGATATCATTAAGAAACAACAAATAGAATTACTGGAACGCTTTGATCGAGGTGGTCACAATGGTGCTATAGATCATGAATATCACGACGATGATCGTCGTGGCGATATTGCTAGCCTTCCTCGCTTTCATCGAGGGTCTATGCCTCGTTTTTCTATATTTGAAGAAGTAAATCAGATTCCAGACCACATACGATAGAACAATCAGCACAACCGGCAGCGACGTGACGGTAATAAGGGTCAGATTGAATCGCCTGACAGGAGACTTTGAAAAATCGATTCCTGAAAAGGCAATGCAGTCTAAATTGAAGACCTGCGTGGTGGAAGAGGACACTGTCACAGATGTTGTAGTCACGAAGTCAACGTTTTGGTCCCAGTTGAATTTGAAAGAGCTCACGATTCCAACCAATTGGATATAGTTAAGGAATATCCTCATTAGGATCGGGAACAGATTTGGAGCAGCGCCTTCATTTTTCTTCTTTTCAGTACTAATGGAACTCCTCACTGTCAGAACGATGAAAAGAATGACCAATGGGACAGCAATACACATCAACACTATATAAAGTTTGCTGGAGCAGTCAACGCAAGCGTTGGATGTCTTCGAGTAGCCTGGTTTACACTCGCTGCAGAGGTTTCCTGTGTAATATGCGCCGCACCATCCAGTACGACAAAAAGTCTCATTGTGCATGTCGGCTTTATCTTCCTTGCAATAATAAGTCGCATTCGGATCTATCTCGGAGGGGTTTATCGTATGGCTCAAGCAGGCGCTGGGACCGAAAGGACATTTGATCGACCTCATCGTGGAGTTACTGAACCTCGCATAACCTCGTCTTGGACCAATGATATCCCCACCGTTGCAGTCAGTGTTGCTGTCGAAGCAATCGCTGCAGCCGAGACCTTTTTTGTAGGGAATGTAAAGAAATTTATTTGCTTCACAATCAAGGCATTGACCAGTAATAGTATACCTTTCTCCACGAATACAATGCCTAAACTCCGCTGTGATAGTCAGGATTCGAGAAATAGTAAGATCATCCCTACGAGGATTAAGACTAAAAGCATTGGTTTTGAACAGCATATCAGCGGTCGTATTCACTCCTAAAGTAACGATGAAATTAGTGAGAATGAACGTCCCGAATTCAGATGTAAAGGAGAGTCTATTGCCTAAGTATGGAGTGTTTCCATCAGAATTTTTCACTCCTTCCGCTTCTAGCTTGCTTGAGTTATCTATGATGTAAAGTTGCCCAAACTCGTCGCATAGAACGAACATAATCGGCGGTGAGGACTGCTTCCCGCTGGCGAGAACGATACCAGTCGGATTATCCGAGTCCAAGCACGGATTATAGGTACTACTCTTCTCGAGAAGCCTGGAAGTGGCAGGGTTGTAGTCAAACTTATTGATATAAGTTCCAAGATACTGCTCGAGTCCCATACTAGCGTTGTAACCACTAACAGTTAATTTCTTTAAACTTGTTGGATATGTCCCAATATGACCTCCATAGGCTGCGTGATTATCCGTGAATGAATAAGCACTGCCAACGTACTTGATTCTCTGTCCTTGGCTGTAAATAGCGCCGCCTGCTCCCTCTGCAGAAGTTGCGCTGTTGTTGACGAAAGAGGTACTCCCAGCGATTGTGACGATCGAATTTGTCATATTACTCACGAAATAAAGAGCTCCTCCTCTTTTCACTGCCTTGTTGCACGAGAAATTTGTGTCTGTAATCTCTACCTCAAACATTTCAGTATCAATATGGAGGGCACCGCCGATTTCGGCTGAGTTGTTGATAAAAGTACAATCGACGAGTCCATGTGCCTGATTTTTCGAGATAGAAGCAGAAGAAGTGATAGAAATGCCTGCACCAACGTCGCCCTCAAGTGTATGGTTATAGAACAAGGCTCGAGTGATGTTTGAGCCTTCAACGTCGATTAAAGCCAAGCCTCTAGACATATTCGACGCTGGGTTTCCGACGAATGTACAATTTATGATTGTCAGGCGCTGGACTGAGGAAGCGTTGACTGCGGTAATAGCATGGTCAACAAAGCTGCTATGAAATATTGTAACCTTACGATTTGCTTTCAAGTAAATGTCTGCAGCTGCAAGTCCTTTGTTGTTCGCAAACTGGCATCCATCAAAGACAAACATAGCGTTTCCGCTGACAGCTCCAGCTGTGATGTTCGCGGCAGCCGGGTGCAATTTCATGCCTGTATTATTGGTAAAAGTACACTGCACAAAACTAACTTCGTGTTTCGTTGCATCTGCATAAATAGCGGAGACTGTGGAATACGAGTTCCGAAATATGCAATTTCGGAAGGCAACCTCAAAGTTCAGAATCTTGATAAAACTGTACACTGAAACCAGAGTCGTGGGGTCAGCAAGGCTATTATTTTCAAATATGCAGTGCTCAAAAGAATTTTTGTGATTAGAAACCGAAAGCGAGAACAGCATTGAGCTCATTGCTGCAGTATTGTTGGTAAATCGGGCATCCTTAACACTTAGCTTACAGGAGATAAGATCTATACCAGTCTCTTGGGACCCATAATTATGCTCGAATACACTGCTGGTGATCTCGAGCGTACCCAATTGCACTTTAAACAGATATTTCGAGCCGCCTGAATTATACTGGAATACACTCGACTTTATCGTGATCACAGTTGAGATGGTATAGATTATTGAAATCGCCTCAATGAGATTGTCGCTGGCAGTCATAGGATTTACCGAACTTGCGTTATTTAAAATGAAATTCGAAGACTCGATGTCAAATCTTGTGGCGCTTAAAGAGTAAAAAAGGACCGCCTTACAGTCATAACACAAGTTGCTTGTGAAGTTAGTAGTCTTCAAGACGAAATCTGCTTTGGAATTTAAGACCACCAGCGCTGTTCCTACAATGTTGTGGCTGAAGGAGGAGTTACTAAAGAACACAGAGCCCGCAGTTAGCAAGAAATCACGCGAGAAAGCATTATTCGCGACCGTAGTTGAATCAATAGTGAGCCATAGGTCCAAAGAGGCGCCTATGATTGCTTCTCCGCAAGTATTATTTTGAATTGATGAGTTAATTAAGGAGATATTTGACTCTCCAGTGGTAGAGAACAACATATTTCCGCTGTCGCTGTTAGCTGCGTATGAGTTGTTAACAATCCTCAAGTTGTTGAATACCGCTGTTGAACTAGTTGCAACGACAAGAGGCGCAGTCAGCTCTTGTCCATTTTGAATTACCACATCTTGGAAAGTTGTGGCGATTGAGGCCGTTGATAAGTCTGCTATCCGAGCATTCAGTCCATCGAAAATCGTATTATTGATAGTAAAGCTTGATTTTTTATTCATAATAAGCGAAGAGTCAGCCGGAGTGTCTTCAAGTGAGCTTTCCGTAACTTCCCATGTGTCAATGAGGTAGCTTTCTGGGAGCAAGGTGTCAGTATAAGCGGAGGTTGCGATGATAATCCCCTTGTTCCCTTTGTAAGTGAAATTCGATAGTCTGAAGGTCGTTAGAGGCTTGCCACTCATATAAAGCGGCCCTTGATAGCCTCCTGGGCTCTCGTAGTTCATTGATGACGGAGGAAACAAGCAAAAGAAGCCTGGATAACCGAATTCAGAGTCGTAGTTATCAATCTGAACTGGGTGTTGATTATTCGTAAACGTGATGTTGTTCAGCGAAGTCAAATAATTATATGACTGCATAAACAAGCAACCAGGCGAGTTATCCACGAGATTCGTGAACTGCGAGTCTTGTATAATCAATCTTACGTTTGAAATAGGCCCGTATAGTACAATGGTCTGGGTATAGAAGATCGTTGAGCTGCTAATGCTCTCAAGAGTCTCACTACTCGTGTAAAATTTGAATAACGTCGTGAAACTCGATGGAAGGTTCAAGTATTCCGTGGAAGCCGCTGACACCAAGCCTCCCCATTCGAAACCCGAGAAGGTTGCGTTTTGAATGGTTACGTCGGAATAATACCCATTCGCAATCCATTGCTGGAAAAGGGTCTTAATGTCATTGGTTATGGTAGCAATTTTCGAACTAGGGTTCGTTGGGATCACAGAGTAAGCTTCAACTAAGTGAGCGAAAAAATCCTCGTAAAGGCTATAACTGATAATGGGTTGTAGTTGGTAGGTGAGTCCCGCCTGGTTTGGAGAACTCGTGCTCTGAGAGTCTTGGAAGACGCAGTTGGAAATCGTGACGTTCCCGTAGGCTATCATGAGGTGGAGAGTGATAGCCGAGCCGATGTACCTTGCTGAAACAATGTTATCGGTGTAGCTGCTCTTGAAAGCGTTCCCGTTCAAATTGATAAAGCTTCCCATTGTGACTACTACATTGGAGGTCGTTCCGCATGGTGTCTCGATTGTGGAAGGCACGTAGGGTTCAGAAGGAAGACTGTTCGATACGTTATTCGCTGTAAATCTCGTAAGTAAGAGTTTTTTCCAAGCGTTCGAGGAATAAGTGCTACTGTAGAACGCACTCGCAGTGTAATAACCATTTTGATAGAAAGTGTTATCTTGAACGCTCACTCTGAAGGCTCCTTGTATGTAAAGCCCGTTGCTCCCAGATGCTAAATTTCCTTGGAAATAGTTATTATTCACGGTGATTCTATAAAGGTCGATTTCTGAACCATCAGTTGGACTCGTCTCAGTCACCGGGTTTTCTTATGTAGGTTCGTTAGTGTTGAGGACAGCGCTGAGAAAAAATTACCTTCTTTATCTTTCATATAGAGCATGTAGCTCGTGAAGTTTAACTCTGCGAATCCACCCTTTTCTCCCTGCTGATCTTTCGATAGAATATAGCTCGGATCCCAGAAATCCTCTAGATTATATGAAGAAAATCCAGATGCAGATGAGGGGAGCTCAGAACTATCACACACGATCATTACGTTCCCGAACGCATTGTAACACCCCATATTATTTGTAAAGTTATTATTTGTTATTGAAATACCTATTTTCCAACGTCATAAGCTTCATACATTGATACCTGTGATTTACCATGACAGGCATTTTTTATATAATCGATTCCATTCTTGAAAATCACTATCGTCAAGCCATATTGGTAAACAAAGTTGTTCGTAAAGGTATTCTTGTCTATAATTATCGGGTAAGCTATTCAAAAAAGGAATTATTAGTCAAAAGCATAAGAGTAGCTTTTACTCTTAGTGTCTCTGAATTCTTTGATGAAGAGAGCAGATCCAGTATGCCCGATATTCGCATCGAATGTGTTATTATAGAGAATAAGCCCTTTGCTGAGGTATCGAATATTAATCAAAGACCCGGACTTCGTGCTGTCATCGACCCAAAGTTTTCGGATGTGGCGATCCAAATGTATCTTGGAGGATGAGCCGGAGTGGTACGTAAGATTGTTATTTGATTGTGTTCCGTACTTATAGCAATTGTGATGGTAAAGGTAGTCGCTCTCATTTGTGTATTTCATACTCAGGTCATGTGCTGCTGACACAGAATTCCTAGCATAGTCAATTGAGATCGTTCACACTAGAGGGAAGGGAATAGTATTACTGGAACACTGTGCTCTTGATCTCGATTGCCCCATCGAAACTTTGGAGATTCACTACAGCTCCTTCCTGAAGCAAAGCCTTCTGCTGCCATGATACTGATGTTGGCGGCGTGGTTGACACCGCTCTATAGGTAGTATAAAGATATTGGTATAGCTGTTTATTATAATAATTAAAGTTGGAATTGAGTATTTGCAATGAATAGCAATCCGTGGAACTGCTTTCAGCCGTCGTGCCTGCGTCCTTACAGGTGTAGATCCTTTCAGTCAATGGATCTTCATACAAATTGCCATAATTCGATATGAAACCTCTCGGAAAGAAATAGTTATTCACGCTAACGTTACTGAGTTTGACGTGACCGCTCATCACGTCGACGTGTATAAAGCTCAGGTAGTAGCTGTACGCGTTGTAGTTGTAAAAATTGAGGATTTGGGTATTATAGATAGAGACGCGAGGGTACCTCGCGTTTGAGTAGTCCTTCAAAAATCGCAGGTTAATGAAGCCGAGTGGCTGAGTAACAGTGTATAATGGGGCGTAGCCCACACCAGAACCAGGAAGACTCGTATTGGCTAGAGCCTTATCGAGAGGTATTGTGTCGCACTGGTACCCCGGTGGAGCACTGCTCGTAGGGACGTACGCTCCAGTCGCTGAGTCGTAAGCGCAGCATATAATGCGGTTATACCAACAGGTGGAGTTTACAGGTGATGACAGGTCTGCGGCATCGAAGATGACGTTTTCGATTGAGAGGTAGTTCGATACGAACAATGAAAAGTACTGCGTTTTCAGTTTTACTGTGACCGAGTTGCTTGGATCGCATTGGCCTTCAGGAGAGTCTTTACAAGCGGTTGGTCTAAAAGGGAAAATCATTATTATTATGATCGACTCACTGCAAAACGAGCAGCTACTTGATGGTAATATTCACATGCGCTCTCTCAAACATTCTGAGCAGCTCATTCTTTCCCGTCATATCATAATCATGCTTCTGCGCTCCCTGAGTATTTTTATCCAACCAATAATGCGTGCCCGGGTTCAGATATATCGTTACACTCGATTCAAGATAATCTGTGATCCTCTCCGCGGGATTATACGCCAGCTGCAGAAAAATAAAATCTTTTAGAAAAAAGACAAACCCGAGCAGGATACATTATACGCGACCCAATAAATATCATCGAAAGGTTTCGCAGCTGACCCATCACATGACGGACCCGGACAACCCGGATTAAACACTGAATCAACATAATAAGTTAGACTCAATGGCTCATTTGCTCTCGTAGTGGTTGAACAAGTGCAGTCGGTAGCAGTTAGAGTCCCGAGGAATCCTTTATACGTGCTGCCGGAAGTAAATCCCTCTGGAAAACGCTTGCAAGTATATAGGCACTCATAAATTTTGAGATTTGAAGTGAGTGCGTCGATCGCGCATTTCGCGTACGTCGGGGACCCACAATCCATACAAACATTAATGCTGACGCTTATGGGAGTTCTTCCGTAATTATAAGATTGATCAGTAACTGATCCATTATAAAATTTCGCATTTGGATGAGCTTGACACTCCCGAGTGCACTCATTTCCTGATAATTATTATTTGATTTATTGCGCACAATTTAACTTACCTATATAAGTCACAGAATTTTCATTAATTGAAACCACGTTTGTCACAACACGGGCCAAAGAATTATAACAACCCATGCATGAGAAAGTTTGGGTAGTAGGTGCTGTGAGATTTCCGCTATCTACGCTGTAGCAAAGTGCACAACCTTTCTCACACTCTGAAGACCAGAAATATAATGCCATCAAAAGTTATTAGTATTTTACCGTAGTATGCGCTATACAATTGAAATGCAGAGATGTAGCCGTTTGCGAGGCAATACGTATAAGGTTGGCCATTTACTTCTTGATATCCGATGACACAGGTGCCATTCGATACTGAAGTCTTGCAATCTTGTTTCCCATGGTCATACAAGTATCCCATCTTGCCACTAATGGGAGTAGCGCATATATCGCAAATATCAGGTGTCGATGGAGTATAGGAAGAGCAAAAGATGTCATAAGATCCTATTTTCATATGATTATATGCGAAAATTGCTCATCGAGTACTGTTTTCGAAATGATACTGGGCCATTATGCTAGGAATTAGTAGAGCCTGGAGAAAAAAAACAAATCGAGTACTCTGCTTTGGTGTTGCCGATTGCTGAGCCATCTGATTAACTAAAGTTTATATATTAGTTTATCAGTTCTGAATAGATAATCGAAGATTTTTTTTAACCTCAAGAGTAAAAATATGCAGGCTGAGAATAAATTTCTTAAACTATTCGAAGCAGAAAAACGACTTTAGCCGGGAGCCTTTGCCAAGGAAAGCTGAGTAAACTGGCCCAAGTATTCAAGATTTTAAAAACGTAGTATTGATTTTACACTTGCTTGTTTCCTCTCTCTCTATGAGCTTACGACTGAAAGGCTTGAAAATCACTTTGATTCTCTCATTGGAGTCGGAATTGAATATTCTTCTTCATCCTCAGCTTCTTTGGGTGAAGCTATTTTTTTCATAATAATCTCACTGATTCTAATCGAATTTGAACGTTTCTTTTGCTCTAATTTTAGAGCCGTGAAAAATTGCACTATTCTAAGAA
>ENA-UOTZ01001576-UOTZ01001576.1-compost-metagenome-genome-assembly--contig:-NODE-1576-length-15004-cov-5.330341_pt1 | contig 15004 bp, 14 predicted proteins | sample MGYA00238144_ERZ746983 | MGnify/ENA primary metagenome ERZ746983 (study PRJEB28759, sample SAMN06268863) | compost metagenome | isolation source: single cell | place: USA: California, Emeryville, Joint...
TACAAAAAATCTTTTTAACAGAACTGCGTCGAACTAACACCGTATACCACCACAGAGGATGATAAGAAGAACGGGATAAGCAGAATCCCCAAGGAAGGTGGGATTGAACTCCATGAGCACGGAATAAAGGTTCCCAAACGAGACGAATTTACGTAACCATTGACTACTGTTTAATAAATAGACGGTATTTGAGCAACTGAAAGAAATCAAAGAAGAGATGCAACATCATACTGAAAAAGTCTTTAGCAAGGAGGGGGGAGTGCATAAAGTCACCTTGAATGATTTCGACCTCTTGAAGGTGCTAGGACGTGGATCCTACGGCAAGGTATTTTTAAACGTCATCGAGCTTGCTCAATTGTTCATTTTGTGCTTAGGTGATGCTGGCCGAAAAGAAGGATACTAAGAAGTTATACGCGATAAAATCTCTGAGAAAGGAGGATATCATCGACAATGATCAGGTTGAACATGCTAAGATAGAGAGATATATTTTAGAAAAGGTGAGTCAAGTCGTTTAAAACTCTGCTAACCGTATGTTATTATGAACAGAATAGCTCACCTTTCGTGCTAAACTTGGAGTACGCTTTTCAGACGCCAGAAAAAATTTTCTTCGTCACGAAATTTATGAGGTAAGACCTTGGTTTGATCATTGAGGAAATAATAATATATGGCAATCTGCTTGAATAGAGGAGGCGATTTATTCCAGCATTTGAAGGCGAAGAAAAGATTTGATGAGCACACCGCGAAATTCTACGCTGCGGAAATTGTTTTAGCACTGGAATATCTGCACAATATGGACATTGTATACAGAGATCTCAAGCCGGAAAATGTCCTGATGGATGAAGACGGCCACATCTGTCTGACTGATTTTGGAACCTCCAAAATCCTGAAGGAAGGAGAAAAGACCTACTCACTGGTGGGGACTCCTGAATATTGCGCTCCAGAAATGCTAGAGAAAATCGCATATTCAATGTCCGTTGACTGGTGGAGCCTTGGAATATTCATGTAAGCCAGTTCATTTATGATCAAGTTTTTTAAATATAAATCTAGTTTCGAAATGAAATTCGGAATTCCACCATTCTACCAAAAAGAGAAAAATTACCCTCTTTTGTTCAAGAAAATTAAAGAAAAGGAAGTCAACTTTGGGAACACTATTCAATTGAGTGACCAAATGAAAGATATCATTAAAAAGGTAACTTTTATTTTCGCACTGGGAGTCTCAAATAACTTGTGCAATCTTAAGCTGTTGATCAAAGATCCAAACAAAAGATTAGGATCTCAAGGGGTTAGTGAGATTAAAAAGCATGCATGGTTCGCTGATATTGACTGGTTACTCCTTGGTGAAAAGAAAGTAAAATGTTTCATTGATTGGTCATTTGATTATTTAATCGTTCGCAGATAACTCCTCCATATACACCAAAGTTCTCAAGTATCGATTCGACAGATTATTTCGATGAAGAATTTACGAAAGAAGGTAAGTTACAGATGTTAGAATAGCAAGTTTTTTTAATAAAATAACCAAAACAATTTAGAGCCAGTTGTTTCGATGGTGAAGCACTCAAAAAAGCATTTAGCAGATGCGAGCGACGTGTTTCGTGGATTCGACTACGCTGCTAATGACATTTAATTTCTTAGGAATCCTGAAATTCATAAATCTATTGAATAATGTACAGACACAATTATCATAGATAGATATAAGTGATCTTTAGGCATTTCCGTGAATCCCAATAGTATAAGGGATGCTCTGGATTCAATTAATTCAAGTAAATACATAAGAATTCATTCACAAGTTCAAAGTCATTCTGTACATAAACCCACAAAAACTCAAGAAAATACAAGTTTGACATTCAAAAATTTGGATGGCTTTTATTTCGCACGCAGGCACACGAATATTCATTCAACCTCAGCTTAGGTCAGCATTCAGTAATGAATGATCTCAAACGGCATTTTGTAATTTTCTCAAATCAAGAATAACTTTCATTATTTCTTGAACCAATTAAAATAGGCTGCTCAATTAAAATTTCTAATTTGATGAACAAGACACTTATCTGTCTTTTAGCATTGGTTGCTGTCTGCAATGCCGCCAACCCATTGGTACTGATCCACGGTATTGGCGATTCTTGCAGCAATTCAGGCATGCAAAGCATTGCTAAATATTTCAGCAATTACCTTGGAGTCTACGCTGAGTGTATTGAGTCCGGAGCTGGCGGAGACAGCTGGCTTTCTACAATGAAGCAACAAGAAGAAACAGCGTGCGCAAACATCCGATCGAATCCTAACTTCGCTGGCAAAAACATCGATATTGTCGCTCTTTCCCAAGGCAGTCTCATTGCAAGAGGTTTAATCCACAACTGCGATTTCGGAGGCTCTGTTAAGAAGTTCATTTCGATTGGAGGACCTCACATGGGTGTCTCCACTGTACCAAACTGCGCTGATGGTATCTTCTGTGATATTGTCAACGGTGCCATTAAATTGGGCGTTTACACCAGCTTAGTTCAAAACTATATTGGTCCATCGAATTACTTCAAAGACCCTAAGTCCTACAAAACTTACTTGAACTCATGTAGCTACCTCCCTGACCTCAACAACGAAAAATCAGAGAAAAATGCCACCCATAAGCAAAGATTCTCCTCACTTGACGGCGTTATGCTCGTTATGTTCACCAATGACACTGTCATCAACCCTAAAGAGACTGCATGGTTCGGCTATTACGACGAAAATATGAATCTAAAAGACATGAGCGAAACTCAACTCTATCAGGAAGACTACATGGGCCTGAAGACTCTGGACGTAACCGGAAGATTGAAACGCGTTAAGTTGCCTGGTCAACATCTTCAATTCCAATACAGTGATATCGTTGAAATATTCGTACCTTTCTTAGGACCAAATTAATTGTCAAGCTTTATGGAACTTATTAATATGACAACCGTATCCAACTGATAAAATAAATTATCAATCAGCACAGCTGCGTTTGAGTACCTACCTAAAAACTATTTCGCTGATTAATTCATAAATGGCTAAGCAATTAAAGTCAAAAAACAATCTCAAAATGAATCAAATATAGATATATTCTTATAGACACAAAAAATGAATGCAATTTATTATACAAAGTGCGTTAAAGTCTACCTCTTTTCAGACAACGGTCTGCCAACTTTTTAGTTTTGTTTTGTTTTCCTTTAGAACGGCATATGATATGATACTATAACAAAGAAAGAGAAATTTCTGGGCGGCGTTGTCCGGTTTCCTTAAGTTTGTTGCTTGATCTCCATTCGGCAGATAATATCGTCTCTTACTTTTACCTGATTCGCTAGGTATTCTAATACTTTCTCAGTTTCGTTCGGACTTGACTGCGCCTTTTTAAACAGATCAGATAAATAAATCGGTGTTGTGTAAGCTAAATCCATTGTTGGTTTTGCTCCTTGCTTCGAGTCTTCAATATGCATAATATGCTGATCCTCCTTCTTGGCCTCTTCCGATGTAATGCTCATGTCTTTCTCGAAAAATGAATTGTTTCCTATTACCATATCTCGCATCGAACCTAACATGCTATGATTCTCAAATGAACAGACTCCATCGTATGAATCATCGACTGCGCTTTGCTCCAGGAAGAAAAAGCTATTTGGTTGAGTCGTCTGAGTGATATATTGGGTAGTATTATGAGGAGCTTGTGGCATCGAATCCGAGAGGCTGGATTTTTCTCTAATTTTATGCATCCCTTGCTTCTCCGGCTTCATACGCGCTACACCTTTTGCTTTGGCTATTAAGAGGTTAGTCTTAATTCTACGTTTTACCATTTTAACCTTGTGATTTATATCAGATCTGTCTTTAAATAGCGGAGATCTTCTAAAAATCCGGTTTCCTTGGTATTTGCTCTTGTGCGCTTGACCTATCGAGGTGTCTACCTGATTAGAAAGATTGGCTTCTTGCATTTGCTCGTGAATGTTGGATTGCATCGTAGTCTTCTTCAAATATTTTTTTATTTGTTTTTTAAGTTATTATAATTTTGCAATTCGAAATTCGAAGCGCTAAATTTTTTGAATTCTCATGTTTTTTTTATTTACTACTTTAATGAGCATGTCTCTACTGGCCTTAAAAAGAAGTTTCTAGAAGATGAAGAAGATTCTGAGCTGATTGGAGGGCAACAAGAGGGAAATTTCAACGCTATCAACAAAATAAGTTCAGTTTCCTCAAGGGTTCCACAATTTAGATTCAACAAAATTGTCACTAATTCCTCTAACAATTGGTTCACACCTATTTTCTTCAAAATAGTGCCGTTGGCTCTCTTGGAACGGCGGAATGTAGCTTGAGGATTTCTCTTTTCTTTTTCGATACAATCTTAAGTGGTAACCTACTGTTAAACAGACAAACAGCCCCAAAGTCATAAATTAAATGGCCTTCTTATGCACACACTAAAGGAGAAATTTGCTAAAATATAAAGTAAAATGGGTAAGCCGGAATACTCAATATATATATCTGCACAAACTTTGAAGGATGCTGCTGGCTAACGCCATATAGATTTAAAACAAAAATGTCGACACAAAATTAATTGTCCGAATCTTCTCGTTCATCTGCTAACGATGGGTGCTTATCATTATTCTCCTGATCTTCGGGCTTGGTGCTATTATTTAGAATCGATTGCTCTAGCATCTTTTTCCATTCTACCAGAAAAATAATTAGAATTATGAAATGTTAACACTTTTTTGTGGTTACTTTGTTTCTTCTCCTTAGGATGAGTTGACTGGTTCCTCAGCCCATTCAGTTTGCTAAATAATGCTTGTTTATCCGATGGTAAATCCAAATAGAAAAGTAATCCTTGAATGGTATTGACCGTTGTTGCACTTATCTTGTCATAATTGTCTTCCTGCTCTTCTTCGAGATTCTTGTCAGTCTCATTGAGTGATTTGTTTGGTTCTGAATTCTTTAATCCTTTTCCAACTTTCGCAGTATATATTTGCTCAAATATATTACGACCCTTGATTGCTATTCTCACGAGTGCTTCCTCAAAGTCCTCGAACGTTAGAGAGGGCTGCATCCCAGGGATGGTAGGTTTGACCTTCGTTAATGACTTAAAAATTAATTCTACTTCTCGCATCGAGATTATAGTAGGATAAATCGCAAACTCTCGACCCAATGCCATAAATGGCTTGAAAAGTAGTGTATCCGATTGATTAAGCTCACCAAATGCATGGTGGGTTGAGAGGCAGTACCATTCATAGACTCGTTTTAGAATTTTTTTATGATTCTCAAAGATGTCACGTATTTCTCCCTTCTGAATAAGACTGTGGATTTCTTCATCCTGTTTCTTCTGCTTCTCATATTTAGCAATCTCTTTTTTCAAGTCTTCCATAATTTTAGCTTTATTCTCTGAGTCGCTCTTGCTTTTCACAGTCTTTTTCTTCTCTTGTTCCAGTTGACTCTCTTTCATTTGACGAAAACGCTCTTTCTATTTTAATGTATGGTATTAATTAGTATTTTCTTAGGCGAAATAATGTATTTACAAGTTCAGCAATCTTCTTCGAATTGAATTCATAAAAGCGTTTCTTCTTTAGCTCCCGCTCTTCCTGAGCTCTAAGTTTTTCTTCTTCCTCTTTCGCTTTTTTTTCCATTTTGATTTTTTCCTGGTGTGCAGTAGCTCTTTCTTTTTGCTCTTCATAATATTTCTTGAGCTCAGTTTTTTTCTTCTCTTGCAACGCTGATGCTTTTTCTTGTTCCGGTGACTTTTCTTTCAAGGTTTTTTCTTTCTGTTGACTCATAATCTTTATCTGCTCCTTCAGAAATTTACTTCGAGCTTTCCTTCTCAACTCTGCCTCCTCATGCTGCTTCTCCTCAATCTCTTTCTGCTGCAATCTCTCTTTTTCAACGCGATTGACAATGGGCTCAGTCACTGGTTGATAAGGTTTATTTTTTGCTACTGACTCGCAAATGTCTTCCAACACCAAGGCAACTTCAGAATACAAGTACCTATCGTTGCCTGCCTTTTGTTTGATGATTTCTTGTTTGAGTACCAAGGATAAATTATGATTTGATTTCGCAAACAACCCTTTGAATTTGACTTGAGGAGATGCAGCTGTCTCAATTGCGAGTCTTCTGTAGTGGTCTTTTGGGAGTTCCTCAAGAGGCCGTTGCGCGATAGTTTTTTGTTGAAGGAGCTTGGAAGAAACCGGAGCTATCACTTTAAATTTTGCTTTTGTAATCTCAGGATACGCAGTAATAGGTTCAATTAGATGTATGCTATGTGTCATTTATTAGGGGGTAAGTTTGAAGAATTTCATATACCTCAGAGCTGAGAAAAGGATTTCATCAAGAATCTCGTAGGCAGTCTTATAGCTATTCGAGATCTGGAGGCCTGGACTGAATGAATAATCGAAAGAGAAATCTTGGACTTTGTATTTTCGGTATGCCTTTTATTAAGAAGAAGAATCAGTAAAGGAATGAAACTCTAATTTTACATCTGGAATCTCATGATTTGGATCTTCTTTGAGAAGTTGGTTAAGATGTTTATTCAGTTCTGGATCTCCCGGATTTGTGCGGTCTGGATCATCGTAGAAGATAGTGTTTCTGCCGTTTTTCGCATCGACTTCTCGACATTTTAAAATAAATTCCTTGACTTGAACAAAACTGGGCTGCTGTGCAATATCTTCAGTTGAACGCGAGTATATAAAAATGGCTAGTTGAATGAGAAGATTTTTAAATCCCTCAAACGTCATCAATTTCAGGTTAGTGTCTTTCATTATCTCAACATTCGTTAATCGTAACAGTGCTGCCAGCTCTTCATAAGAAATGAGAGTGCCAAAATCGTAATCTTTCATCAATTTCCACATCTCTGCTAACGAAATCTGCGGTTCGCTCACTTCAAATTTACTTTGAACGACTTGCGCCTCCTTTATGGCATTGCCTGAATGAGCATACATAGAAAACAGACTCTTGATGGCCTTCGAATATTTCTTCATTACAATTTTAACGCATTTTGATTCTCTTTCCTCCTCCTTATCTAAGTGAATCACAGTCATGCTTGTTAACAACTGCCGTTTTTCGAGCATTTTTTCTGCTTCCTGCGAACTTTCATCAAATAAAAAGCTTTCTGGAGTATAATGCTTATTCGTAAACGGAACGCCAACTTCTGAGAGCCTTCGGGCACGGAATCCACCAAAACTTCTATCCACTTCAGGGGTTTCTTTCAATTTGAGGGATTTGTCTGTAAAACTTTTCTGAATTTCCTCAATTTTTTTCAATACTCTAGGATCTGCTTTTGGACTCCTCAAGAAAGAGAGATCAGTGGTGGCCTTTGGCTTTTCGGGTCTGGTTACTCTAACTTTTGGAGCCAGCCCTAATTCTTTAAAGAAATCATATCCACCTTCTGTCACAGGTGTTTTGAGAAAATCAGAACTCTTTTGCTCTTCCGCTTTCTTAATTGGGAGAGGAGAAAGACTCTTTCGAATTTCTTTTCTATCATTGCCTCTCTTTTTTCTGTCGAACTGAGCGATAACTTTGTTGGGCTCTCCGTAAAGCGAGATCAACATCAAAATTCCTTTATGTTCACTCTTGAGATTTGAATCTAATTGCTGATGCATCAGAAGTAGACGTGACTTGATTTGATCATTTAACCCATGGTTTCCGAGGTTGATTAAATTTTTTATTAACTCTATAATGAGTGCGCGCTTCTGAGCGCCCAGGATCTCTTGCTCTAGCTCCTGATTTGGGATGATCGGTCTGCTATTCACATGCTTGTTGTTATAATTCGGCAGAATGCGCTCCTTTGGTCTTTTGGACTTCTCACTGGAGTAGAAAATCGCTAGAGAAACTTCTACGAGCTTCGTAACGAAATCTTGGATTTGCTCAAATTCCAAATGAGTAGCTACAAGACGTATAATTGATTTTCCGACGATGCTCGAATAGATGATGTTATTGAGATAGACTTTTGCGAGAACATCTAAGAGTGGAATCACGTGTTTGGTAGATAGCTTAGGGCTTTGAGCTACGCAGGCAAGAAACTCCAAGTCGAAGATGTTAAGTTTTTTAGCGGATATTGCCTCTGGTGACTGTAAATATTTAAGAAGCGGCTCCAGGACTACTCCGATAGGAATGCTCTCTCCGGATGATTTGAAGACAGCTCTGAAATTATGAAGGAAAAGTTCGCGAAGCTCTGAGTTATTGAAATGATCGACCATAGTAGATATGAGGACTTTATAGACTGCAGGTGCGTATGCGTTTTTCGTTGTTGTAAAGTGGTCAAGCAAGCGAAAGAGCTGGGCGATAGAAGCTATTTTGGCTGGCTTGTTTCCTTTGTAGATGAGTTTCTTTAGGCTTGCGATTATTTTGTTGGCTTGAGTTTCTTCTCCTCCAATCTTTATCGGATAAACAAGCCAAACATCGCAGAGATACACTAACCCAAAAATTATAGTTTAGGATCGCACTTTTATCCAATAATTAAATACCAGTTGCGAGTATGTTAACTTCAGCGTTCGATTCATCTTCGAGGTGTTTCATTGCAAAATCAATCCAATTGTCTATTATTCCAGCATTTACAACCTAGTGTTTTAAAAGGAAGTTAGGATTTGCTCGCATTTAATGTGATGGAATACCTCTTCATTTGTGGCTGAAGACTCTGATAGAGGCTTAAGCAAACTCCGAATTGTCAAAAGGAATTCTCGGTCATCTGCATGAAACTTCTTTAAATGCGCTGTGAATAATTCGATCAAATTAAATCTTGAATATTCGAATATCATTCCAATAGCCAACTCGACAATCTCTGAATGTCTCTGCATACCTTTTAGGATGTAAGCTAAACCACCCCTCTGAGAGATAAACCACCGCCATGCATGGGTAAGCAGATTATGGTTGAGATATTTGTATGCGAGACTCGTGAAGAGGGCGCATGATTTCTGCACAACATCATAATCTTTTGACACCAGTCCTGCTTTAAGGATATGATGAAGGAACTCGATGGCTTGACCCTTGTCATTTTCTTTAGAGATCAGAGAGACAAGATGATCCGCATTATCGCTCAGAAGAGTTAGCCAAGAGATAACTGGCTCGAACACTTCTTTGACTCCTTTTGCAATGACATGAGCTAGATATTTGTGATTATCAGAAAGCAATTGAGCAGCCTTGACATTAGATACAATTATTAACTTATAATGGTAGATCATGTACCTGTGGAGCTGTGAGATTCATAGATTTTGCGACGCTTATAACAATAAATTCAAGAAGTCCTTGGGTTTGAGATAACTCTTTTTCAATGTTTATCTTGCTGAGATCGGTGACATCTTTCTCTTTCACTAATGCAGGAATCTTTAGACCACTTGCTTGCATATCAATGCTCTTATCGAAAAACTTTTTCGGCTTCTTGCTCTGGTCCTTTGAAAAGTTAAGCCTGATTTGCTCAAAAGGTTTATAGTTTTTACATTGCTCCTTTTTTTAAATTTTTTATGAAGCTCATGTAATATATCGTTGATCATGTCATTATCGCCAGCAGCAATCAGAGCCTTTACGTCTTTATCAATGTTGATGTTTAGTTTTTTCAAGTTTTCATAAATAAGATTCCAATTATAAAGCTTCGAAGATGGCGAAACGGCTGTGGTAAGGCTCTCAGTGGAAGCATGATCCAAATGTGCTTTTTCAGATAACTTGGAAGGAGTGCTCGTAAGTTTTTGGAAGAGCTTTGCAAAGATTGTCCCATTCAAAAACTGATTTGAGGCTGATTCGTCAAGCGTAACTTTGCCAGAAGGCAGCTTTCGACTAGCTTGGGTCCCCTTGACAAGTTGAAAGCTCCTTAGCCAGTCATAGATCTCGCTGTCAATCAATAGACTCATAGTGATGGTTTTACTTTTTAGTTACAGCCTTTATATATTTATAAAAACTTATTGCTGCCACTACCAAATTATTTTAATGTATTTACCCGACCACCACCCCGGAATTTCGCGCAGGAAATGTTACGAGTCAAAAAGATTTGTATCAAAGCAGTTGGCTTCGACCACCAACCATGTCGTATGGACATACTCGTTCTCATTTTTGAGAAATAATTTTCTAAGGAATAAAACTGCCAGTAGCGATCGAGATAAAATCATATAAAATTAAAAATGATCAGAAATGAGCCATAGCAGCAGAAACTTGCTTAGACTAGGCTGTTCTGCTTCTGTAGTAATAAAGACATGCTGAAGGAATACATCGGATAACCAATCCTAGTAGACTGATTTGAAGACAGTAATTTATTTAAGATTCTGTTATTTTTCAGCTTAAAATAATTAAAATAAACAAAGCAATACCATACCAAATAATAAATACATGCCAATAGTGTTGAGATGTGAGAACCAGCCTTTGAGTATGAGATAGTAAAAATAATAAGTGATTGATGTGAGATACTCAGAGAGAGTAGTTGCAAAATTTGTTTTTGAGAAGAAAAAGGCACGAATTGAGTTGTGCTGGCGTTTTTTGGTTTCTTTTGGTTTTGTTTTGTGATGGGTGGGAGTACTAGCTACCACCTATAAAGTCCAGGGTTTTTGTGTTAATCATTGTTCATGACACTATGGACTTTGTTATAGGATTACTGAGAATCATTGCGGATTATTAATTTCAAATTTACGAGAGTAAAGTTATCGACTTTTACTTTTTTCATTAAGACTCAATACGTTTCATTTCTTGCATCAAACAAATATGATAGTTTCTTTGATATTTATATATTTTGAGATTTTTTAATACGTATTGGTGAACCCCTGCCTTTCTTCTCTCACACCATCTAAAGCGAAGAACGGAGCAAAGCGCTTAGTGGCTTAAAGCGTCACTCAAAAAATATTTTAGTTTAAAAATTTTTAAGGGTTTTTAGGATTTTAATTTTTTGTTAAAAGATAAATTATTAACTTCATCTCATTTCTGTAATGTATTGTAGTTATGAATATGAATTCAAGCCTGGAAAATGTTTGTAGTCCTAATTGGGAATCGAACGAATGAATTTTCAGTTTCTGAATTGTTTAAAAAATGAGTCCAGCTTCTGGCTTTCATAGGATAAAGCTCATTTTGAATTGTTCTTCACCCTCCTTTTTAAAGGCTACTATATCAGGAAAATTATTTATTTTGTCTCAGCAGGCGTTTGGTGATCATAATTGATTGATAGCTTCCTCACGTTAATAAGGGAACCCGGTTTTGATCTAGGGTGAGCAGGACCAATAATTTCCCTGGTCAAATTACTCTCAATCAAGAAATGTAAAACTTCATCTGACCTTGTTGAATGAATATTTAAAAAATTATTTAAGAGTGTTATTCGTAAAAAATTTAAGAAAAGAGTGAAATATAATTGACTCTTCTTGCCTAGGCAAGCTTGAATGTGCAATGATGAGTGCACATGTTTTATTGTACAAATACTTCATTTATGATGATCATAAATGCAAAGATAATACAGTTATTTACATGTTCCAAAATAAACAAAAATAAGAATGTGACTTTATTCAGTCGTAGCGAGATAAAATTATCTGTCTATCATTATTTTGCGAAGAGTCAAAATAATAGAGTTTTCAGGTTTTATGGGAGTTCTTCGCAAGGAGAAGCTCAAGCAATAATGCAGAACTTCTAAATTAATCCAAATGTGACAGGTTGAAATTCTCACGAGAGTCGGTGAGATCAAGTGAGTTTCACATAAGAAGTATCAGTTAAGTAGATACATTTATGATTAACTGGCAGTTCAATAGATTAACCAATATTCTGTTGCTATCAATTATCGAAAATTGATCCGTTAAATAACAAATAAATACAAGAAATTAGATTTAAGAAACAAAACACAACATGAGCAGATATCATCTTTCCAAGGACCCTGACAGAAGCGACAGCTCTCTGCAAAAAAACTACTATCATGAGAGCCACTTTGATCATACCATCTCCGATAAATACGACAAATTCATTTACGGAAACCGCGCCAAGAAATCACTGAGTCCAACTCCCTCCGAAAGGATCTCAAAGACCAACGAAATAAACAGCCTATTCCGCTGTGGAACATTTATCCCCAAAGTAATAATAGGTTAAGTCTTTAACATCACTCATCGCTCATAGACTGGTTCGAAAGCTTATAAAACACAGAAGATGAAATATACAGCTTTCTTTTCTCCTCAATCGATGTTCGCAACTATGTGCAAGCGCAAGATCAAGAAAAACAAGTCTCACAACACTGAATATTGCCAGGTAGCATATTTTGATTGACTTTTCTGAAGTTATAATGCTTCCTTCATCTAGTTGAGACAAACTTATGTCGAATGGATCTTTGACCTCGCCAGCAAATTCAAAATATCAAATGGCTCTTCCCATCTGGCGGTTAACTTAATGGATTCATTGTATTTTTCGACGATAAGTCACAACAGCAAGCTCCAACTCTACGCGCCAGTGAGTCTTCTCTTAGCGGGTATTTTATTTCTTTCTATTAAGTGTAATCTAATGTAATCCCCAAACCAGCAAAGACAATCGAGTTAGATGAAAGAATTCCTTTCATTTCGAAGCTCAGAAGAATGGCCAACTCAACTTTCAGTGTCGAAGACTACAAGAAAGCAGAGCTCGTTCTCCTAGAGAACGTTGACTGGAATCCACAATTTACTTCAATGCTGGAATTTGTGGAGTTCTTCCTCTGCCAAGGTGTCGTGTATTCCTCTGATTACTATCACCATGAGGAAGAAAGAGAAGCTCTTAAAGAAAATACCCAATTCCTGAATAAACAGAACTCCAGATCGAACAGAAAGGTAGATGCAGGAGGAGTCATAAGTGGCGAAGCTGCTAAGAAAAGCTATGAAGATCGATTCGGCAAAGAAGAAGAATCTCACGTCAAACTTTGCTCATTATCTGAGTCCAGAATCATTGAAATTGTTTCAAAGCTCGAACTGGCTGCATCGAAAATTTGCAACTTGGTCGTAAAGAGTAAAAAAAGATTTCTCTTATCCTTTGACTCATAACCTTGAAAATTAGATATTGATGTTGTTGAGTCTGACAATCTATTGCTGGCATGCGCTTGCATTGCCTATCTAAGAGAAATCCACGGCATTTCTCCATGTTGGTAAATTTCTTATTGGAGAGTAGGCATTCACTTCTTTTCAGGCCTGAGGAGCTGCATGAACTCACTGGTGTTTCGGAATCCGCCATTCAGAAGATTCTTGATCAATATCACAAACACTTCGATAGTGAGATGATGCCAGACAAAACTCTCTACAGTCCAAAGACTCCGAAACAATTACAGACGAAGTCTACCAAAGACTACTACTCTCCTTTAGATTACAACTCGGGCTATAAGCCATATTCTGCATCAAAACTGTTCGGTAGTCAAACGAAGGAACATAATTATGTACTTTCACAGCCAAGCTCTGTGACATCACTCGACAACTTCCAATCAGGTATCCCTTAGACATAATTCAGCCCGCTAACTCTCCGCTTAGGAACGGAGTATACCTCTGATTCAAAGCACGAGCTAAGCAGAAACGAACGAGCGAAGATATTATCCCAACCGAAAGCATTTGTCCCCACAAGCTATAATGAGAATGCAGAGCCTACAGTGATCCGTCAATCGGATAGACACAAAACCGTCGGCTATGGAATTGATTATGAGCGAAACAGGAATTATTACAGGGAGAAAAATTTCATATCAAAACATGATATCCCCTCTTTTACACGAGGACACACTACTAACTTTGAAAACTCATATAGCACAAATAACTCCTACGTCAGTTCTCACACAACTGACTTATATTCCAAACAAGGAGAATCCCAGTGGAAACACCCGACAACAGTACTCAGCGCTCGCTCAAGTAACATTGACTCGACTTTCTATCTGAATAGGGATTCAAGCAAATATTGAATATATTAAATAGCTAAGCCAATTTTCTTCTCAGTTTATTTCAAATTCCTTTTTGCCAATATGTCAATTCATAGAAATTGATTTTTCAACAAATTCTGTCAACTAACAATCTAACACGTGTCTCAAAGGATTAGCATCTTAGCAATTATGCCATAGACTAATTTGGCTTTGGGTTGACGAGAAAAAAACAAACCACAAAGTTGCTCTTGAAGTTCGCAATCATAATGATGCCTACAGGAGTAGCCGTATTGAGAAGAAACTAGCCTCTGGCATAATAATAATGATTTTGGAAAGGTCAGAAGGTTCTAATCGAAAATAATTTAACACACTCAGTAATTTCCTTAGAAAAGGACTATTTTCTGTGGTTTTAATATCAAAAACAAATTTGAAAAATCAAAATTTATTCGAATTAAATTTCAAAAAAATTTGAATTTGAAAGTTTGAAATCGAGCGGAAACTCTACTATGCGTTCCTTGACTCTCGACTCATTGACCTTCCTTCTCATTTGCGTGTTCCTCGTCCCAGACGAGATCTATACTGTCAGAAAGGGTAACTTCGTCAAATATCGTATGGAGTTACACATTCTTATTTTAATATGGTTCAGCCTATATTTCGGTTACAATCTTCGAATCCTAACTTAAATAGCGTCTAATTCCGCAAAGTTAATAAATTCTAAAAATTAACAACTCTAAAATTTGAAATTGAAAGACACACCAAAGGCAAATGAACGACTTTTTCCAGATGCATCCATGCTCTCAAAAGCAGAATATCCAGGAAACCTTAAATTTCCAAACATATTCCGTAGCACCTCTCCCAGAAAATGAACGCGAGCTTATAAAATGCTTGCAATTTTGGGTCCTTCAACACCCAAAGAAACCTGAAGACGTTACTCTCCCTACCAATCACACTGAGCTTGTAAGCTTTATAGCTCGCCTGTTCATCGCCTTCCAGAAGGAAGAAAAAGAAACCTGGTCACAACTTAACACTTTACACTTGCTAACGCCATCAATGGCCCAAACGATTACCATGGCTAACGCAAGACCATAGACTGAATAGTAGCTTGCTAACAGACCAAAAGCCATGGCAACAATGAATGCGAAGTTTGAAACATTAATTGTCTTCATTACGCTGAAAAAATCAAACGCCTTTCCAATGAGGTAGCAAGTTAATATTCCAACCACCCCC
>ENA-UOTZ01001577-UOTZ01001577.1-compost-metagenome-genome-assembly--contig:-NODE-1577-length-14968-cov-16.789940_pt1 | contig 14968 bp, 11 predicted proteins | sample MGYA00238144_ERZ746983 | MGnify/ENA primary metagenome ERZ746983 (study PRJEB28759, sample SAMN06268863) | compost metagenome | isolation source: single cell | place: USA: California, Emeryville, Joint...
TCAATTTTTTTCATCTGTAAGAAGCCTGAAAGCTGTTTTTTGGATTCAAAAAAATGTAACAGGCTCGATGGTGACAACATCATCCTTCATAAAAAACGATATTAATAGTTTTTTGAGTAACTACATAAAATCTTTTAACAAATTTTAAGTCTATTACTCTGCAACCGCAGCACAGGAAACCACAGACAGCCGTTAGTGGATGAACTCAATGATGAGTAGTTTTTCTCAGACATACAGCTAAAATATGTAACATTGGATTCCAAGCAGCTAATACTAACAAAATGATTAAAATCTACAAGGAGCACTATAATCAAGTCTGCTTTGGAATTTTTTTTTCTGGCCTCTCCCTCTCACTGATTTTGCAGCCGTTTATTTTCCATCCTTCTTAAATCTTTCAAAAACGAACAAAGGCAGTTTGCTAATTTAACAACCCATTCTCTGATCAATAAGAATAATAAATATTTCTAACCTTAATCGTTTTGGTAATTGATTACAGATGCTTCCACCGAACTTCGAAGCAAAAGCTTTTGTCAAAGAGCTCTGCAGCACCTATTTCGTTGTTTCTATTCTGTTGGGAGTTGTCATTGGAGTTGTGACTTCGTTAATCGTCAACGCCACATTGGTTGAAATCAGCATCAATGCCTTTTTTTCACTGGTAACTTCTATCTCCGGCACTCCTCCGCTAATCTTTGAACCCAGTACTACGGTTTAATCTTCATCGGCATCGGAGGGTTCATTCTATCGAGATTGCGCCATGAAAAATACTCAACTGACCCGAGCTATATTGAAAGAAAGCCATATATTCTCATCGTCTCAATCCATATCATCCTCTCTGGGTTTATTTGCTTCCTCCTGGAGAAAGACTGGTTCGTTGGACTCACTCCAATGAAGAAAATCCCTCTCTACGCAATTTTGGGCTCAGCTATCACTTTAGCATTTGTATTTTCTTTCGTGGACTTCGTAAATTACTTTTTCGGCCTCTGCCAGAGGGCAACAGAGCGCTCGGTTCTTGAAACACCAAAACAAGTAAAGCATCTTTGTTTTATAGGTATCTGAGTCATTATTTCCTTACAGATTTTCGCAGTGAGTGCGATTTCGCTCTTAATGGGTTTATTGTATGGGTTCATATTCGGATGGATGGATATTGAGGACGCAGATCAATATACACTCGAGCTTAAGCTAATGAAAGATGAAAACTATTGCATGCACATCGGTATTTTCCTGGGTGGATTGGGAGGATTTATCAACGAGTTCTTTAGAAGAGACGTAACTCTTATTTTCAGTGATATCAGTTTGTTAAACTAACAATTTCAATTAGCTCACAAGATTTGTGTTCCATAAGCTCGAAGCTGATCCTTTCTCTGAAGAAATTTGAGCATCCTTTTCCTTATCTCTTCATATGAATTAGTTTTTAAAAAAATAAATTGTGGCATTACCCTGCATAGTACATAGAACGGTCTCTCTGTCTATATGAACATTGTTCCAACGAATCATAATACGATTGTCTCTCAAGAAATGATTGTTTCAGTCCAAAAAAAAAGTATCAGTAAGTAGTTGACCAAACGAAAAATTGCAGGATACCTAATCAATTCTGATAAAGAAAAAGTTTTGTAACCCGTGAGTCGAAGTGATTTTTTATTCAAAATTTTAGCAATCAGAAAATTTGCTAAATCTGTTTGTTCTCGGAAAATGATACAACCTGAAAAACAGATGAACAGAGAGGAACTATTATGCCAAGAATCTCAAATTAAAAGAGGTATTTATAAGATTTGTTTCAGAGAGATAATGAAATATCCTCCTTTTCAGTGACCATAAGTGAGAATCTTGAAGATAAAGATGAGCAAATCTTTGAATTGCTGCGAACACTCAAAACTCTAAAGGATGCGTTATTAAAGGAGAGAGAAGCAAAGACAAGTTTAGAAAATGAGCTAGCAGAACTTAAAAAGAGCAGATTCCTATGAGTTATCTTTGAGAGTTAAAGTAAGATTACTATTCATAGAGTTACTCAAATTATGATTAGCAGGAGGATATTTTCAAGCTGCAGAGCGAAAAATCCGAGCTGTATGAGACGATCACAGCGCTAAAGCAGAAAACGAAGGTTTCGGTTTCTCAGAAAAAACACAATTTTAAATCCATATTTTATAGAATTCCAAAGGGTCTTACGCTATAAATTCAGGTAACTCGGAGTCAGATAAGGTGAGTTCTCTTGAGACTTTGAGCAGTACTCTCGGAAACTCCATTGTAGAAATTTTCAATGTGAAGAAGGTAATGGTTATTATCTATATTCTGTTTGAAATGAAACCAGTTTCAGGAAAATCCAAATGGATACAGACAGCTGCAAATGGAATATAATTATTTAAGGAAACAGTTCGACGTTGTGAAAGATCGGCTCTTTCAAATCAGCAAGTAATATCGCTGCTACTAACAATCGATGATAACCACTGCTTAGAGAAAATGAAGCAACCAAAACCCAAATGAGTAAGGAGATAGAAACACTCTATGCTCGTTACAATCACGTTGAAGAAGATCTCAAAAGAAAAACTCAGGAGTCCAAAAATTTCGAGAAGCTCTTTGAATCAACGAATGGAGCGTACAGCGCATTGAAAGAACAATTTTATACTCAAGAAAAAGAACTACAATATTTCAAAAGCAAATATGAAAGCTTGGCCAAAGAAAGAGACCACTACAAGAATGTGGCTGAAGAAAAGTCGAGCTTACCCCATGCACCCTCGACCTGATTTACAATTTCTTAAATAGAACCAAACTGTTAGACGAGAAGAGCCATCTGTTGGAGCTATTAGAGGATCAAAACAGAATCTTAATCAATAAGAAAGTTCAGGTGGATCAAATTCTTAGTGAGAAAGAAAATTACGTAAATCCCATTAAATTCCACTATCCGCTCAATCTTTCTGAAGCTAACTGATCTGGAATCGAAATGTCAAGTGTTTTCAGTGACTCGTAAGGCCGATAAAGACACCCCGGCTCAGGTAAATCCATAGAATGCTGCATGATAATTAAGTATATGGTGCGTTTCATTAGATCCTGTTAAGAACAGACGCAGTGGGAGATTTTGTCTTTGATATCTAAACTCCTGATACAAAAAAGACTCTTTTGTCTTATCAGATCACGTCAATTTGTCCAGACAAAGGGAAACAAAATACATTTACACTAACTTACAGGGTAACTAACACTTGCTATATATTTCGTTTATTATCATTTAGGTAAACCCAAACGACATATAAGAAGATACGTTTGAAACTCTAGACTCTGTTACACTTCTCAAGAGCTTAAAGTATCATCTAATAATAGAATTCGTACACTAACAACTCATTCCAATCATTTCTAGGAAATTTATGATAAACGCTTATGAGAAATCAAAGAACAATCAAGCGGTCGCAAGCTTCAAGGAGGTTTCGGATCAGAAGAAGGAAAAAAATTATTTGCAGAGATTGCAAGTTTCTACTGCTTGTGGTCTAAGGTGAAGAGACGATTAACCACTGTATTATTTTTTTTATTGCTGAGATTATTAAAGTCCTTCCTGAAATGCATGAAGATAAAAAAACATGTAATTCATAATTAATCATATATCTGTGTACCTATGCATGCTAATGTTAAAATTACTGTTGATGAATTCATTATCCTATATATACAATAATCGCATTGCAAGAGAAATTTTCGTAGTTACCAACTGTGGCTACTTCCAACAATGGATGTAGCTTGTTCGATCTGATCTGAATCTATTATGAAATTTTCTTTTTTGAATCCGGAGTGAGGATAACCAGAATAGTAGCGATGTAAGGCAACAATGCTAACTAGTCAAACCACAGCAAATACGAACGGATATTGTTTTTCTGAGATAAAACAAAAAGCATCTTGAAAATACAGCCAGGTACAATTAAAAAATTGATTAAAATCCAACAAATAAAATGTATTGGAGAAACGTGTTCTACCCTTAAACAACATCAAAAGTGAAGTAATCATCAAATAGCTTCACAATTTTATCATAAATTGTAGGATTCGGGTGTTTTTGTAGCTTTTCGAGAACTACATTTCCATTGATTTCAAAAATCTGTTTTGTGTATACGTTCAACTTGTGAGAACCCGCCTCTAATAAGGTGTTCCCATGATGAAGAATTTTTCGAAGGACATCAAGAGAAACGTCAATTAGTGCTACCGGGTTATGCATTTCTGAATTCCGCAGCAAAATTCCAATAAGATCTCTCTTCATTAGCTGCTCTAACTGCTCATTATCGCAATTATCTAACACATTTTTGATAATATGAGTTGCTTCTATTCTAACTTCAAGATCATCCTTTTGCATGACGGAGATTGTCTTTGTGAGGATGTCGCTCTGGAAAAGTTTTTCGAGGAAAACTTTCTCAGCAGCGATATTGCAAATGACCCAGCAAGTCTCCTTCCTTCTTCGCTTTGTGCGAGACTCGATGTTATTCGAGAGTATATTTAAGAATCCATGCTCCAGCAAAATTTCTATCTTCTCGCAACTACCCAGTGCTATATTACCACAGAGCTTGAATGCCAGTTCAGCGATTCTTTCGTTTTTTGTCTTAAGAAGAAGTTTAACTGTTTTCGGTATCACGCCAACATTGCAAACCGCTGCCACTCGTTCGTTATCACCCTCTTCGGAAATGTAGTTGAAACACCAGAGGACATGCTCAACAATTCCCTCATCAGATGAATGTATAAGTTGTGCTAGAATGCTCAAACAGCCTGAAAACTAAGCAACATGTCAATTGGAAGCAGAAAAATGGTGAAATTACTTTTTCCAAAGGAGGGAAAGGCTTGCCCCGAGCTAAGTTTGATAATAACCAGACGCATGATTTTATTTTTTCATTATCATGACCTTGGCAGAGAATGTGTGTGACTTTCTTGACCAAATCATGCTTCATCAGCTCATCACGCAGTTCCTTGGAATCACCTGCTATGTTTGCCAATATCCAGAGGCACTAATGAGGATTGGTATTAATCTAGGTGTTGATAGAGAGTAGATTACGTTCTCGAGAAATTTGTCTTTTCCAAATTGAATCCCCGCTAAGGTTTTTTCGATGATGCCATTTCGGACAACATATGCAACACTCTGCGTTGAGCTGGCCACTATATTACATAAGGCCCATGATGCATCGCATTGTAATTCTGGATAGCATTTGTAGGTTTCTTCCAAGAACATTATTAGTATTTTAGCAACTCCAGATTCCAAATATTCAAGCACGTATGGCTCTGCTTTGTCGGGAGTTGTGCAAAGTGAAATACGGACTGCCTCAGTGGCTCCTCTGACCGCATTGATATCTTTTGTAGCTACGCTCTTTAGAAACTGTTCTGTCAACGTTCTAGCAGATACAGAACCCTACCGAGTTGTGAAATCAATAAATGTGTTGAAACGAGAGATAGTTTACAAAGGAGTCGAATATTTTTTCGTCTTGCTTAGCGCTTGTCAGTTTGAATCGTTTGTAATTGATGATTTCTTCGTTCTTTTTCTTGCGAATCTCAACGGCATACTCTGCGCGCTTGCTTTTGAATAGCTCTGTTGAATCGTTTTTGTCGAAAGGAATCGAAGTTTCCATTCCAGGGTTATTGGTTGTAGATTGTTTCCGGGTTGTGTGAAATTTTTCCAAAATAAATACTCTTTTAAATCTTGAATAAATTATGTTTTTTGCGGGATCCACTCTCTATAATAGAATTTTCAGATATGTGGTATTGAGTGGCTAGAGCGCAACTTAGAACCTCAAATTACTTATAGCAGTGAATGTCCTTGGAAAGGGTCTTTCGATAAGACACTATCATAGAAACAAGTAATTATAGTCATAGAATCAAGCTATTTTCACAGAACGCAATGTGATGCTACTCAACGCTCATTTTAATAGCACGTTGAATAGACTACCAAACTCATATTATAGATTAGCTTTTAGTTAAAGCTTAGATGCAATAAAATCATTTAATTAGAAAAGAGCACAAACAAAATGCAATCCAATTCAGCCATATCAAATCAAAATGCAGATAATTCGGAACTATCATGAATCGAAATCTCTTCTATGAAGAGAGAAAAAACAGAACACAATTTTACTATAAAGGGTTTAGAATCAGATCGTGTATTTAAACAAATTCCGTTAAATTATTTATTTGGCAAATAAATCCATTGAATGTTCAGTCGGATTTATTTGCCCTTTAATGATGTCTTTTGCTAAGCAGAGCTACTCAGTAATCTGCAGCCTCTGGTATTCATTTGTCTGAACTGGATCCGTTATTTTAGAACATTTTAGCCATCTTCTGGTATTTTCTAGATTCATTTGGAGCTTTTTCATTATTAGTGTTTGGATTTGCTGTTTTTGGTTTTTTAGTTACTAATGCAAAGTACGATGATAGTTTCTTCACTTACAAAGATAGTCAAACGAATGACAAGATTGCAATCAGATTTGAAGAGCAATTTACTTCCCAATTCAATGGAAGATTTTTGCAGAGATTATGTTTATTGAGGAAGGCAGCAATTACTTTTCGTTCTGCGCCTCATAAATCAAAGTTACTGCAGCGTGCCTTGAGGCAAATTGTTATATTTGAACCTCTTTGGCATATTATAATTAGACTCAAAAGAGACTCTGCCAAGCCACGTCATCGAATGAGCTAATCATAATTGACTGCAAACAGCATTCGTTCGAATCCAGGTCGAGCATTTGCTCTAACAAATTTCTCCCTTCTAGCTATTCATCGCGTTTTATTTTCATTTCACAAAGGAGATTACAGAGGAAAACACTTACAGTTCATTAGCAAATTCGCAACTTCCATACAATTAGCACAAGGCAATACGAATTTCTCAATTACTGGAAAACATGCAAAATTTACATATGAGCTGATTGATTATAAGTAGATAATAAATGCAATACATATTCAAGGCCCATTTTTCAAGAAAAGTTGAACAGGCTTTTCTATTTTTTTGATTTGCTCATTTTGACCATTTCCCAACCCTTGCAGAGCTTTCTGATTTTGATTGTAAGGACTGCTGTCCTTCTCGATTTTTGTTGGGCTTTGAGTTGGTGGTTTAATAGGGCTTACCTTTGGACTATTAAGAAGAAATCTATCTGACTCTGGAAGTTTCGAAGATAATCTGCTGAAAATTGTAATTGGTTCAAGCATGTCATTCTCATCAGCGAATGGATCTTGTTGATGATTATCAGATTTTTCGGTGTTGCCTGAATTCAGGTGACTGGATCCAAAACGATTGTAACCAGAGAAGTCATGATGCATCGGGTCTAAGCCTGGCGAGATTGGAAGTTTAAAATCAAAGTTATCATTATGTGATGGATTGTGCAGATCGAAAGTATCGTGAAATTCTGGATTTCTGTAAGGAGAGCTTGAAATAAGCGGACTTCCATAGAGTTCAGGGCGATCGTCTGGTCTTCTTGTTCTTGAATTTTCGGGGTCGCTCTTCGTTTTCTGGGGAAGTAGAGCTTCAAAATTATTTTGGTCTTTGTCGGTGCGAGAAGTACTGAACATATTATTCGCTGAGCTGTCTTTTTTCTGAATTTTTCTCAGGAAATCTACAAAGTTTTAGAACATTTGCTGGGCAACAAACAAAGGTACCTCTCATTTGATCATCTTCTTCGGTAGATTTCAAAAAGCTATCATTTCCTCTCGTATTTCTGCTGCTCGGAGCGACTTTAGACATAATTTTATTCGGTTTTTCGAAAGAATTATCATGATCTGTTAGTTCAAAGCGCTTGCGATCGTTTTGGTCCAGGATTTCTTTTTTCGGGTGAGAGAGTATTCCTTTATTGAAATTTTCTCTCTCACTGAGAATGTTAACGTAGTTTTTGAACAGATTTGATTTCGTGTTAAAAGAATTGCCCTCAAATAAAGGATCATTTGAAAAAGGATTCTCCCCAGTGCCGGAGTACTGAAACATATTCCCAAGCACCTTTTTCAATTTATCATAGTCTACTTGGAAAATTTTGTCGTTCGGCAGCGTAATAGTGTTCTATCGGTCAAAGATTAAATTATTTTTTACAAACCTTTGCTAAATTTATCACTTCAAGCGCGGGTTGGTCTGCTGGATTTTTGCTGCCTTGTCCTTCTTCTAAGGAAACTGTATTAGATATAGTATGAGTAGAAAGGAACCTCCAAAAACGGCTGGAGTGTTGCTGTTGAACATTCTTTTGAAGAGTTTCACGGCTGTTGGAGTGAGGATTGAATATAATATCATGGTAATCAAATCGGTTTTCTTTTCGATCTTTTCCCTTTTGTTGAGAAAAAAAGAGTCTTGCATGCTGTTCACTCAGATGATCAATTATTTACCTAGACTTCACTAATTCGCTCCATAACACTCTATTTTCGTCTAGAAGCCGGTTATTCTGCTCGGCAAGCGCCTGTGTAGTCGTTTCGAAGAACCCCATTCGCTGTTTCATGCGACCCATCTGATGATATATTAGCAATATTTCACACTCATTGCGCTCACTTCATAAAGCAGGGGCTCAATTTGACTTCTTAAACTCGCCTCATTCTTAGTTTCATTCTCAATTATACTATTGGTCTCTTCTTTGACGTTTGATGCGGCGGTATCAGCATTTTTTCTTTTAATCTCACTGAGAAGTGCTCTTTATTATGCGAAGAAAAGGTCATAGAATGTAAGAATGGTGTGTTTGTCGTGATTACTTTTCTCCTCTCCTGAACAAGTCGTGTCTAAATTCATTCTCGTTGCTTTCTTGCCTCGTTTTGTGAAAGTCGTACATATTGAGCTAATCTTGTTTTAGCATCGAAAAAAAAATATGATGTTGAGAGTACCTGGCGTACAAACGACGCAAAGTTGTTATGCTTAAAATATTTAGGCAAGATTTTCTCAGAAAACTCATTGATTTTTTTCACGATAAAAGCATTTCCTTCTTTATTCCAGGATATTATTTCTGAATTCTCTGGGTTCTATAATGCAATTTGAGATCGAGTCTGGGTAGATGCGAGTACTTCTAGTATTTCGTATGTTTTGAGTAGGAACTGCGGGATTGCGTTTGAAGGTTTACTCGTAGATCGAGATTTTGTTTTTTTCATCTCTTTTTTAAATTCAATAACTTCTAAATACTATCGGAAATTGAGATTCCTTTGCGAAGTTCGCGTATATGCAAAAAATCATCCTTCACTTAATGATCGAAATAAGTTTTTTTAAATGGTTCATTGTAAAATGTCCAAACCATAATATGCTATCAGTATTTCTGATTTCTTCTACGAAGGGGATTTATTTTTCTACAAAAGATGAAGAAATTTAATATCTCATAGAGTAGTCGTGATCGATTAAATAAATTGACCGCTTTGATTTCATAACTCAGCGAAGAAGCTCATGTTCAAGAAGAATTTTCAAAGCCAAAATAATATACAGAAAAAGTCGCATCTGGACAAGTCCGAGGTGGCGAAAAAATCCCATACTGCTAATCTGAGGAACTCTGATTCTGCGCAGGAATTTAAGCATAGAAAACTTAAACCATCCGCGTTAGGCGTGCATAATGAAGACAATAAGCACTATCAGATAGATTTTAAAGTATTGGAACAGCTTCTCAATGCAAGGATAAACACGAAACCCGCTTCCAGAGAAAGCGACCCTCAGAAACCTGAGTTGCAACTCCAAAATCAAAATAGCGTTCAGGCAGAGCCGCGATTTCTTCTCAATAGCCCGCACAGGGTCCAGCAAACGGTGCGCGAGATACATTGGAACAAACTCCAATTGACCGCTCCAACCGAATCAAGTGTTGAGAGGTAAAATCATTATTTATCTGAACCTAACGAGCTCACTTTCTGTCAAAACCAGAAGCAAACAGTCTCAGGGCGTGAATTCAGTGAAATATAAGAACCGTTATCCGACTCAGGGTAGCCGAGATGCGAGTTTGTCCGACACAGAGCCGAAAAGCCCAAATAACAAACTGCATATGAAGAGTAAATGCCTTCACTTCGTAAGATATTTGCTATAACTAAATGATTAGAGGCGCATAACACTTCTCTGAAATCTCCGAAGTATTCATTTGATAATGAGAAAAGAATTAGTGAGCAGCCAAGCAAAGAACAGCGCAGAAGGAGCGATATTCATATTTTGAACAATTCAAGCAACGGCAATGATCTACACAGTGTGCGAAACTGCTTCAGGAGCTCGCCCAATCATGATGAATATGGTTTCAGTTTTCCTGTCAGTCCAAAAATGCAATCACAAACCCCACAACACTTGAAAAATAAAGCAAAACTGCAAGCAGAGCTAAAAAATATCAGTCAACAACCAGTCGTTAGCGCGAGGCGCTGGAGAGATAGCACAAAATACTTGTGCAATCTGACAGCGAGCAGTTCGGTAAAGACATTTTCTAAAGAAAGAAGCGCGCTGCTAGAGAGACAAAATTCATTGCCAATTAATGAAATGCTGATGTCTCCTCACAGAGACGCGCTTTACAAAACAATCTTTTGTAATTCTAGAGTAATTTGCATTAATTGGTTGGCCAAGATAATGAATTCTCATATATTTACTAGAAAAGAAGTAAAGACTACCTTAATACCTTTAGCACTAGAAGGCCAGAAAGTGCGGAAATGCATCCAAAGAGTAAAAACAACCGGAAACCGGGCTCGAAAACTCCCAAAAGTCAAACAAGTTCCCATTTATTCGTTTTCGAGGAAGTACAACCACCCCAACAAATTCTATCTCTGCAGAAGGCGAAATCCACGACAGCTGGCGTCAAAAAAAATAAATTCTTTTCTCCTGATCGCTATCTGACTTCACAATCGTATGTGAATACGAACGAAAATCAGAGAGATAATTCCCAAAGCGAGTATTCCCGGGCGTCGATGAATAACTATCACTGTAAGACAGAGTATACTAATCCACAGTTAGACTCTGCGAGTCTAGTGTTTTCGAAGCATAAGTCATCAGACAACAAACTAACTAACTCGTTGGATCAAGGAAACACTGGTGGTTCTCCATTCTTTCATCCATATCCTCAGAAAAAACCTCCCACAGCCTCAGGACCTAAAGACTTTGGATTCCAGCTCGATCTCAGTGCCTTAGGAAATTCAACCTCATATACAAGTTCGAAAAATAGTTCTCAATTAACCAAGCCTCTTGTTGGAAACATGAATAATGAAGATCTCATAGCTGCGAGTCACAATACGACAATAAAAGTCGTGGATCGAGAGTCTCATTCAGAGGCTGCAAAATCTATGAAAAATATGAGAGAGGCTAATAATGAGGAGAAAAAAACCATGTTTAGGGAGAAATCTCAGACAATTCAATCTAAAGAAGTGGATAAAACAACTCAGTCTGAGAAAAGTCTTGGAATTCAACAGAAATATGATAATACTGAGGGTTTGAGCGGAGAGTTTCAAGAGTTAAAAGGAAAAGTTAATAAGATGCAAGAAAGCATTACCAGATTTCAGCAGTCTTTCTCGAAAGTTATGGAAGTGCAAGATGAGGTGAACAAAAAACTGCTGACGATACTGGCAGAAGATTCTTCGAGTAGAGGTACAGAATATAAGAAAGGGTCGGAACTCGAAACTATTAGAGATTATTGCAGCGAGGGTAGCGAGCCTGTGTCCAGCAGAACTCCAGAATCAAATTATGCAAGTGTTTCGGATAGGAATCAAACTGGAGGCACGTCATCAAGAGGAAATTTGGAGAGTTATCGAGCATGGAAGGAAAGTCAAAGAGAGAGTAAGAAAGGCAGCTTAGATTTCAAGGCTAATCGTCCCTCGACCTTTGGAGAGGAGAAGTTGGTTATGATGGATGCGTTTAAAAGAACCAACAAAGACCAGCTTCCAAGCTCAGAAAAAGACAACTTTCAGTGACAGTTTGGAGAGAGATCCAGTACGGTGCTTCCAGAGGATCCTAAGAAGATCACCGCAAGCGCTGAAAATTTTGAGCTTGGTTTCACTAAAAGAAGTTGAGTGTTATCGGTCCTGAAAGCTAAGGCGATATAAAATCGGGGTTAGTATAGAACTAATAGGAAATTTTTTTGTCTGTATTGTAATCAATAGCAAAATTTTTGAAATTGTATCTGAATTAATTGAGACTATCGGTGTTACTCATCGTTCAATGCGTGCTTATAAACAATATCCCATATCCAACAAATTCATCAACCTAGAAGTTGCAGCGTATGGGCATGGTCATGTTTTTGGGGTTAGTTCGAGACCAGGAGCCGGTTTCAGAATTCGAATTGAATAAAAATATTTCAAACTACAATAAAATTACATCTTACAATCCAAGCGAATTAAAATGGATTATGGGTATCCGAGACCGTCTGAATCAAGTATCATTCACAACTACGGAGCATTTGTTTGATTGACTTATCGAAAAAAGAGAACCCTCTCAGGTCTGATATATCAACTGATAACCTACAAAGTGAAAGAGTCTCTGGTCTTCAAAAACAATTGGACTTACTGGTATTAAAGAACAAATTTCTTGCTTATTCATACTTTGTATCTTCCAGAATACAGAGCTTAATCATTCAAACTCAGTCAGAAAAAGACTAGAGAAAGAAAATGCGCATCTACTACAGGAGCTTGAAGATAAAAAAAAGATTATCTATCACAAAGACTCGGTGATTCAAATGATCTCAGTAAAAAAAGTGGTTTACGCAAATAATAAATGCCTTTTCAAGGCGAAACTCAGCGATAAGTCGATCAAAATCAACTTGGACTATGAAGAAAACTATATAAGACAAATAAAGGTTGATACATCATCTAGCTGGGCTCTTCCGGAACGTATTCTAATTAGGAGTTAGAAGTGGATAATGAGCAGAAGGATAAGAAGATCGTCGAGCATGAGAAAAAGATCCAGAAAATCACAGAAAAAATGGAGAAACTGGAAAAGCTAAATGAACTACTGCAGCAAAAAGCGGATGTTTCTGAAGTGATTCTTTATTTATGAAAGATTCTCACTCTCCCACTTTTACAGGGACACTATGAAAGAATCAAGCAGGAGAACTCACGATTGATTTTCGAGTGCAATAAACTTGATTTTGAGTTCAAAAAATACAGAGATGTATTTTAAACTGATGACTTGTTTTGTCTCACTTAATTTAAATTTGAAGCAAAAAGCCTTAGAAATAGCGAAGCTGACTCGGAGAATTGACGAATTAGAAGATCATAATAATACCGCAACGACAAGGATAGAACGAATACAATCAGATGTGAGCTTTTGAAATCATAGATACTAATAAAGGATTTTTCAGCTTCATAGGAGAGATAATCGAATAGAGGATGAATTTGCATCGCAACAAAATGTTCATTTACGAGAAATATCTGAACTAAACGAAGCCATCGATGATCTTCGAAGAAAAGTAATTGAGTGTATTTACGAGTTAATTATGTTTCATAAATTGGTAGGCTGAAAATGACCAAGCACAAATCGAAGAACTTAAGAAGGAAAATATCAGATTGAAAAGAAAGTTGGTGATTCTGTATGAAATTGTTTAATTAATGCGCTCAATTAGGATTGAAGAAACCAATCTCTATGAAAAAGAAGCTCAGGTAAACAAATCTCTTACATGCAGAGTAGTCACTCGAGTTAGGCTGAAGAAAGTCATCGTGGGATGAAAAATTTCAAGGAGAAAAATGAGGAGCTCGAGGATTTACTAGAACAAGCAAAATTGAAAGTGAAAACTTTGGTGATATATTTGCATGGTTGAAAGAATTACTGAAGCCACTTTTGTATAGGAGCATGAGCTTGATCTCTCGAATAAAAGAGTTTCGTATTTAGAAGAAGAAATAGTGAATCTTAAAGAGCTTAATCAATTTACAGAGAGGACTTATCAAAGCATGCAGGCAACACAAAGGAAAATGCTTGAAGAAAATTCAATCGTTCAAGAGAAATATGTGCAAGCACTAACTGAAATCGATAGACTCAGGAAGCTCTTGAATATGGACTAATGGCACAATTTGCTTCTTTTTTGTTTTCTCTTCTTCAAATCGCCGAATTTTCTCGCCCAAAAATAGTTATAGTCGAGCGATGCATTCTGAATGGCGGAATGCGGCTAACTCATTGTTTGAATGCATAATAGCAATAGGCACGTCTCTAAAATGTATTTTTATTATGAAAAATTTGAAGGACCTTCATCAAATGAATTAATTTTTCTGTAGTGCATTCAATAATTTCAATACCATTCTCCGCTGATGTGAGCGATATTATGGTCGTTCAGCACTTTTTGAAAGTTACTGGAAGCTGTATTTTTTGATTTATAGCCAGGTTCCACTTTCCGGATTGTTTCAAACAATAAAATTTCGTCCTGTTTGGTTTCATATTTAATCGAACCTTCTGAAAATAAAATTGACATAAAGGGATTCATTATTTTCATGGTGTATTGCAACATATGAACTTAATGGATCCTTTCAAAGAAGAACTCTTAGATATTGATAATCCAGGGATGCGCGAGAGAACCGCCAAAGTACAGAATTTATATGAAAATACTCTGGAACTCAGCCACAATGAAAATATCAGCCATCCATTTAATGCAAAGTTTGGCAAGCTGCATAATCTTACTCTGGAGGAATTGCCAGCTTCTCAAGATGTATCTATACTCTTTTAATTATCATAATGATGATTATTCTGTTATTAGATCAGAGCAGCTTTCAGAAGTGACGAGGGTACACTCCGTATTACCGAAGATGGACACATTTTCGTTTTCCTCAACGATGAAGAACCTACACTCCTCGTTTCTAATCTAGCTTCTTCGAACATTTTTGGGATGTTTGATGAGAGACAGAAACTATTTTGGAAACTCACAAACGATCACACTGCAGCGATTGGAATCGCAGATCTTTCTGAAGAAGCAATCTATAAAGGAGAATTTACAAACGGGGTCCCTGATGGAGTTGGAACCTTGTATTATAGCAATGGAGCACTTTATCGAGGAGAATTTCGAGAAGGACAGAAAGGTCCTTTTGGTGAATTTATCTATGAGGATAAATCCGTCTTTAGAGGCGAATTTAAAAATGATCTCAGGAA
>ENA-UOTZ01001578-UOTZ01001578.1-compost-metagenome-genome-assembly--contig:-NODE-1578-length-14958-cov-11.188227_pt1 | contig 14958 bp, 7 predicted proteins | sample MGYA00238144_ERZ746983 | MGnify/ENA primary metagenome ERZ746983 (study PRJEB28759, sample SAMN06268863) | compost metagenome | isolation source: single cell | place: USA: California, Emeryville, Joint...
TGGAAGTCATCGAGTAAACAGCAAGCCTCCACGGTTTGGTTGTATTTCTCTTCATTGTAAGGCGTGCCAAAAAGGATATTATTTCTTAATGCCCCCGAAAAGATCACCGGCTCTTGTTCAACGTAGGCTAAGCGACCACTATATCTTAAATACCCGGTGAGTTTTGGGACTTCATTAAAGAAAGACATCAGCAATGTCGATTTTCCACTTCCAATTCTGCCCACGATAGCACATAGAGTTCCTCTTGGGACAGAAAAACTGATATTCTTGAGCGTTGGATTCCCAAACGTAAGGTCGCTGTTTACACCGTTAGAGGTTGATTTTTCACCCCAGAAGGCGGAAAAACTATCAATTTCGACTCCATTTGAGGGATTTGAAGGTTTACTGGCTCCTGCCTTGTTGTTGGGATCATGCTCTTCAACCTCTAGCAGCTCCATTACTCTCTTGGAAGTTATTCGAAACTCAGCGATGAATCTGATCGCTTCGCTGCAGTAACCCACCAGAGTAACTTGAAGGAAACTCAGCATGATGAGAGATGAGTACACAGTACTAGCAGTAAGCGATCCACCCATAAAACTGTATGTAATGAACATCAGGAAGGTTCCTAGCACTGGTGCTAAATTTGAAAGTAGATGGGTGCTGAAAAACTCAGTATAGGATATTTTGGTCAAGGTTTTGACTTCGTTGTTATGAACTTTACCGATCAATTCGGCATATTTGTTTTCCCACCCATACATCTTAAGGAGGCGGATCCCGTCAATCATCTCATTAGTAAGTTTAACTCTTTCGTCGGTGATCGGATTCTTCTGCTCAAGATATTTCGCACAGAGGTGAGATAAACAGTATTGGATGGGAAAGCCTGTGAAGAGCCACAATATGCCAGGCAAGCAGGCCGCTCCCACCAAGGTCCATAAGACACCGAGTACCCCAGCAAGAATAAATGGAGAAATCACCAAGAAAAAGACATAAGGGGCCCTATATTCAAGGATATTCAGATCATTTGCAGCGATGTTCACGATTTTTCCAATGCTGACTTGATTAATCGAGAAATAGCTCAGCCGATGGATTTTTCGATAAATCAATCCAATCAAAGCGGATTTCAGTTGTCCCACGAGCCTCTCACCTTGATAAAAGCTAGAATGATGGGTGTAGATCGCAGTTATCATCACTAGGAACAGATATATTGCCCATCGAAAGACAGCTTCTCTCTCAGAATTGAGCACATTCTCAAGAATTTTACTCAAGAACAGTGTGAAGAGAATCTTAGAAGCGCAGTAAATGATGACAATAGTTTGCTCTTTGAAGATTCTTCTCCGGAAGACTCTAAAAACTGGCCAAAAGATAGAAGGTTCTTTATTTCTAGCGCGATATCGGTGATATTCTGTTTCCAGTTCAAGAATCTTATGATTTACTTCTTCAGTCTTTCCCAACAGAGGGAGATCCTCTAATTTGAGGGGCTCTGTTGGCTTTTTCTTCCGTATTCTGCAGAAATCTCGAAGTAAATACCAATGATTCATTACACTGATAGCGGAAGCTCTTTCATAAGCAGTAGGGTTCGAGTCAACCTGATCACCTTTGTAAGTATTCTTGGATGTAGCTGTCTCGGGAGCTTTTCCAAGGTAGGAAGCATCTTTTTCTTTATAATCAGAGGAATCATCATGATTTATGTGAATTTTGTATTGTTCTGGGCTACCAGAGTTCTCATTCCAGACCAAAGGGGCTGTTTCGTCTACATGGGAGTCACCCAAGTCTCTAGTATTAGGTCTGCTATCCATTCTAAGTAATTTCGTGTCTTTCTTAGGATATGCTTGAATATGAATAACGGATCACTGTAATTTTAGGTTATCAAATCTGAATCGTTTTTCAAGTTCAAGTTCTTGCAACGAACTCTAAAAAAATCAGAGTATCACATTAGAAGAATTGAATTATGAGGATGAAGAAAACTTGATAGACCGCTTCTAATCCTTTTGAAATAGTTTCCTGAAAAAGGTACTGGCAATATAAGCCATGTGGGAGAAGGAGAAACATAAATCAAAACTAATTATGGCAGAAGCTTTTGCAGTTTATGCGAGGTATCTGACGAAGATGCTTTTCACAGCATCTATTTTAGCTTCTTCGTTCGTGGCAGTCATTTCCAAGCAAGTTATACACAAGAATTTATTCCTCAGATATGAAGATGATTGTTCCAAAAGATTCAAGTTCTATTGTTATTGCCAATTTTATGACAGCATAGACCTATTAGCTTGAATAAAAATTCATCTGGAAATCGGAGGTTATTACCATAGAATTTACATCGAAAGATTCACATAAAACTAAAGTGATATTGACTTCTATTTTTCAAATAATAGCCAAAATCAGCTTAGAATTTGAAAACACGATCGTATATATGAAAAATATAAGAAATTCCAATTTTCTGAAGTTTTTTTATATAGATATTATCGCTAGCTTGCATTATTTAGCGCCACTGACAAAGATTAAGTTGGAAGTAAAGCTTCAAATGATATTCACAAATTATTGTATATTTTTGTTCTTGATTTGAATACTGAAGGCTACTTTCTTTGTTGGCCTTAAATATAAAGATTATAGCTCCAAATAACAACCATTATGGAATTCGTTAGGAATAAGGTTTGCTAAAGTTGCATGCATGGAAACTACAAAGTCATCGTTGTTGAGACAATCAAAGTCTCTAGAGAAAGTTGTATGTCAGAAAAATATATGATTTTATTTTGTAGGACTAAGCCAAAAATAAAATTCTGGGCATCATCGCATTAAAATTGTTTCGTTGTCAAATCGAAATGATATCTATCCCAAAGACAGCAACAAACTTACAAAATCGAAGCTCCAAAAAAACAAAGAAATAGGAGGCTAGCTCGTTATTTGCGGAAGAGATTCTTTTGAATGCAGCTGAACCAAATCTAGAGATTTTTTCTTCCTCAGAGCGGAAATACAACTCAAGACTTACAAATTAGTTTATATAGAAGACTACTTAATAAAACTTAGAAACAATGTTTACTCGTTGTCCTTAGTTTGCGTCCGATGAGAGATTATACCTAGTGTTTTGTACTATCATTGTGGGCCTACTATAAATCCGCCAGAATTTTCAACATTAGACTTGGCTACTCAACAGATTGTTGGGCAAAATCGATATAATTCGCCGAGAGACATGCATCAGTTTCATCATTACAAGGTCCGTCTCACAAATTGGGTACGAAATACCGACTGTCAAATGCATAACAATGAGAATTAAGATCCTGGACTCATCTCAAGGAAATGCCAAGTACGCCTTTCTTCTCTCTTCCTTAAGGAGTAAATTAATATAAGGCACTGGGTCACAGCTGATCTTCTCCAAAATTATTTTCAACAGCAAGATTAAACATGCAAGGAATTGGAGAATTTTGAGGCTTGCTCCTTTCTTTGAATTCAAAGTAATCCACAAATATAACGTATTTAATGTGGAAAAGGAACCGAAATCTTAAGCAAAAACAGCAACGTCGCTAAGTCCAAATCAAATTTATTATGGTTAGGGTTAATACTTCGAAGTCAAGTGCTTTTTCAACAAGTTTATCAATGCCATGTGGTTGCTTTCTGTGGGTACACTGTCAGGACTCCTCCCTTGAAACAATCTACTCAATCTCCTCGATGGAGAAAAATGGAGAATGTGCTGAGTAACAGCATACTTCTTCTTTATTAGTAAAATATTTTGGATTGTGATAGGAACTAGAGCTTCCTCTGGAGCAAACAAGAGTGAGCTTTCTCCATTATTACGCTTCAATTTGGCGCCTTTTAAACCAGAGGACAAGATCCTCTTCAGTTTTTAAGAATTCTTGATTGGCAGAATCCGATTTATCTACATGAAAACACCTAATTTTAAATGATTTTTTGTTGGAGAGTCAATTAAGTAACTAAACTGCAAAGTTATATAAATGCTACCATATATTTGTTTCTTCCATAAAAATGAACAAATTTATTTTGCTAATAGCTAAAATCATGTCCCTAATTACTGCCTGTGGATAAATAATTAGTGAGTCGGATTAATCCAGGTGAATTAGTTAAGGAATTGACATATGCTAATCAAGGATAGGTATTGTACTACAACTAACACAGGTATTCAATTAAAAGTTATCGAGTATGTTTTCAATTATGCATAATATGAAGAAGTTGAAGCTGAATAAATAATTATGGTAGATATCTTTTTCTTTATAAAATTCCTATCCATAATCAACAAAGAATGAAAAACAAGAAACAAGTTGTCATAGGAGACATATTGCCGCTGCTTTTTGTTGAAGGCACTGAAGCTATCACTATGAATCTTCTACGAAGATCATGACTAAATAAAATAATAGTTAGAATGGATGAAGAGGCAAATCTTTAGTTATCAAAAAAAAAAACTTTGAAATTTGCACAACAGTCTCTATCACTCCAACTGTATGCATAAGGAGAATGATTATTTGTCACTTAATTGATTTTTCATAACGTCGAGAATCATTACAAAGGCTCTGTGCGCTATTCTTTTTTTTCAGAATTAACTCCCTTAGAAGTTTGAGATTAAATTTGATAATTCACGATTTATTCTTACACTCTATCATTAACTCATCCAACAATTAAATGGGCCAGAAATCAACTCGTCCAGTCCTTGAGGAGGGTAAAGCCCAAAGGGACATCCCTAGCTCTGATCAGATCAACGATTCGATAACAGCCGGTACTCGTCTTTTCATCCACTTATTTGATGAGTTTCTTACTTTTCACTATTTCAATCTCCAACTATGGTCTAACTTTGAATAGAAGAGTCATCTCCTACATCTTCAGTCCTACTAGCCTGGTGCAATCATTTTCATAATCAGATTAGAATTGTCGAACTTGAGACAAAACAGGAGTTTGCGAAATTTTATGGAGCTCAATTGAAAAAAAGAGAGGGATGTAATTTTCAAGTTTTTTCATATTTAGTCCAAGGCTGATAATTATCCGCGTAGGTTACTCCGACAATTCTACTCACTTAAGAGAGATCTCAAACACGAAACTCTTAGTTTCGGTTAACCACTGCCATAGTGAATGTGCTGACCTCGAGGTATTTGATGTCTCAAGGAAAAGGAAAACGAAGAAAATATATTCATTTGAGGAAGCTTCTGGCTGTAGCATCATTATTACTGTATTGTTTCGAATTGAATTCACTCACGTTAATTCAAAAGTAATAACTTTTCTTATATTGAGATTTGACACAAAGTCAGAGTCATACGAACTGTGGAGTCAGAGATATTGAATCTCAGGACTCTGGTTCTCTGAGGAACTCCTTAGAGCACCTGAAATTATTTTCTAAAAGAAATTTCTTTCCACGCATTTTAAGTGGTGGTAGAATGACCGCCATTTGAAATAATAAGTTAAAATTGCATTATACTTGTCATTTAATTAGGGGTTGGTGAGGGAGATGTGGCCTATAATTCAAGAAGATGCTTGCTTGGTGCAATTTCCGTTGAAGGGAAGATATCTTATCATCTTTACAACTTCACTCCTTCTAAGGATGGTTATGGTGTAAAACTCATCCGAAAATCGAGATGGCACCCCCAATATAGCACTGAGAAACGTAATTGATAGTTTATTGCATTGTAGGTTTATCGAACGAATCCACTTCTAGCTAACTCCATAGTCAGCCTTGATTTCAATCCTAGTGGAGAGGTTGTAGCAACTATTGACAGGCAGGGAGTATGCTTAATAGCAGATATGAACACTGATAGTTGTCGCTTTGCTAGACAGTTGGATGTATGCGTCATGGGTAAATAGCATTTTTCAAATACTTTTAATTTTTGGCTGCCTTTCCTCCTACCGTGACCAGATATATCTGTGCTACTTCCTTATATTAATTACTTGGAGAGATTAAAAACTTTACGCATTCTTACGTCATACTTTAGGATATGGGAGTGTCTGTAGATGGAGCACTAACCCTGATGAATCACTCTTATTTGTTAGACATGGCATTTATCTAAATATTCTGGACGCTGAGAAGAAATCATTCATGCTCAATCCGATTGAACTCGAGATAGGTAATAAGTCCATTTAATTTTAAATTCTTCAATTTTTTATTCATTCTATTGCTTTTGACTGACTTTACATTTCTATAGAGCCGACCTATTCGATTGATGTTTGTCAGCAGGATGGAAACTTATTGGCTTTAGTTGGTGGCTCGGATATCTCTGTGAAGATATTTGACAAACGGCAATCAAAGTTTGTCCAGACTTTTGATCGTATTCACAACAGTAAACTTTTTTAATTTGTTTAATTTCTGGTTTCTAATTGCTATTTTCTAGAAACAATCAGTAATGTGAGATGGAGTCCATGTGGCAGTATGCTCGCGACTGCTTCGTGGGATGAGTCAGTAGCACTGTGGGACTTCAAGACTGGAAAAGTGCTCTACACTGAAAAGAGCGACGGTAATCCTTTCTGTTAAATAAATAAACCAATCTCATTTAATTATTAGGATATGCTAGGTTTATCTGTTTCATTTGAGAGAGAATCCAAGTCAAGAAGGATTCGAAGAGAAAGGAGGTACAAGAAACCAGTTAGAAGAATAATTATTGGTCATACGGAATAACAGTATATTCAAATCAATCAGGAAAGAGATTAAATTCTATTTGAAATCACGATTTAATTATGCATTATTCGTATCAGAAAACAAAATGATTAGACAAGAACAATAATCTCATAGGGATATTCTTAAGTTTACTTCCGAAGATTGTAAGAAAACTTCTGTCTAGAGCAGACTTACGTGAATAATTTTAATTGATAAACATAAGAGCAGAAAATATCTCAATATATCAGCTTCATTGTTTATTAATTAATGATTTTGCATGTGGTTGTTGCGACATTGGAGAAAAGTTTAATTTAGTTTGAATCCTTATCTGATGTTAGCATGCGAGAGTAAAATAATGGGAAATTACTTAAATTTTCAATATGCAGCTGTCTGTTTTCGTCTTCTTCCATATGAGATTTTTAATTTGTGTTTAGGTGAGTCTTGAAGATAAATTTAACTAGTTGTTTGACATTTGTAAGCTCAGTTTTCTTCTTTTTTCACATCAACAAGAAGTTGATTAATAAGCATGTCGTAATAATAATTATTGTGACATTTAAGATATTTATAATACTACTTTCCAGGAAATAGGTGAAATTGCACGGCAGGACAAGAAAGTTCATTTAAATACGTATTCATTAAGTGCTGCGTCGTCTCTAAATTCCTCAAGAACCTTCTCGACCTTATTGCTTGGACTTCATTTGGACATCAATTGTTGTTCTCTGAAGTTATTATAGGTTATTTATAAATATCCTCATAGTAGCGTTTAAATTTCTACTTATTTTCCTTATCGTACTCGTCTCTCTTATTTGTGATACCTAATTTGAATAGTATTTGCTTGGATTTCTAAGAGGAAATACTAAACCTTCACCCATGAGATTTTTTAAATAAAGTTAAAAGTTAATTTTCTTGACCAAAGTGTAAGCGATCTATTATATCGTTACATTCATCGTTAACACTCAACATATTTCAGAAGAAAGGGTTCTGCGAATCAAACGGGTCATGTGAAAAAAATAAATTTTTTCCAACTAAAAAGAATCGTCACGCATTAAATGTTCGATTAGATCTACAATAATGCAAACTTTCTTTCTTTGGTAGAATGGATTTCAAGGATTTTCTACCTTTTTACCAATAATCCCCTTATGAATCAGCATTTTGATACGATCCCATTTAGTCCCCATTCCCAGAGACTTGGCCAAGTCTTTGTCATCATAAAACGCTTTGATGAGTGGAATAATAGCCCTGCAGGCCTCTTTGGAATATTGGCAGCGTCGGAATTTTTCTATCTTTGTCATTCCATTGGACACAATTCGGCGATTGAAATATGGATTTTGAACATTAAGTTCTTCAATATACTTGATACGATGGCATAATAACACAAAGAGGGAATCCAGAGCTGTATCCGCAAGCCCTGGATCATCGTCGCTGACTGATTGCTTGATCATGACCTCAATAATCTGGTTATTAGCTGGAGGGCTAATTTGTTTATAATTTTCTTGGCAAACTCTCCTAGATAGAGCCCAAATTGAGTGTCCTCTGATCTAAAAGAGTAAACTTCTGCATTTCAATGAAATAGAAGTACTATTGGATTATCGGTAGTGGCCAGTTCACAAACCCTCTCAATCAAGCCTGGACAGCGTACCAGCACTTCGATCTGGTCTTGCCCTGCTGCTGTAAGATTTGCAAGAATCCAGCAAGTTTCTCTCCTAATGAGTATATTTTCTTGATTTAGCAGGTTAAGGAACTTTGCAGCTACGCCAGGAATTTGCGAAATATGCTAATATTGAGTACATTAGACTTGCACAACAAAATAAGCATCTACATTGCGCTGCTCTAGATCCTTATTTGCAACATTTCCGAGAATTGTTAAACAAGGGATCGACACTGAGACACACGAATGTTCCATGTGCTTAACAAGAGCAGGGATAACTTGGGTATCGACTATCATCTGGATTGAATCTTCTACTTCATCTAAAGCATAGCGAATTTAGAAGATAGGAAACCTAATTCGTACCAGAGAAGCCAGCAATTGCCCAAGCAGCCATCGTGAGAACATCGGGATCATCGAGTTCTTTCAATACTTGCGCAAATGGAGCAATTGCATTCTTTACAGCGTCAAATTGAGGCAAAGGCGTGCTGCAAAGACTGGAGAGAGCCGAAATGCCGGACTTGGTAATAGACTTATTATCTGTTTCTCTCTTCAATCATTCAACTTTAGAATCGAGACCTCCAGCTTCTAGAATCATGTTTCTATGCGTTGATGAATTTCCTATCTTTTCTATGACCCAAATTGCCTAGAGATACCCCCAGATTATTAATCTTTTCAGCAATAATCACTTACTTTCTGACGAAATTTTTGACCATCGGTTCCATTCTGTTTTCATATGAAGCGAGTAATTTGGGCTATGTTGATGACATTGGAGCAATTCTTGTTACAATTGGAACCCATAACATCGTAGGAATATATGAGCATCCAATAAAACCTTTGCGAAAATGAGAATTACCCTCTCCATATATCAGAGGATGTGATTTTCTTTCAGAAACGCATTTTTTGGAGGCATTTCTTGACAATCTGTAGGCATTCTCAAACTTAGAAAGGTTCCTTTCGGAGTCCCTTTTTTTTGGTCGCCTTCCTTGTCCAGATCGTACGCTTCTTCGCTGGAAATTCCCTGAATGTGCTGGTACATTGAGTTTCACCAAATTATTGTCTTCTTAGGCCAGTTTCGCAACGAGTGAGTGAATTATTTCAGAGTTTCAAGCTGATACTTATCTTACGTTTCTTCCTAACTCGATATTAGTCGTATAGGAAAAACTATTTCAGAGAGTCGACTAAATGTGAAAAGATTCCGATTGTTTTAGCTGTTATCGATCAAGCTGAAAAATATCCATGTCTCACTTCATGAATTTATTTAAAGCCATCAGATGATTCATTAATCTAAACTAAAATTTATTCGCTCTTCAATCTCAAGTTTAAAGTAACAACCAAATGCTTCCAAAAAACGACAGCAAGCCAATTTCTGAGCCTTCCGATATCTCTCAGCCCTATACAGAATCCAGACTAACCTCTGAAACATTTTCTCACAAAGAATTCACTATCATGGAAAATAAAATACAAGTCTTTCATGAGGAAACTAAAGAAATACCTAAGCAGGAGAATCGAGGCGAAGTTCAAGCTAAAATTGAAGAATCAAAGACTATTTCTTCATCTCTCACATACAGTGGTAATTTATGAAGGATCAAACACGACAATTGTGTCCTCTAATTCATTAAATTTTCTATACATAGAAAATGCCCCTCCAGAATTACTTGCATGGTGTCCTTATGATAGTAATATAATCAATATTGTAGAAATCGAGAAGCAACAAAGTTATGCAAGCTTTGAAGGAGTTAAAATTATAAACATGGGTAAAAGCCAGATTTTACAATTATCTTCAAGTTGATGATGATAATTATAGATCAGAGTTACACACACGTAAAGGAGATTCCAAACACAAAATTGCTCGTGTCTCTCCATCACGACTATTCAAGGGCAGCTAATTTGGAAATTTTCGACATATCAAAGAAAGATCGAATCACTAAAATTTATTCCTTCGAACAAGTTTCAGGAAGTACCTACATTTTTCATAAAATCCCTTCTAATATCTGTATGCTCATCAAGTTACTGGTTACGGAGACGTGACCTATAATGCTCGAAGAAGCATTCTTGGTGCAATCCCTGTTACAGGGAAGATAGCTTATCATCTCTTTCACATCGACACATCGAAAGCTGATGCCATTGTTACGCTCAACCGAAAATCGAGATGGCACTCCCAATATAGCACTCAGGAAGGTAGCCAATAAATTTTGTAGATCCCAGTTCATTTTTCCGTGTTTTAATTTAGAAAATTTCATCGTTGGGCTTGATTTCAATCCTCCTGGAGAGCTTGTTGCAACCTTTGATCGCTACGGTGTCTGTTTAATATCAGACGTGAACAACAACAGTTATAGCTTCCATACTGATATGGAGATGAATGATTTGAGAGGTAATTAAGAGAATAATTAATTCTTCACCGTGCTCTCGAATCCTTGAAATATCTTTGTTGCTTACCTATATTTATACTCTCTCAAAACTTTACTTCATGTTCTTATCCATTTTATATAGACGGCAGTGGTCACTGCAGATGGAGTACTAATACTGGCGAACCCTTATTGTTCGTGAAGTATGACGGAAACAAACTCAATGTCCTAGATGTTGAGAAGAAAACTTTAGTTCACAAAGATTCAATTCTGACTGAAGACAATGGAAGTAATTCAATAGTTTTTTCCCTCCTTCATATCATTTTCCTCACTTGTGTGATAAAATTCTTACTTCACCGAAAAAAAGAAGAGCTAATCTTTTCAAGAAAACGACTACTATCATTAATATTTTTCTTTAATTTTTCTTATTTTCCAATTCTTTGCTTTTCCTTCTTGATTTTAATATTGTGTTCGCTTTGAAAGAATGGACATTCTGGATTGATGTTTGTCAAAACAATGGGAATTTGTTAGCAACAGGTGGCCTAGAATGCAATGTTAAAATATTTGACAAGCGAGAATGGAAGATTGTCAACATTTTCGACATTCACGACAGTAAGTTCTCTAGTTCGTTTAACCAACGATAATCTAATATTACATCCTAGATGATATCTTCTGTGTACGATGGAGTCCAAATGGAGATATGCTCGCGACTGCATCATTTGATGACACAGCAAAACTTGTAGACTTCAAGACTGGGAAGGTGCTCTACACTGGAAACTCCCCTGATGGAAGTAAATTCTAATCTGCTAATATTTATTATTCATATTAATTGACTTATTAGATTATCTGGATTCTGTCTGTTTGATTTGAGCCAGGATAGACAAGTACCATTAAAATATCAATAACTGAGATAAACCTATGCCTGGAGATAATTTAGAATTATTTTTCGCTACTAGCCCTCATCCATACTCTTAATCTTCTGGGATTTCATAACAACAGTATCATTAAAGATCTTTATTGAAATGCCAAAAAGCAATGATTTTTGGAGATTTAAATAATAATCGTTCCAAGTGGACTTTAGTTACAAGTATCTATAAACAAACCATCAGTGATCTGGTGGTGGTGTTCAGTCTTTGAGTTGAATTAGTGAAAAATCATTACATTGGCGAATTCGTATCGAAATCATATTATTTTTATTCATCCAGTAGGCATTTTAGTAAAATATATTTCATTAGCTTGGATTAAAATAAATTCTTCCTCTTGCTATCAAATAATACACTTATCAGGTCTATAATAGAAACAGGTCTGATAGCCAAAAGCTTCAATCTCGCTGCTACCCTCTTCACAAATTAGTTATTTCATCTGCATAGATATTTATGCTTCAATCCAATTCCTATCCTACTCACTTCCTTGACTCTTTAAATTGCAACTTGGACGATCATCAGCAATTCGAGGATCTCAGCAACCCTAGAGCCTCTGAAAGGCCCTTCGAAGATATTATTATTGATGTGGAATTTTTCTGCAGACGTTTAAAATCAAAATATCGCAATCATTATCGATCCAAGAAAATTTTACCATCTGAAAGGAAAAGGAGATTCTTCTTGGGAAACTGAGGAAAAGGCCTTAAAAAATTGGGAGAACTCTGTAACTTGAGTACCGTAGACAATTAAATCTCGAAGTCGAGGTTGCTCTCACAAAGTTTAAATCATTGCGAAGGAGAAAACAATTATAGCTTAATTCTTGTAATAATTTAACTCTCAAAACTAATATATATGTAAATTGCCAAGAAAAACATTTCACCAATTTCGAATTTTCTTTTTCTTTTTGCAGGATTGTATGTTTTTGTATAATCTCTTTCTCTTGACTTAACGGTAGTCAGACACTGGAAATGAGTTTCCGCACTAATTACTTAGTGGGAAAAGGGAATTGGTTACCTGACAGAATTGAGCTCCATCGAAGTTAGCAAATCCCCGCGACAGACACCCACTATGGAGTGGGAGACTCTGAAAAGTTATGGAGACGAAAAGTGTCCCTACAGCACACTTTACAACTGTCAAACAAATTATAAACCTAGCCACTTCAACTTCTAAAGCCCTTCGAAAATTCATTCGTCCATTATGAGTCAAGATCCTTTCACTCTGAAAATTCCTTTCATTTCTGCAAATTGCGGAAAAAGCTACTCTCGGGAAAAAACAATGAAAGAGTTTCAATGTTCTCTAATTGTTTGAGAATTTGAATTGGAGAGGCCAAAAAATTGATCGTGAATCCCATTTTAAATAAAATCAAAAGTAATTCTTTGTTTTTGCTTGAATTTAAGTCTCAGGCAGCGAATTCTTCCACTGTTTTTTCATGGAAAATAGGGTTTCCACTCACCCTAAATCCGTCTCTAGCCCATTCCCAAAATTAAATTCGAAGAGCATTGAGATTCTCTCACCATCAACAATCCTGCAGCCAGGTTCATCTGTTAGGAGGCTTGCAGAGGCTCAGGCTGAGGCTTCAATGTTTTTCCGAGTTTTGGACATTTTTTCATAATATCTTCCCTTCCCAATTTATGATAGTTGTCCGTCTTTGCTTTTAATTGTCGTTGGTAAACTTAATCCAGAATTTTCAATTTACACATTAGACAATCCAGCGAGGTTCTTGCGAAAGTAAAACAACTTACAAGAAGTTGGACTTCGTAAATCTTGTTAAGCTTGTCTCTAAAATTAGCAATTCTCCCCCGAAAAATTAGAAACCGACTCAACAATGGCTCAATAAAATGAATTAGCAAGTGAATCTCTTACAAATTTTCTTTTGTTGCAACAGGATTTGTATAAATACACAAGAAATGATGCAGAAATATTTATAGAGCATACATAGTGAATAACTAGAAGCACTGATGAATTCTTCAGATTTTTTTGATTTTTCAACTTTGAGAGAGGTAAGATGAGCTATAACAACTATTAAACATTCTATTCAAACATTGGGAAGTGAATTTGCACTCAAGTCTAATCCGTTATCATCATCAGCAACTAGGAAAGTTCTTATTCTTTTAATTAAGTGATTTTTTCTACATTGGAGAGTGAAAACCTAATAATAAGAAAGTTTTCAGTATGTTTTATTAATTGATTCTTAGTTTCTCAAATCTGGTTGTACTAAGTGCGGCCTACTGATTTGTCTCCATCTTTTTTTTTGGTTTTGATTTCATTGAGAACCTCGAAAGATGTTTTGAAATCACAGAGCTTCTGTTAGCTTTTTCTAATATAATAAATTATTGTTCATTATGTAATGAAAACTCCCTTATAATTGAAAAGCTTGGTTTGTATTTTACGATTAGTTAGTCTAGTTTAAGAGAAAGTTCAATGAGATAAATTTTGTATTTTTAAAAAATGTTTTTGGAAGAGTGTTTGAGATTTCTTGACTTAATAGTTTTGTTTTCGGCTAGTAGGAGGAACGTATAATGAATTTCTGGTATAAAGGAGAGGATAAAATCTAATCATTGATTCAGTACTTCTTCATAGCAAATTGTTGTAATCAATTTTATTCTCTCAAAGTTTGTTGTTGCAACTTCTTTTTCATATGAGTCTTGCTTAAAGGAAGCAAACAGACATGTCTAATAATTAAATAAGGGTGGGTTTTATTTATTAAGCATTATGAAGTTACTTCCTTCTGAGGTTTTTTTAGTATAAAGCACCTTCATAGTCTTGGAGTCTATAATTTTTATTGTCTTATCGACAGATGCAGTTGCGAGCGTATCACCATTTGGACTCCATCTTACACAATTAATGGAATCTAATAAATAAGATTTAGATTTTAGAAATAATTCACAAAACAAATCAAAGAATCTTACCTTTATGAATGGCATTAAAGGTTTTAACGATCTTCGATTCTCGTTTATCAAATATCGCGAGATTCCTATCAGAGCCCACTGTTGCAACTAAATTTCCATCTCTTTGAGAGACATCGATCCAGTATATGGGCGCTATATAGAACAAATGTGAATTGTAATAATGAAGAAATTGTCAAGGAAAGGGAAAAATTTAACATAGCAATTTCCTTTCCAGAGGAAAAGAGAATCCGCTTCGAATGTTGAAAATTAACAATGTATTTATTTTGAAGGAATCACAATTAACAGGAGATAGGACAAAATTCTCGAGAAATTACAGCAGAGTGGATGGAGCAGGATCGGTTCCTTCAAAGTCAGAGTTTTTTTTTCCACATCCAGGAGATTGAATTTGGTGCTACTATACTTCAAGAATAGAAGGGATTCGCCAGGATTGATGCTCCATCGACAGCGTCCATAATTATCAGTATCTTGAGTAAATGATTAAGAGAAATTGGAAATGATAAATTAATTAATAAATTGTGATATAATTCATCTGGTAATTGAAGTGAAACGACAGCATGTCTCGAGATCTAATTTA